>Ga0209550_10004234_pt1 | contig 13597 bp, 13 predicted proteins | sample LauGreSuBDMM15SN_2_FD_187567 | JGI IMG/M metagenome (GOLD analysis project Ga0209550, IMG submission 187567) | Freshwater lake microbial communities from Lake Michigan, USA - Su13.BD.MM15.SN (SPAdes) (version 5) | ecosystem: Environmental > Aquatic > Freshwater > Lake | place: Lake Michigan... | reverse complement strand
CTGCCATTAGCTTAGCAAAATACGGATTTGCCCTGCTACCAGACGAGGCATTAAGACAATCTATGGTCAGGCGTTCCTTATCTAATTTTCCAGGATCAATAAAATATTTTTTAATCAATGATTCAACGCGACAAGCTAATACGGTTTTCAGACAACCACAGTTAGCAAAAACAATAAAGGCGATATCGAAAGACGAAGGAAAAAGCTTTTACAACGGTAAAATAGCTAAAGACATTTCAAATGAAATCATTTCAGGTGGAGGTTTTTTACAGGCATCCGATTTACAACAATATAATGCTTTAGATGCAAAAATAATAAAAGGAAGTTACAGGGGTTATGACATAGTGGCTATGGGATTACCTTGTTATGGTGCCATTGTCATTGAAATGCTTCACATACTAGAAAAAACTGATCTTTCTGCGGCTGATGAAACAAAATGGGTTCTTTCTCATGCTGCAGCACATCACAAAGCTTATGAGGACAGACCTTTACTAAAAAAAGATGAAGACAAAGTGGCAAGTATATCTTTTGCCAATGAAAGATGGTTGGCGCCATTACCACCAACCATGCAATATGACACTAATTTACATTCAAATGGGCACACCACTCACTTTGTTGTTTCCGATCAAAAAGGAAATGTGGTATCTGTTACTCAATCTTTGGGACCTCTTCTTGGGTCAAAAGTAGCATCAGAGAAACACGGTTTCCTTTTGGCAACAACTATGGGACCTTATTTGGGGAAAATGGAACCTTTGGAGAGAGCTTCTTCCCATATTTCCCCCGTGCTCGTTTTTAAAGATGGTAAACCAATTTTAGCTTTGGGAGCTGCTGGAGGAGCTAGAATTGTTCCCGCCGTAGTACAAGTAATTAGCCGATTTATTGACCAAAATTTATCCTTGGAAAAAGCCGTTGAAGCGGCTAGAATTTACCAATTACCTGAAAAGTTATTGGTGGAAAATCATGAAGGTAATTTATGGCAACATCCTCAAACTATACCTAATTTAAAAAAATTAAACCTACCTTTAGAAGAAGTTAAAACACCAGGTCAAATGGGAAGAGTTCACGCTCTTTTTTATGACGCATCACAGGGAAAATGGCATGCTGCAGCTGATCCAGATTGGAGTGGAACTGCCCTTGGATTAAAACCAAACATCAAATAATAATCGGACAGCGGCTAATAGTGTCATCCAGATGACTAGTTTCCTAAATGACTTTTCATCTAAATGATTCACTATCCAGGTGCCAGAGAAAAAGCCTAAAACCAAAAAGGGAATGCCCATTATATTTAAAATCAGACTCTCTGCATGAATTGTTTTCCATGAGAATATATGAAATGGAAGTTTCATTATATTTACCGTTAAGTAAAACCAAGCTCCTGTGCCTAAAAACAGGAGCTTAGGTAATTTAAGGCCTAATAAATACACTGACATGATAGGTCCTGCAGCATTACCAACCATGGTACTAAAACCACCTAAAAGTCCGATAATGGAGGCAAAAACAGGATGACCAACCATTTTTTCATTAACAAAACCTTTGGTTTGCAATAACATTAAGGTTAAACTTCCAAAAACAATGCCTGCCATCCATAATTTAAAAATATCATCGGAAACATACATACCAAGATAATGCCCCAAGAAAATCCCTAATAATGCCATAGGTAAAAGTTTCCACAAAGTTTTCCATTCTGTATGTCCTTTATAATGCCTAACGGCAAATAGGTCGGCAAAAAGTAACATCGGTAATACAATTCCTGACGACACTTTGCCACCAAAAAGGATTGCCATGATGGGAATTACCAGTAAACCAGTACCTTTAATTCCACCTTTCGCCATACCAATAAAGTATGCAGAACTAAACAATCCTATCCAACTCCAAAAAGGAAGGTTTGGAAAAAATAGATTCATGAATATTTAGCTTTGAAAGGAGACCGAGCTTTCCAAACAAGGTTTTGGGGTGAAAACCAAGGTACAAGTATTGGAAACAGGGGTGCTAACCATTTAGAAGTTGGTTTTATATAGACCATTGTGTCCTTTCCAGCTGCCCCTACTGAACTTTTAATTTCCATGGCAGTACGGTAAAAATTTAATTTTCCAACTTTTAAATTAATGGCATTTTCAACCATTAAAAATAACATATTCAGATATAATTGCATTTTTAGATTTGTTTCTTCTTCAAATCCTGCCAAATTTGCTTCAAGCGTTTCTCCATTAATTAAAGTGGAATAAAAACAAACTAAATTTCCATCTAAATAACCTGCCGTTATGTTATACATTTCTTTAAAAGCTTCTTTCATGCTTGAAAAATAGGACTCCGGGACCGTAGCCATTTTAAATGTTGCTTCAGATAAAATTCCTATATATAATTGATGTAAATCGGCTTGTGAATTGATTATTTCTTCTTTGTTCAAAGTTTTCCAGGTAATATCTTTCATTTTATTTCTGGCTCTTAATAATCTAATCCTATACTTAGAAGTCAAAGATTGTTCATAATTATGCATTGATTCCCAATGTTCATCGATTTTCATTATCATGGCAGGCTGATACTTAAAAGAAAAATAACCATTCTGTTCCAAAGCAGAACAAACAGAAAAAAAATCTTTCCAAAGAATCGCTTTTGCCTTATACCTGGAGGCTATACTTTGAAGAAAACGATGTAATTCTTTTTGAAACTGTAAGTCTCTTAAATATTCACTGAATGGGAAGTTAGTTCCTGTTGAAAAAATTTGACCCATTAACAAAATTTTTGCCTTAATCAATTTACCAAGAATTTTTTTTACCGGATTATTCTCTTTAAGACTTTTATCTAAAGAAAAATCAAAAAAATAAATTGGAAAATATCCCTTCACTTCCTTTCCAAATGAGTAGCAACCATATAATACCTTTACATCCTCTGGCAAGGACATTAACATGTTTTTCTGAAATTCAAAAGATAACCAAGGATTTAAATTATCATTTCCAACCATTAATGACCATTTTAATGCAATCTCATTGAGATCCTCAAAAATAGAAAAGCTGAAAATAAGAGAACATTTTTGGGTTGTACTTACCATAGGGTTAGATAGATCAAAAAAATTCAAGCTATCACAATTAAGAAAACTTTTTGAAATACTCAAAGTAATGATTTTGATAAAATACAAACCATAACAAATACAGAAATGTTTTAAAAGTAAATTTAATATTCAAAAAATAGTTTTCAGACCAATTTCAGCATAAATAGTATTTTTACATGAAAATAGACAAATCAGATGAAAATAATTCTAAACTCCTTTTACACCCTGGCATTATTAACCTTTTTAGGTTGTGGACCAAGCGCAGAAGAAAAGAATCAGCAAAACGCTCAGGTTTTAAGTGAACAAATACCCGGCACATGGCAAATAACTTATATGAGTGTCAAAATTGATTCGTATCAATCTGTTGGAAAAGATTCTTTATTTGAAGCAAGAGAAGAGACATGGGAAAACCAATTTCAGGTTAAACCATTCAGGATGTTTTTTGATAAAGACAAAAAGTATCATCAAACTTTCAGAGGCAGGGATAATTCTCTGATTAGTGAATATTTTGGTATTTGGAAAATAAATGGAGATACCTTAACATTAACCCAATCAGATCAAACCCTTGAATATAAAATAGATATTGAAAAGGGACAAGTCTTTATGACTAGTTTGATGGATTGGGACGGTGACCAGGTTGAAGATGACACTTATTATGCGAAGCAAAGATTGATAAGTAAAAGGTCTGTGGAATAAGGAATTAATAACCAAGGAAAAATTTGGTTTCATATTTTCCACCGGTCAAATTTTCTTTACCTACAAAAGAACCAATTAGATCGGAATTTAAATTAGCCGTAATATTGTATTGACCGTTTGGTAATTTAACGACATACATACTCCCATCTTTCACTTCTATTTTTTCGCTAACGGGACCACTATAAATAATAACCAGCGTAAATCCTGTGATATTTTTTATAGTGATTTCGTTTAGTTTAGAACCCGGAAGTGACTCACTTTTATTCATTGCAGGTAAAGTTTGATAATCGCCAGCAAGAATAGTCTCTACTTCTTTGTCTAAAATTTTCTTTTTGGCTTCCTTAAAATACCTGCCTGTAGGAAAAAGTTTTTGATAATTTTCATAAGCTTCATTGGTATTTGCCGACTTGGACTTCATCCACGTTTGTTCGTCGAACAATGCTAATTCCTTTTTTGCCAAAGGAGAAAACTTATGTTTTGGAAACTCTTTTAAAAAATCCTGATAGGCTTCAATAGTATTTAAAGCACTAGATTGAAACCATTTGTCGGTACCTACATCTTTCTTTTCAGGTTTAACTACCTTTGGGGGTTCATTTTGCCAAGTAATATTCTTTTGAACCCTGGAATTTTCAGAAGGAGAAACTGGCGTTTTAAGAGCCATTGAATTTGAAGAACGCACATTACTATTTAATGCTAGAATTTTTGTTGTTGCCAAATCTTTGAATATACTATTTGGAAAAGTCTTCACATAATTTTCAAAAACACTTACATTATTAAAATCTTTTATCCTGTTCCATTCGGACTCACTCTTGGTACTGGCATAGTTCGTTTTAGCTTCCTGAATATATTTAGAAAGTGGAAAACGTGAAATAAAATCATTGTACGCCTCTGCTGTATTCAACATTTTTGTTCGATTCCAGGAATCTTCTTGTCTTATTTCAGTAAGGTTGGCAAAAGCCTGAGCATTATATTTAGATCCAGCATAATCTCTCATAAATACCTTATAAGCCTCTTCCGAGTTAGCTATTTTTGCTTTTTCCCAAGCGGCTTCTGTTTCCACCAATTGTAATTGAAGCCTTGCATCATATTTATATTTTCCATAGGGAAACTTACTTAGATAATCAACATAAGCCTCTTCCGTATTTAAAGATTGAACCCTTTTCCAAAAAGTTTCTTCTGGAGAAACGGCAGGCTTAGGCGTTTCCCAAGAAGCTTTATTGTTCAAGCCCATTGAAGTCATTAAAGCACAGGAATTAAAAGAAACAGCTATTAAACCAACAAAAAAAGCAACATTAATTTTCATGGGGATACATTTGAAACATATCATAAGTAATTGAATGAATATGGTGCAAATTAGCAATTATTTGTTTACAATATATATTAAAATGTCTATTTTGCAGCAAAAATAATATAAAACAAAAACGAATGTCCTCAATGAACGCAGCTCAAGTCCTTATTTTATTGGAACAAACTAAAATTGCTCCCGTCTTTTTTAATCCAGATGTTGATTATTCAAAAAAAATTGTGAAGGCTTGTTACGATGGTGGAATGAGAGTATTTGAATTTACCAACCGAGGCATTGAAGCACCCACCGTTTTTTCTGCTTTGAGAGATTTTGTCAATGAAAATTGTCCGGAAATGGCATTGGGCATTGGAACCATTTTTACTGCCGAAGAAGCCAAAGACTACATAAATATGGGCACTGACTTTATTGTACAACCTATTACCTCCTTAGAGGTCGGCGAAGTATGTAAAGAACATCAAATTCCTTGGTTACCCGCTGCAGCAACACTCAATGAAATCTGGCATGCAAAAGAAGCTGGGGCTGCCGTGGTTAAATTATTTCCAGGAAATGTTTTAGGACCTGGGTTTGTAAAAGCCATAAAAGGTCCTTTGCCCAATATAAAAGTTATGGTTACTGGCGGTGTTGAACCAACACAGGAAAGCATTCAATCCTGGTTGAAAGCTGGTGCAAACTACCTTGGTATGGGTTCCCAGTTATTTGCTGGAGAATTAAAAACAGCAGAAGATTTTTCGAAACTTAGCCTAAAAGTAAAACAAGTATTATCCTATTAATATGAAAGAAATAAGTGAATTACTTGATTTATTGAATTTAGAGCAAATTGAAGAAAATTTGTTTAGAGGATATTCGAAAACAGTAGGAAGTACCAATGTTTTTGGAGGTCAGGTTTTGGCGCAAGCGTTAAGTGCTGCCATAAATACTGTGCCAGCGGATAGACACGTTCATTCGTTACATTCTTATTTTATTCTTCCTGGCAATCTTGATATTCCTATCATTTTTCAAGTGGATAGAATTCGGGATGGCGGAAGTTTTACTACAAGAAGAGTAAAAGCTATTCAACAGGGGCGTGAGATTTTCTTAATGTCTGCCTCTTTCCAATCAGAAGAAAATGGATTTGATCACCAAATAGCCATGCCAAAGGTTCAGGAACCAGAACAATTAGTAAGCTGGAAAGATTTAGCTAAGCATTTTGGAGAATTTTTACCTCAAAACATGTATGATTTCCTTAATCTTGACAGGCCTATAGAATTTAGACCAGTGGAGTTATATAATCCCGCTGTACCAGAAAAAAGGGAGCCATTTCGTCATATTTGGATGAAATCTATAGGTGAAATGCCTGAAAATTCAACATTTCATCCATTAGTACTAGCCTACGCCTCTGATTACAATCTTTTGACATCAGCTTTACTACCCCACGGTAAGGAGGGAAGTATACCCAAATTGCAACTTGCCAGTTTAGACCATGCCATGTGGTTTCATAGGCCCTTTAGGATGGATGATTGGTTACTTTATGCTATTGATAGTCCAAGTGCATCAAATTCAAGAGGATTTACCAGAGGAAATATTTTTACAAGAGACGGTAAACTTGTTGCTTCTGTAGCTCAGGAAGGTTTAATGAGACCAAGAAAACAACCCAAAGAAGATTAATATAATCGTTTTTTATCTTGAAATATCAGCTAATTGGCCGTCTGTTATTTTAATAATATCTTCTATTAGCATTTTTAAAAAAAATCCTTTTTTACCCGCATTAATCCAAACAATAGTATTGTCGGGAATGGAAGAATGAATATAAACAGGAAATTTCTTTTTCATGCCTATAGGTGAGCACCCTCCTCTGATGTAACCTATTTTAGACATTAAATCTTCCATGGGAAGGATTTCTATCTGTTTACTTTCAGACACTTTTTCTAACTTCTTCATCGATAATTGTTCGTTTGCAGGTAACACTGCCACTAAAATTTGTTTACTGTCACTTATACATATTAACGTTTTATATAATAAATTTTCCGGTATATTGTTATTAATGGCAATTTGAACAGCATCGAAATTATCCTTGTTTATTTTATAGGTAACCAATTCATATTGAATATTACTTACGTCTAATAATCTCATAGCATTTGTTTTCATAAAATAAGATTGTTAATAGTAAACAAGATGATAAATAAGTGTGTTAAAAATAGAAAAAAATAAGATGAATAAAATATGGTCCAACTTAACAGAGGAAAAACAAATAGTTGAAATAATAGATCTATCTAACTCCATACCAGTGTATATTTTTAAGCATTCTACAACTTGTGGAATAAGCGCTCAGGCAAAAGAGAATTTAGAACTTTCCTTTAAAAATTCAGATAAATCTTTCTTATTTTACTATTTAGATCTTTTAAAATTCAGATCTGTTTCTAATGAAGTAGCTGCAATACTTAATGTTCATCATCAATCACCTCAATTGATTTTAGTTCATGATGGTAAGGTTGTTTTTGCTACTTCTCATCATAAAATTAAAGCTAACACAATAGATGAAAGCCTTTCTTTATTGAAATAAGCAGATTATTGTTGAAATAAATTATCACCTTTTTTAAATCTAATCAAAAAGATAAGGAAGGATATAAAACCTAATGTCAAAAAAAGCGAAGAAGTATTGTATCCCCAAATACCATTGTAATCTTTCATAGCCATAAAAAATAGGGTAAAAGTCAAAGTAATCAGCGCAAACTGTTGACCCAACAGGTAAAGTAGTTTAGCACTCCTCCAAATATCAGGTGTTTTAAGACTACTGTTACCCGTTTGAAATTGTTCCACTGTATCTCTGATCAGCTTTGGAAGACTTATTATATTTCTGCCAAATAGACCAGCCTCCTTAAACCATTGTGATTGATTATTTTTATTTAGATACTTCTTAACTATTGGGGAAAGATATTTCAAAGGGTTTTCACCTGGACGAAGGACAAAAGAAACACCTAATAACAAGGAGAAAGTCCTCCCTAATAAAATATAGTCTTTTGGAATTCTAAAGGATGCTGATAAGTCTTTTATACTGGTATTTAACATGATGTGACTCACTGGATTATTCCAGAACGCCGAATTCATTACTCCCTCCGGGTTAAATAACTGGTCGATATCATTTTCTAAAAACTGATTAAAAGCCTTGGCTAAATCTATAGACAGAGATTCGGCCGCAGGAGAATCATTGATGAATCCTAAGGTAATAAGTTGTTGAGTTAATTTTTTAACGTCTAAGGTAGAAAAAGCAATAATTAAGCCTGGAATTTCTTTTTTAAATAGAGGAGACAAAGTACTGACCGCACCAAAATCTAGCAAACAAATATTACCCATATTATCAACCAGAATATTACCAGGATGAGGATCTGCATGATAGAACCCATTCTCGAAAATCATTCGACAAAAACCATTCCATAACCTATCGACAATGATTATGGGTTCAATATTGTTTGAGGTTAGATATTCTTTATCGGTAATTTTTTTTCCATCCATCCAACTCATTACCAAAACTTTACTACCTGATAAGGATTCAAAAACAGTTGGAAAAGACCAAAATTTTTCATCAGATAATGAAGAAGAAATAGATATGAGCGAAGTAGCCTCCTTTTCGAAATCAATTTCCTGTAAGATCAGTGCTTCTATTTGTTTGTATGCATAATCTAATCCTTCCAATGCAAAAAACCGGCCTATCCAATAAGTTAATTTTCTTATTATAGTCAAATCAATTTCCGCAATTCTTTCAATATGTTCATGTTGAATTTTTAAAACTACAGGAGTTCCATCTATTAACCAAGCTTTGTGAACCTGACCAATGGAGGCTACCGCCATGGGAGTTTCCTCAATTTTTGTAAAAATATTTAAAAGTGGAACAGCGTAATGAGATATCAGAGATAATTGTATTTGTGAAAAATCTTTTGGTGTGGCTGCATCTTGTAAGCCTTCTAATTGCTTTTTAAACGTTTCTGGCAAGAAAAAACCAGCAATAGAAAGAAATTGACCGGCTTTTATAAATAAACCTTCAAGATCAGTAAATAAATGCTTTAGTTGATCTCCTTTTTGAGAAAGCAAGCTATTCAAATTTCTCTGATAATATACCCTCCCCAAAAAGAAGGATTTCCATTTTAATCGATAATATGAAAAAAGGAAGCTAAGGGTATAACCAATGACCTTTCTAACTCTGTATGTTTTATTAAACTTTCTCATAAAATGCATCTTAATCACTACTTTTTACCGACATATAAAACATTATGTAGTAGAATTGTTGTTTATTAATTAAAAGAATAGATATGTTAGACTGGTTAAATCATTTTTATCAACATAAATTTTCTGATTATGCAGAATTTTTAGGTATTCTATTGGGAACTTTTGTTTGTGGATATACTTTCAGTAAAATTTTTCGTCGATTTATCCTAAAATCAACGGTCATAATGCAAAATGATCCTACTAATTATCAATTTTTAAGGCATTTTTTAGCGGCGGTAATATACATTGTAGGAATATCATTAGCTATTTATTCTGTGCCAAGTATGAGAACCATTGCCAATTCCATGCTTGCAGGTGCCGGAATATTGGCTGTAGCCATTGGTTTTGCTTCTCAACAAACACTAAGCAACATAATTAGTGGTATATTTATTGTCATATTTAAACCATTTAGAGTAAACGACAGGCTAAAAATCAGAGATACCCTAAACGGCATTGTTGAAGATATAACCCTGAGACATACGGTAATTAGAGATTTTGAAAATAGACGTATTATAGTACCCAATACAGTGATGGGAAATGAAATCATTATAAATTCTGATTTTGGAGATGATAGAATTTGTAATTGGCTGGAAATTCAAATTGAACACGGAAGTAATATTGATCAAGCAAAAGATATTTTGGAGCAAGTAGCCATCATTCATCCCTTATGTTTGGATAATCGCACGCCAGAAGAATTTGATAAAAATTCGCCCAAGGTTAAAGTTAGCATTGTACAAATCAATCCTTTAGGTATTACTATCAGAGCCTGGATTTGGACGGCAAATAGTGCAAAAGGATTTGAATTAAAATGCGATATTTATGAAAATATTTATAAAAAATTTAATGAAGAGGGAATTTCTTTCTCTAAATTAAATCAATCTTTAAACGCATTAAAGGAAAATGCCTAAACAAATTTTTAATAAAATGAAATATCATGGATGCATTTATTGAATCTTTGAAAGGAATTAATCCCATTCTATTAGCTTTCATGGCTACTTTGTTCACCTGGGGAATAACTGCATTTGGTGCATCTTTTGTTTTTTTCTTCAAAAAAATGAATCAAAAAGTCCTGGATGCAATGTTGGGCTTTGCAGCCGGGGTAATGATTGCTGCAAGTTACTGGTCCTTGCTTGCTCCTGCCATTGAAATGACAGAAAAGGCTGCAGAAGTACCTTCATGGCTTCCCGCATTGATCGGATTTTTGGGTGGGGGAATATTTCTTTGGATTGTTGACCGTTATTTACCCCATCTTCATCCAGGTTTTGAGATTAATCAGGCTGAGGGGGTTCCCTCTTCGTGGAAAAGAAGTATTTTATTGGTATCGGCGATAACCATTCACAATATACCCGAAGGACTTGCTATTGGAGTTGCCTTTGGAGCAGCTGCCCATGGTTTAGATACTGCAAGTCTTGGAGCTGCTGTAGCTTTAACCATAGGTATTGGCCTACAAAATCTACCGGAAGGTACAGCAGTTTCTGTTCCGCTGAGAAGAGAAGGAATGAGTAGGCGAAAAGCTTTTTTTTATGGCCAGCTATCAGGTGCAGTTGAACCTATTGCCGGTGTTCTCGGCGCAACAGCTGTTTTACTTATTGAACCTTTACTACCCTACGCTTTATCTTTCGCAGCAGGAGCAATGATTTATGTGGTTGTTGAGGAACTAATACCTGAATCGCATCTGGCAGGAAACACTGACCTAGCTACCATGGCAACAATTGTAGGGTTCGCCATTATGATGACCTTAGATGTTTCTTTAGGTTAAAAAAATACCACCAAATTCCTAAGTAAATGGTGGCATTCTTCAGATTGGTTGCTATTAAAAACTTTTAGGTGATGTTTAATTTCAAGCTAAATTACATCTCAAAATTTAAAAAAGTCCTTTATTTCGGCAAACATGACCAAAATGAAGCCATTAAGATAAAAATAGGGTACCAATGCAATTTATCTTCATAATCAGTAGAAAACAGTGATTTTTCATTGTAATAGAACGTTTATGTCTTATTTACGATGCTTTATTCTATCTTTAATTTAGCAAAAGGGTAAATACAATGTCAACATTCTCCTTATTCAGATTCGATAAATTTCTTTATCCAAAAAACAGGTTACTTGCCCATCTTATTTTTTGGTTAATTTATCTGGGTTATTTTACTTTAGCTTTTGCTAGTTTTAGAGATAATTATACTCAAAGTTTCATAGAAGTACTGGTAACCTTACCAGTAAGAATGTTTGCTACCTATTTAACTTTATATTGGTTAATTTCAGGATTTCTTGATAAAGAAAAATATTTGACATTCACCTTAATATTCATTATTACCGCTATTGGTATTGGCTATTTAGATCGAATATTACTCCATTTATTTTATGTCCCTATTTACTTACCAAACTATGATTATGCCACATTTCCTTTAACAAGTTTTACTAAGGCATTACAAAGAACCACCAATGTTTACACGATAGTTTTTGCTGCAGCTGCTATCAAATTGATTAAAAAAAACTATCAAAATGAAAAAATAGCCAGAGAGCTTTCGAGAGAAAAACTAGATGCGGAACTTAAATTTTTAAAATCACAAATTCACCCGCACTTCCTTTTCAATACGCTTAATTCCTTATATGCCTTAACGCTTCAAAAATCAGATCAATCTTCTGAAGTTGTATTAAAATTATCTAATTTCCTTGATTATATGTTATATGATTGCAATGTGAGTCAAATTTCTTTGGAAAAAGAAATTGAACAGATGCAAAATTTAATTACGCTTGAAAAATTGAGATACGGTGATAGACTAGATGCCGATTTTAACATAAGCGGTACAGTTAAAGACCTTAAAATTCCTCCTTTATTGATGCTTCCATTTTTAGAAAATGCTTTTAAACATGGTGTTAGTCAGCATACGGAAAATTCATTTATCTATGTAGATCTTAAAGTAAAAGAGCAAAATTTAATATTTAGAGTGGAAAATAGCAGTATAAATACAGAGAGTGACCTGGAAGCAGATTACACTAAAGGAATAGGACTCAAAAATGTAAAACGAAGGTTAGATTTAATTTATGGAGATGATGGATATAATCTTGAAGTATTTAAGGAAGAAGATTCATTCACCATTGTTTTAAAAATTTCACTAATTACCAGTAATGAATAAAATTAAATGTGTTCTTGTCGATGACGAACCTTTAGCATTGGATGTTTTAGAATCTTATATTAAAAGAGTAGATGGTTTGGAGCTTACTGCGCGTTGTGATAATGCAATGAAAGCCTTCGAAGTATTGAGAAATCAAAATGTAGATTTAATTTTCCTGGACATTCAAATGCCAAAATTAAACGGAATTGATTTTTTAAAGACTTTGCAAAACCCGCCAAAAGTTATTTTCACGACAGCTTACCGAGACTATGCTATAGAAGCATTTGATTTAGATGCTGTAGATTACTTATTAAAACCCATTCCATTTGGAAGATTTTTAAAAGCGTTAAGCAAGGCTTTTGGACAAATACAGAGCGCTAATCAAAATATAATAAATAATGATGATTACGAACCTTACATCACGACAGACACTCTTATTGTTAAGTCAGATAAAAAAATGATAAAAATAAGCCTAAAGGAGATAATTTACATAGAAAGCCTAAAGGATTACGTCATCATTCATTTATCTGACAAAAGAGTTGTTACTAAACAAAAAATAAGTTTTCTTGAGCAGAAACTAGTTGAGAACAATTTTATAAGAATTCATCGTTCGTTTTTAATTTCCGCGTCAAAAATTGAAGCCTTTACTCCAAGTCACATTGATATACATGGACAACAATTACCCATTGGTCGAAGCTACAAAAGTGAAGTAGGAAAAATACTAGGTTACTAGAATTTACTTCACTGAAGATCTTGGACAATAGTCAATTTATCACGAAGTTTTTTTTTCTTTTCAGGCTTATCTTCACCTACAGAAAATTTCTTGGCAAAATCATCACCACCTTGTTTTGCTCTGGCCTGCTCAAGAACCAGAGGCCTTCCACGAAATCTGGTTTTGGCAATTTTCTTTTGAATCTGTATAAAAGTATCCATAGGTAATTCCAGGGTCGAGGTAACATTACCAGTAACGATACGCCCAACTTTACTTTTGTGAATACCACCTGCTTCACAAATAATTCTAAGAAGACCACCTTTATCTAAATTATCCTTTGAGCCAAGATTCAAAACGAAGCTAGACATAGGAACGCTACTATTTCTATTCTCAGATGAAGAGGAAGATGAAGAACCATTACCATAAGAGGAAGACTGCTTTCTATCTCTGTCCCCTCTATCTCTGTCCCCTCTATCTCTATC
>Ga0209550_10004231_pt1 | contig 13600 bp, 12 predicted proteins | sample LauGreSuBDMM15SN_2_FD_187567 | JGI IMG/M metagenome (GOLD analysis project Ga0209550, IMG submission 187567) | Freshwater lake microbial communities from Lake Michigan, USA - Su13.BD.MM15.SN (SPAdes) (version 5) | ecosystem: Environmental > Aquatic > Freshwater > Lake | place: Lake Michigan... | reverse complement strand
TGTCTGATCGTAGTGGTTAAAAACCACTACGATCAGCATCATGCTAGATGTATGGAACGTGATGCCCCGGGGCATCACACCACACAGCTAGACATTAATCCACACAACCATACAATAAAATGTAAAACAAGATAAACATAATTTTTCATACTATTGAAATATCATATAGTTCAATATTATGGAATTATTCAATACAATACTTATGAAAACATTGTATCCAAATAATACGATACACGAAGTATACAATGCATATCATACGCCCGAATGCCCAGTTGCTCAGTTATTTTCTGCTATTGTAAATAGCGGGTCCATCACTATACACAAAAATCCGGCCTATGCCGATTTTCTTTTTTATATGGCCAATAGTATATTCTTATATAAAGACGATTGGGACAATATTGCTCCCACACCCGGTAACAAAGAACGATATGTGTATACTATGGCTCAGATAAAATATGTATTTTTAAAGAAAAATCTGAACAATTTTATTTTAAATGTAGATGGTCAGTTTATGGATTTATTTAGAGATATACAAAGGCATTATCATGCTTTTGCGAGATTTGCCCATATATGGAGACACAAACATTCTGTTATACAAATAAACCATGATTTGTATATGACCCCACTCTGCAGAACAAACCGCAATGTCTTCTCATTATTGCAACAGGGTAAAATATATTTGTTTACTGCAGCCAATTTAGCAAACAGTATTTCGGCGGCTCTTTCAAACGCCCCCCATTTTTTTGTGGAACCAATAATGGCAAAAAATCCATACAATAATGTTCCGTTTAATAAATCATCTCTTTATAACATTTATTTTTTTATAAAAGAAACTGCTATTATTATGCCCCAATTGTTTCACAATTACTTTTTGGTAGATTTTGATTTACGGAAGTTTCGTGATGAGAATGAAAACAATATCCGTAATATAGCAATAAAAAGCATGATACACAACAGTCAATCGAACGAACTATATGTACATATTGACGCTATGTTGAAAAAATATCAGCCTAAAATTGTTATTGAGAAGACGTATCCGCGAGATATTTTAGCCACTATTATGCGTCCTTATTTGTTTTTATATTATACAATTTTGTATTCTGCTGAAGAATACCGCGTTATAAATGCTACGGATGAATTGAACTATAAATTGGACCGTCTATATAAATATAATCCTGCATTTGGTCGCAAAATCATTAGACTAAAGCGTGTAATGTTTTCTAAAACTATGCGTAAAGAAATTGTGTATAACCAAAAATGTCCAAACTTTGATGAACCAATGGACGTAAAAACATATCAAAAAAATCATTTAGAAATTATTGAACCCGAATATCATGATGAAACAATACACGAATACGATGACGAAGACGATAATGACCAAAACGAAAATCTCCCCTTTATTATCATTACATCACAACCGTTATTCCAAATAGGTGGACATACATTAACTACAGTTCCTGTACACAATACAACACCCGTTACAGAGGATACTACCAATTCAAATAATAATATTCATGATGATAGTGACGATGATGCCAGTAATAGTGATGACGAAATCGTTATAGCAGGCGATACGGACAGTTCTACAGACACTGACACAGATGATGATGATGATGACGAAAACTGACTAATAGTACAGAATATTTACACATACAAACTCTGGGCAGTAGTGATATATTTGAGTATCATCGGCTCTATACTCGCCATTTTATGTTGTAATTCTATATGGCCGTATTTTTCACAAAGTGCACCTACTTCTTTTACTATCGTAGCTATTTTCAAAATACCTTTGCTAAAGTCCCCTATTGAAATCCCTTTGTCTCCCAATATCTGCTGGATATAATACTTACATTCTTGTTCTGTTTCACAATCACACCAATCTGCTATTTGGTCAACTAAATCATACATCAATACATTGTGGTAATTGATGCCTGTATCCATTGACCTTTCATATTCCAAATCTGCCATAGTATGAAACAATGTGGCCATTTTCTCCACTGTTTTCTGCAATAGTGAATCATGAGAGTTTGGACGTCCCAGTTTCAAATCCTGAGCAACCTTTATATCTGTAAAACATGAAAACAATCCCACCAATTGTTTCGGAGTAAACTGTTGGAAACCATCCGTATGATGCAATAGTTGTATGAAAACAAGTGGATGTATTTCGGCAATTTCGGCCGCCATTTTCCCATTTTGTGTAGGAATATAGTCTTCCGATGACTCAGATTGTTCTATAAATCCCAATTCTGTCAATATACCTACTACCTGTTTTACTTGCTCATATATATACCCTTGTGTGCTTTGTAACTGGCGTTCTTCTTTGAGTTTCAATGCAACCAATTCATCATATTCTTTCACTGTCTTACAATTTTCGGCAATATTCCTATATTGGTTATATTGGTCTTTGATAGCCTGCATTTGGCGTTCCAGTTCCTTACGCTTTTTATTGACCGCCTGTTTTGCTTTTGTTTCTAAATCTATATAATTACGACAAACCTCTATAGGAAGTTGCAATAACTCCAACATGTGAGTTTTTCGCCCAATTTGGTCATGCAGTTGAGTGAGTAACGCGGTTTGTTGCGCAATTTCTTTTTCGATTTCATGATGTATCATACTTTTTCCCACAAAATCCACAAATGTTTTTGTAGAAACGGGGGTTTCCGATTTTCCTAAATATCCCAACATAATGGGATAGGAAATCCGAAACTTAGAAACCAGTTTTTGCGGAGTTCCGCATAATATCGTAGTATATTCACTTGAACCTGGTAAGGGAAATAGATTATTGCAATGAACTACATGACCAATCGTATCAATTCCGCGTCGACCCGCGCGTCCCGCCATTTGAGTATACTCGTGCGATAGCAAATATCTCTCCTCATTGCCGTCGTATTTCTTTAGACTAGTAAATATGGCGGTTTTGATTGGACAATCCAGGCCTATAGCAAACGATTCCGTTGCAAACAGAAGCTTGATATATTTTTTGGAAATCATCAATTCTACAATTTCTCGCAAAATAGGTATCATTCCCGAGTGATGAATACCAATCCCCTTTTCCAATAATGCTACTAGTGTTTGATATTCGGGTAATTCTAGATATTCCCTAAAGTTCGGCAATTTGCGGACAATTTGTTCACATTCGCGTGAAACTGTATAGGCGACTTTACTATCAAACTCGAGCAATGGAACGGTTATTTCTTGGGCGCACAATTCGACGTTTTTTCTGGAAAATACGAATGTGATAGCGGGCAACATTTCACGGTCTCGCAGGAAAAGTGCCAGATTATTTAATACAGCTTTGCGTTTTAGGCGAACGTCGCGGTCTTCGAAAACGCCTAAAATACGTTTCAAGTCCTTGTATCCAGATTCCACATATTGACCTCGGTCGGTACGCAATGTAATCAGTCGGTTTGTATTATCGCGCAAGTCCTTTTCAAGTGCCTTATCTTTCATTCCCTTGAAAATTGTTTCCGTTACAGTGAGAAAGCCATAGTGTGTCAATGGAACCACACGATGCGAGGTAGATGCCAAGTATACTTGTTTATCGCCTAAACCTCCACGCTCGCACCATTCGGCAAATCTCTCTGGCGCATCAATAGTCGCCGATAGCATTACCATCTGCACATGGGAAGGAAGTAATAGTATTGTTTTCTCCCATACTTGCCCCCTTTCGGAATCATTGATATAATGTACTTCGTCGAAGACGACACATCCCAATTCAGTTTCCATATCCATCTGGAATTGCAATCCCGCCTCGGGGGCTTCGCCCCCGCCCCCGCTAGTTTTGCGAAATAGTGCATTCATCAATATTTCCGTAGTCATAATGAGAACATCAGCCTCCGGGTTTGTTTTTATATCCCCAGTTAATAAACCGAATGAAATGTGCGGGTATTTTTTCGAAAACTCGTAGTATTTTTGATTGGAAAGGGCTTTAATCGGGCTGGTATAAATGAGGCGTTTTCCGCCCTTTACAAAGTGTTGTATAGCAAACTCCGCGGGTAATGTTTTACCTGAACCGGTATGTGCCGTTACTAAGACGTGATGTCCTTCTATAATAGCTTCTATAGCATATTTTTGGAATGGACTAAGTGGAAACCCAAATTGTGCAAAATATTCGGCATATGTTCTCTCAGCCTCTTCGGAATACATAGTTGTATCGCAGATTTTCACCATTTTGTGTAATAGATATGATAAGGATTAGGGATTAGGGAATAATAAATATATAAATATATAAATAGACTAACACGTTCTATTTATATATATGTGAAAATCAATTTTGTATAAAATCATACAAAGACATACAGATACAAACAATAACGAAAAACCCGTAAAACATATGTCAAAAGAAGTATTGTTTATTTCGGTATTCAATTTAGGCGGAATGCCGCTTGCTCTGAATCATTTGGAATCACTCCGACGAAACCGCATTACCAATTATAGAGCCTATGTTACAGACCGCGAAAGTTATGATATGTTGCTAGAAAAGGGGCATCCGGTAGAACTAGTAATAGAACCCGCAGTAGATTTAGCAAAAGAAAAGGCGGATTTTGGAACGTCCGAGTTTAATACATTATCGTATACCCGATACAAAGTAATAGGAGAACTATTAGAAAGAAACCAACCGGTATGGTATTTAGACATAGATACCGTAGTATTGCAAAACCTGAATGATGTATACAATAAACTAAAGGATACCAACTATCATGCAATAATGCAGGACGATATAAATATGTTATGCACAGGATGTATGTTATTATTTCCAAAACCGACTACGCTAAAGTTGGTGAAAAGTATTTACGAAAATAGGACATCAGAAGACAACGACCAAATTATATTGATGAAGATATTGATACAAAATCCCAATGTAATCAATATAATGCCGCTAAACAAAATGCAATTCCCAAATGGGTTATTATATTTCAGTGAACTAAATGAGAACCCATTTTATCGAAATATCCAAGAGCAATTTAACGCGTCGACCTATCCGGTTTATTTTGTGCATGCAAATTGGATGGTTGGAATGGAAACCAAAATAGCCGCATTCAAGCGCAAGGATTTATGGTATGTGTAATAAACCATATCATTAATGTCTGTTCGTAGTGGTTAAAAACCACTACGATCAGCATCATGCTGATTGAGTGGACTGATGCCCCGGGGCATCACATCACACATTTAGCCATTAAAAATCCACACAGCTAGACATTAATATATGCAAGAGAGTATCAGGACGATTATTTATTCTGGATATTTTTTTATGACCATATAAACTAGAAATATGTCAAGAAAATACGTTTATCAGGATTATGTTGAATTATTTCACTCATTTGAACCAAGTGAAGACACTTTGGAACCAACCGAACGTACATTTGTACCAATTTATAGCAATAATACATTTCTACCAATCCCATCCCCATCGCCACCGAACCCATGGCGACTTGATACAATTGGGCCGGAAATGCAACAAATAGTTGTCGTAAGTGTTGTCACCAATATATTGACATTTGGATGTTTGTGTTGTACATACCATTTCTTCAAATATATTCGAACTAGAGTGAAGGAATGGTATTTACATGTAGACAATTCGAATGCGACCACAAGTGATAATGATATAGATGTGGATATGGATATAGATGTATGGTTAGAAGATGAATATGCCTAATTGCTCGATATCCTAATGTCTGACCATATGGAGTTGCAATTCATACGACCAGTCAATACCATTATATACATACACATGTAATTTTAGAATATTTTTATGAATCCCTTATTGTCTGGTCGTGTGGATTGAAAATCCGTACGACCAGCATGATGCTGCCCATATGGATTTTTAATCCATACGGTCAGACATTATCCAAATAGCAGCGGAATATTTTTCACCAGACTAGTTGTCTGTTTGACCATCTCTATATCAATTTCCCGTCTATATGCGGAGGGAATTCGCAGTATATCAGTCAGCATCTTCATGTCTATACCCACATTACCAGTAAGTTTTATCACCATATTGGGAAAATATCTATCAATATGATGACATCCTAAATAAATGGGCGTTGTTCCACAAAAAAGGGGGTCCATTATTTTTTCCGAATAATAATGGTTCAATTGAAAGTTCTCTATAGCTATATGAAATTGATAAGATAAATAAGGTTCCAATCCATCGAACCCACCCTTTAGACGACTATCTTCCGGATAATATGCGCATCCCCGGCCCATAATATCAATAGGCAAATCACTCGCCAATATATGTTTCACCAATTCGTGTCTATATTTATGACCCGGGGCCATGGTTTTTTGACTAACCATAATAGACATAATGCGGGGTTTTTTAGTGGGAATATTACTTAATGGGGGAGTATGCCACATATATCCCGAATGCTCTATAAATGGGGCGGGAAGTCCATATGATTGTCCTATAAAATACTTTCCAATAAACCTTTCTGCATAGGCAATAAAGGGTGTATGTAGTTGCAAAAAATGGGGCGGTTCATATGCTAATCCTATAACGTTCTCCTTCGGAATATTGCGCAATAGTGGCATAGCAGTGTTTAAAATAATGGCGTGTGTGAACTCGTCGCCATCTGTAATATATATATCTCCATCGGAGCCATAGTTCTCCATTAAAAATGCTTCATCAATGGACTCAAACTTTGTTTTACATTCTGTCGAACTGCAAAAGTTTGAAAATATGCGAATAATGTATTTAGGCATTGTTATAACAATGTTCTCGTGATGTGTTTATATTTTTTGATTATTATTATTATTATTATTTATTGTCTGGCTTGGTGGACTGATGACAGTGGGATATGGGTACATAGCGTATCTATTTAGGCGGAGAGTGTATAGGTGTAAAATGTATATTTTTTTGTCACAAGAGTATATATTTAAGAATGAACCTTATGGAAACGAATAAAATACATGGTGTGCCAGAGGGTATATATTATGGACAAAATGAGAGAACGGATGAATTGAACGCCCGTATTGGTAGTCGCCAATTTCCAAATGCACAATTGCAACCAAATCTGGATTTTCGTCCAGTACCCACGAAATATTCCATTTTCCCTATTATTGATAGGAGAACTATACCAACTGTTGCACTAGAACAACATTTAGACCACAATGTAGAGTTTAATTTCAATCCAGGAAATGCAAGAGCCCCGGTTACTGGTTACATGAATAACGTAGACAAAGAAATGCAGTTGCGTAACCAGTTTTTCGCCTTACAAAAAGGCGGAGACAAAGGGACATTCATTCCAAATAAATCCAGTGATTTGTATATACCTACTATATACGCTGCACCCGGTGAATATTCCGCCCAAGGCGGAACCCATTCGCTATTGTTTGTCCAGCCTGAATACAATACCAATATACATCCAAACATAGCACATTCTACTGTAGGAAAAGACCGATTTTTCAATCACACGAGAACTCAATTACGAAATACGAATGCATAGAAATAGGTATCCAAATAATAATAATATACAACAGGTTCTCCCTATAATTGTTATTTTGGGAGAAAACAATCCAATACAAAAATCTACACATTACATATATAATGTCTAAATCAGTCGTTTTATCATTCATTCATAATTTTTTAGTTACAGTTAAATCCATTATGTATGCAAAAACCCCGAATAAAATGTGGCTTCGTCTCCTTTTTATTCTAGCCTTTTTGCTAGTGTTAGTCATAGTGCATAACAAGCAAAACCCGACGGCTAGACAAGAAGGATTTGAACAAAATGACATGTTTGTTTTAAGACAAAACGGCGACATATACGACAAGTTTTATACGGAAAAATATGATTTGATTATGAAACCTGAACAGCGTTCTCCATTTGAAATAAATACAGTAATACAAATGACACAGCCCACACAAGACAGTGTGTTTTTAGATGTAGGCAGTGGAACTGGACATTTAGTAAATGCACTGGAATACAAAGGATATCGGGTCTATGGTATCGATAAATCACCCGCTATGGTGGAAAAATGCGCAAAAGAGTTTCCTAATAATGAAATTGTCTGCAAAGACGTAGCCGACCCTATGGTATTTGACCATAATACATTTTCACATATTCTTTGCACGGGGTTTACTATATACGAATTACCAGATAAAGAAGCGTTTTTCAAAAATTGTTATTACTGGCTCGTGCCGAATGGATATCTCGTATTACATTTGGCAGACCGCAATAAGTTTGATCCGATTATACCTGCTGCCATGTCACCCTCTTCAATAAACAATATTAGTTATAAAAAATATACACAATCCCGGATAACAAAAACAATGATAGATTTCCCAGGATTTTCTTATTCTGCCGATTATAGTTTCCCTAAAGAAGACACAAAAGTCACGCTTACCGAAAAGTTCTCTGACAAAAATGGACATATTCGCCAAAACGAACAAACTCTCTATATGGATTCCATTGATGCTATATTGAAAATAGCAATCCGTAGAGGGTTTATTGTCCATGCAAAAATAGACATGTCGAAACAAAACGGGGACGAAAATCAATACCTGTATATTTTAGAAAGAGCAATGTAATCTATATATGGAGCGGAACTAGATGGTCATATATCACATATCACATATGTGATATATACTACAAACAGACAATACCCACATAAGCCGTGGCTGGCACCCCGGGGGCGTCATAGATGATTACCGAACATATTTGCCATTACGCGAAAATGTATCTACTACATAAATAACAAATACGCCTAAAAATGTGTATAGCAAAAACTCTTCCGTTATATTTGCAGTCTTTTCGTGCTGTTGTTCTTCCAACAAATGTACCATATAATTAATGCGCTCCATCAATTTATTGTCCATACTGCCGTTTTGAATACCCATATTTGCATAATACGGTTTATTTTTGAATAGCGTACCCGAATTATACACCTGTTGATAATTTGTCAAGTTTCCTAAACCCCGGTTATCCGATGAATACACATTTTGCGAATGGTTCACGGTATGTAGGTTGCTATATTCCGGGGTTTTTTGGACAAATTGGGTTTTCGAGTTTATATCAGGCGGGGATAATGGGGAAAAGTTCGCTAAATGAGCCCCGTCATTTTCAGCATCCAATGAAGACATTTTATTCAATAGCTCATATACTTTACTGCCGTTTTCTTCCTGGTAAGCCTGAACTTCATCTAATGTTTGAGGAGTATCATTTGGCGTTGGTGCAGATGGGGTTATTGTATATACCTCTGGTTCTCCGCCATTATCGTTCATATCGGCAGATGATTTCATTGGTTTACGTATAGAGGGTGTCCTTTTTTTTGTATTATTCTCTGCTGATGACCAAGGAGATGCATAAGTTAATAGGGACATTTTTTATAAGTATCTTAAAAAGTATGCAGATAATTATTTGATAACATATTCCTATTTATATTTATATATTGAAATAGTATATAATATATAAATATGCTCGATATAATCAGTAATCTGATACCGGTCATACTATTGTCAGGCTTGATATTATATGAAAAGCAAATGGAGAACATTGCAGTATCTCCTTTAGGAAGAGTTATAGCAATTCTATTGATTGTGCATTATTCCAATATAAGTGCGGTACATGGGGTATTTATTTGCATAGTAATCATTGTATATTATTATTCGGTGTATAGCATTCGGAACAAACCCCTGATTGAATTGGAGAACTTTTCCACCATGGATGACTTTAAATCGCAAAATTGCAAAACCGACGTATTATTGAATAAAGGTTCTCCTATAAATATGGAAATGATGCAACATGTATATCCTGACATACATTTCACCAATGAAAAATGTAATCCATGTTCAGATACATGCGAGTTTTCTATTATAGAAGAACAATTGAAAGTGGATGAAACTCTGAAACCGAAAACATCCGACGATTTTTCGCTAAATCGTGTTTTAGAAAAAATCACAGAGTTTGTTCCAGCAATATGGGTCAAAAGCGAGCCTTTCGCGACATTGTCTGACAATTAATGTCTGGTTGTATGGATTAAAAATCCATACGAACCAGACATTAAATAAAATCCACAATACCAAATAAATAAAAATCGCATGATTAATATATACCTAAATAAATGTCTATGCCAGCTCCTTTGGTTGCACCGTCTAAACCGGTAAAAATGCCAAAAGTCCCATTTACTATGATGGGTTATTTACATAATCATATAACGAACATCAACAATAGCAAAATATTTGCCGGGCTTATGATTATTATTCTCAATATTGCATCTAGGTTCGTGACCATAAAATTAAGCAAAACAATGGAAGCCTATTTGAAATATACATTTAGTCGTGATATATTGGTATTTGCTATATCATGGATGGGTACACGTGATATATATATCGCACTTATCATCACAATCGTATTTATGATAATGGTAGATTATGTATTGAATGAACAAAGTACATTTTGCTGTTTACCCTCTAATTTTACGGATTATCACGTATCTCTAATAAACGACGATAACGTTATTACACCAGAACAAATAAAGTCCGCCGAAGAAACATTAGAAAAGGCCAAAAAACAGAAGGTACAGAAACAATATAGTGATTATGCAGCGTATGCATAACCGTTGTCATTAATGTCTGGTTGGGGAGGGGACTGATGCCCGGGGGCATCATAGTCCATACAACCAGCATCATGCTGACCGTATGGATTAAAAATCCATACAGTCAGACATTAATGTCTGACCGTAACGTAAAATATTCGGTTTTATTTTATATTGACATAATATAAGAGAACTATTATGTCAGTTAAAAATGTCAAAACATTAAAGATAATGGTTAAAACAAATGTTGATAAACATCCATATGAATTGACATTATCAAAAATACATAATGCATCTATAGAACCACCTATTGCTTGGACAAAAAAGTCAGAATATCCGTTTTTTACAGAAGATATTGAATATCCAGAAGACATCCTGTCTAACAAAACATATAGTGAATTACTCCATATTTTTTTCGACAAGAGAGAGTTTATACGGGTTATAATAAATCGAGAAACCCCCGTTGAAAAACCCGCCATTGAACCACCCGCCATTGAAAAAACAGGCGGTTCATCAGAGAGGAATGCCGATAAAAACATTATGATTATGTTGCAATTTCTATTTCCAACAAGCTACCCCTATAAAAATAATATAAACACGTCCTTCAATAAATATTTGAAAAAAAAGAGCCCACCAATAAAGATTTCAATAGGTGAAATTAAATCTATCGTATATGGCGGTAAATATTCGTATCTCAATACGTCAAGTGGGGTTTGCACCGTTACTGAAGTAATTTGGTTGAATGATGTATTGAATAATTCAATCTATAGAGAACTTGTCAACAAACTTATTCAATATGAAGAGTGGAAAAAAACTATATATAACAAAATAGCACAAGATATTGAGAGTGATACGAAAACCTTAACAGAAGGACTAAGTACATCACCTACTAGTTCTGGCGCAGATAAATTACGCATTTCAGCAGAGGAAATAGAACAATTGTATAGTCAAAAACGTATTTATAACCCCGATGATATTAAAAAAGATATGATTGATATTATAAAAAAATATCTGGTCATAGAGCCCGGAAAGGCGGAACTAATTGAAAAGGAATTAGATAAATTGACGGAATATTTTATAGATACATTTGTAAAAGACAAACCCCCGTTGACCCAATTTGTTCGTTTCAAAGAAAAGTTTAACTTTAAATATAGTGAAAATGATATTGAACATGATTTAGTTAAATTACATAAATTATATGATGGAGCCGATAAAGTAACAAAAATAGCAGAAAAAAATGCCCAAAAAACAAGTAAAGAAACCGAACGTGATAAAATACAAAAAGGATATGTCGAACGTAATACATGGTTTTTTGGAAAAGAACAAATAGAGCAATATATTCAAAACTTGGACAAGTTAATTTCAATAGCAATCGCGGTCCCAGTTGGTGGGCAAAATAAAAAACAAGCTCCTGAGCAAGCGGTAATAGATGGAGTATTGTTCGAAAATATCACGGTTCCACCAGAGTATACTAATATTATGATAATACCGGGGGTAAAATATACCAAATCTTCCTTTTCCCAAATTTATAGACCAAGTTCTGTAGACAATCGAATATTTATTGATGAGGTAACAAAACGTATAGATGCTATAACAACAGATGCTATAAATGCGATGAGTACAAAAATAGATACCATACAATCCGAAATAACCAAACTCGACCAGGAAATTATAGAACTAGGTAAATCAAATATTGACGCATTTTCTTTCAAGGGTGAAACCAACTTTACTGCAAAAATGTCATTGGACAATATTAAAAATGCAGTTAAATCCGATATTCAAAATATACAACAGGAAATATTTAAAACTGTTATTGCACGTTATAACCGGTTTCAAGAGATAAACAAAAGCGAAAATCTCCGAGGAGAATATGCGGAAATAGATGGGGTTATTGATAACATAATAAATTACATTGAAAAATTAAATAATTTATCAACGCCTACGCCAAATGATATACTCAACATAACCGAGAGTATAAAAACACTATTCGATAAATTACTGACATCAAAAAAAATAGATATTTCTAGAACAATCGGGGAAAAATTGGCGAAAATCATTAAATTATCCAACCATATAAAGCTTCTAAATCAAATACAGACCGATTTTTTCCCCAAAAAATCTACAGGTATTTTTGTAAACTACAATACAGAATTGGATAAGGCCAATAGTTTTAATGCATTAATATTGGACGAACTAAAAACAAATACATATGCAACATTTGTAAGTACGGTTTCTTTTATTCAGGAAAAGTTTATGAAACAGTTTCCTATCAAATCTCTCAATAAGGAGTTCTCTGAAATGCTGGAAAATTATTTTACAAATAAAAGCAATGCATTTTATGAAAACATTTTAGAACCCGCGAGCAAATTGATAAATGAAGGTGTATATCCTTCTTCTATTAGTGACCTATGGAATGTGTCTGTTATACTGCGTAAACGAGATAGCGCAGAGGATGAATATGAAATCTCGCTATATATGAACCTCATTGAAGGTGAAATAAATGCAACAAATAAAGCGGAAATAAACTGTCAATTTTTAGACGATGAATTGACTAGAAGGTTTAAAGAACTTGTAGATGAAGGTAATGTGACATTTGAGCCACCTGAAAACAAAGAAGTATTTAGTATAAAAAAGGCGAAAGATGAAAAAATAAAACATGAGAAAGAAAGGAAAGAAAAAATTGCTTCTAGTATAAAACATCGTGAACCACGCAAAAGCCAAGAAAAGAAACCATCAACTAGTGGCGGAAACTTCCAAAAAACAAAATCCAAAAAGAAGACTTCAGTGAAACGTACACAAAAAAATAGTAGGCAATAATGTCTAAATGGGTGGTGTGATGCCCGTGGGCATCACGTTCCATACATTTAGCATCATGCTGACCGTATGGATGTCTAGACATTATCGCCTTCGTCCAAAAGCATCAATGCCATTGCTGCATAATTATGTAAATCTAATAGAGTATCTCTTAATGTCTGGTTGAGTGGACTGATGCCCCGGGGCATCATAGTCCATACAAACAGCATGATGCTGACCATATGGATTTTTAATCCATACGGTCAGACAT
>Ga0209550_10004230_pt1 | contig 13601 bp, 9 predicted proteins | sample LauGreSuBDMM15SN_2_FD_187567 | JGI IMG/M metagenome (GOLD analysis project Ga0209550, IMG submission 187567) | Freshwater lake microbial communities from Lake Michigan, USA - Su13.BD.MM15.SN (SPAdes) (version 5) | ecosystem: Environmental > Aquatic > Freshwater > Lake | place: Lake Michigan, USA... | reverse complement strand
GTGCCTTTTCTTCCAAATTTTTCAATCAATTTATACGTCCTTTGATAGGAAAATTACTAGCTCCTGTCGACCTCCGCCGAATGATGGAAATTCAGCTGACACTACGCCAGTAACTTCCCAACCTTCTTTTGCCAGACCATTGAGTGCTTCTTCTACTTTTTCCGGATTAAACTTTCCTCCGAATGCACGATCCTTTTGAGTCATTACCTTATAAATTTTCATGATGCTCCTTGTCTACTTCTTAGAGCCTAATCCAGGGGTAAGTAAAAAGGAATAGTGCATTTTCTCAAATCAGATAAGAAATCTGCCGAATAATCGGTGAGTGGACAGCTTTAGCTAAAAGCGTGGGGCAGTAACTTGATGTTAGATGTGTAAGAGTCGGACAATTGGCAAAGGCACTTGTTTCTCTGGTGACTTGACTAGTCAGGACTTGACTCTAGCGCTAGCGCATTTGAATATTCTCTAGGACAATTGGCTCTTTCAAAGGACTCACTCAGAGCGAGTGAAGTCGTTTTAAGAAGGTTCAGGTGCTTTTATGTCTAAAAAATCCTCTAAGACTTCTATGGTTCTTATCTTCGTAGTAATTGCATTTTTACTTTCTTCCTGCAGCACAAGGGAGTTGACCTCAGAGTCTTATAGATTTGGAAAAGAAACTGGTGCTAATTGGCAGGAACTGAGCAGTGAGGTTGAGGCGATATCGTCTTGGGTGGGTGAGGCGTCTGGAGATTCTCTTGAAATTCCAGAGGTGGAGAAGGAATCTGCTTGTCAGGCGATGTGGCTGATAATCGGCTGGCCAAAATTTGGCCTTAAGGACATGGCGGAGAATAGAGAGAACTTCGTTGATGGATGTATAACCACAATTGGATCATAGGTTTGAGTTACGAGGCAGTCAGTCTTGTAGCCAGCTCTTGCCGTGGGTCGCTAGCTAGAGGGTATTGTGCAGAATCTGGGTCTTGCTGTAGCGTTAAGATTCCATTTGTTCAATTAGTCCAAGAGAGGCATATTCGTGACTTCGTGGAGTGAAAGCGCAAATGATGCCTGGGAAGACAAGTACATTCCCGATGCCTATGGGTATTTAGAAGCCAAAAAACCTCCAAAGTGGCCATTAGTGGTGCAGCTTTTCTTAATTCTATCCAGTGCTTTTTTGTACTTAGCAGGTCCGCTCATATTTATAACTCAGAGACTAGTTATAAGTCTGATTGGCTACCTACTAACGCCGTTCTTAGTTGTCCTTTTCCTTGCAATCTTAAGGACCAAGGATTTGAGAAATAGAAGTCTTCCTTGGTACGACAGGAGTCTGGGCAAGGTCTATGTTGCGTGGTCTCGCCGGCTATGTTTACTTTCATTCGTAATCGCAATTCCAATTCTTTGGACTCTAGCCATAGAGATAGTTAATTAAAATGCCGAAATACAAATTGCCTAAATTCCACGTTAAAAAGTTTTTAACAAAAGTGTCTAGTTTAGCTCTTTTGACAATTGTTATTTTTCCAATGGTGCCTGCAAATGCCGACAAAGCCTTTGATGCATTGGCAGCCTGCATTAATCGAGAGACTTCAACGCAGATGAATATAATGTTTTTGATTGACTCATCTGGCAGCCTCAAATACGCCGAAGACAAGAAATCACCCGGATCTGATCCTGAAGGTAAGCGAGCAGAGATTATTGCCAGCTCTATCGAATTATTTGAAAGAATTAATCAGGAAAAAAAGCTTTTCTTTGCACTTACTACATTTGATAGTACTTCTCCTGGTCAGGATAAGAATGGCAAAAAATATGAGGAATATCCTTGGAAACAAGCCAACTCTGAGAATGTAAAAGCAGCTAGCCAGTGGTCAAAAAAAATTAAGAATTTTAATAATGGACAAAAGACTGACTGGGTTGCTGGCCTAAGAAATGCTCAGAAAAAGCTTGCAGATGCCCCTAAATCTGAGGGTGGAGTCTGCCAGGCAATAATCTGGTTTACGGATGGCGGAATCGATGTAGGAAATAGTCCAGCAGATCTAGTAACTTCGATAAGAGAATTGTGCGGTATAGCTCCAGGTGAAAGTGGCATACCTCAGAGTTCTCTCATAACATCAATTCGACAATCAGGAGTTCACTTAATTGGTGTTTTTCTCAAGCCACAGCTTATAACAGATAAAAATCGGGCTCGAGTCTCTTTGTTTAAACCGATAGTTCTTGGTCAGGGTGTTATCGAACCAGGTGAATTTGAGCAGGGTGTTTTTAATTGTGGCGAATATCCAATCCCAGATAGTTATGGCCAGGGAGAATTAATTGAAGTAAACAACACTGATGAACTAGCTGAACGTTTCTTGAAATTGACCATGCAGATAATTAATGGTCGCCCAGTTGAAACTCAGTGCCAGAGCGGTGTAACAAATTTTAATTTAGATGCAGGCATCAAAGATGCAGTAATTCTTTTACCCTCGCAGAATTGGAAGATCTTGACTCCGAGTGGTACTGAGGTTACAAAAAGTTCTATTCCTAATGGTTGGATTGAAACCACGCAGCTGGAGCGTTTTTCAATTCTAAATATTCCGATCAAAAACGACTTGATCGGAAAGTGGGGGGTAAACACCGGGAACGCTCAATTTTGCGCGACAGTTTTCCTTGATTCAGGAGTTAAGTTGCGGGTGGATAAAAATGTGGTTCTGACGTCGGGAAAGCCAAATCAGAACTTCTCAGGAACCATTGTGAATTCGGATGGCTCAAAGGCTAACCTTGCTGACTTCAGCAATGTACAGCTAAGTGTTGACGCTATCGACAATACTGGCCAGAACAGAAAGCTAACGACATTTCCCCTAAAGGTTGAAAAGTCTGATTCTTCCTGGAATGGCTTGATTAATCCATATACAGGTTCAACATATGCATCTTTGATTCTAAAGCTAGATCTAACGACTAGGTCAGGCCTAAAACTTCCGACAATTAAGAGCTCTGTAGAAGTTCCATTGGTATTACCTGATCAATTGTGTAATCTCACAAACGCGAACTTAATACTGAGCGACCTTTATACCAAAACTCCAGCTAAAGGCACTTTAGAGATTCAGGGACCGAAGCAAGGTGATTGTCTATTGAGTATAAAGTCATTGGAGATTAAACAAGATCCGCGTGGGCGAACTTTTAATGATTTTACTTCATCTGTTATCAACAAAAGGACTGGTTTGGAATTGGGAATAGGTGATGAAGTCTTAATTAAGCAGGGTGACTCTTTAAAGCTTGAGATTTCTTTTGCAAGTGAAATCGCAGCAAAGGGAATGTCAAAAGGATTACTAGTGTTTAATACCAGGACACCAGATTCAACTCAAACTATGGACTTGCTAGCAAATTTTGAATTTACTTCAAAAGAGATTCCTCCTCCACTATGGTTACAGGTCGTTTTAGTGCTTCTTGGAATTTTGATCCCCTTGAGTGTTCTGCAATTAAACAACTATTTCTTTGCAAGATTTAGAATGAGGGATATCAGAATTGCAAATGTTCCAGTAAAAGTTTCCATCGTAGAAAGTAAAGTCCTGATTTCAAGAGATGATAGTCAAAGGGATTTGTTCGAAGATCGTAACTTTGAATATCCTTCGATTAACACCGATTCTGAAAGATCGATAGCTCAAGAGTGGAATTCTTTGGAAGTTTTTACTCTTAAAACGAAGCTACCGAAGAATCCTTTTGGAGAGGTGACGGGCATCTTGGACTTTGCCGAGGGGCGGACAGGATTTGCTAACGAAGAGACACTAAGTGATGCATCTGGGATGCAACTTACGGCCCCTTTGAATCCAAACGGCTATTGGATTGTTTCAGCTCTCAAGGGTGCAGCCAGTGAAGTTGGTGGGAAATTCGAGTTGTCAGCATTGGTTACTGTCTATCTAAACATCGACCCTAGCCAAGCGGAGAATCAGCTCAATCAGTTGAAGGATCAGATAGAGACTAGTGAAGACTCTTGGTCCCTCCTGGCCAAGAGCCTTGGTCAGTCCATTTCAGTTGGTCAAAATACACCTGACTCTGGCTTTACAGGCTCAGATGTGTTAGAAATTGTCCAACAAGCTGCCCCGATTGCCGGTTGGGATGATGTTGACTCACCGAGCTCCGCAGGCATTACTGGGCAAAACAAAGGTGGGTCAGCTAGTGGTGGGCCAACGGAGAAGAAGAAGTTTTTCGGTAAGAAAAAGTCAAAGAAAGTGAAAGAAAGTTCTAAAGAACCAACTCAGGCACCGCAAGAGGATCCAGATGATCCATGGGCGTAAGAAAACGATAGGAGATTCTAAATGCTAGGTTCAATGTTGTTTGTCGGTGTTGGTGGTTCTGGAGGAAACACTGTCCGGGCAATACGCGAAATTCTAACGGAGCGACTCGAATCCCTTAAATGGGAGGGCTCATTTCCTGATTGCTGGCAAACTCTTTGGATAGACACAATTGCACAGCAGGGTCGTGGAGGTTTTCCATCCCCTATTCTCCCCTCAGACTCTTATTTAGGACTGGTTCCAGGGCAAGTTAATTATCAGACTGTTAAAGACCAGATCATAAATTCTACCCCCGCATCGAGCCGCAACGAAGTGTTATCTGGCTGGCTTCCTTTTTCCACACCAGTCCCAATTGCGAAAGGTGCAGGACAATTCCGTGCAATTGGAAGAACTGTTGGTGTTTCGCAGCTAGGAGCTATGAACAGGTTTTTGACGGACGCACACAATCGATTGACTTCAGCCAATGCCAATAAGGATCTTGCGCGACTCAATCAACTCTTCGATATTCCTGTTTCTGCAAAAACCCCCCACACTTCTGTATTTGTTATTTCCTCAATGGCAGGTGGATCAGGTTCTGGTCTATTCCAAGACGTGGCTCAGTTGATAAAATCTGTAGATCCTTCCTTAGATGAGTTTATGCATGTAATGCTCTATGGTGCTGATGTCTTTCAACTTAACATCCCTGCAAATATGTTGAAATCTATTCACGGTAATACAATGGGTGCCCTCTCTGAAGTTGTGAACGGCGTATGGCGAGAGAAAATGACTAACGCTTCGAGCTTCTTGTTTGATGGAGTTGGAAGGCCTTCAACGGGTCGCCGATATGGTGGAAAACACCACTGGTTGATCGGGGCGAAAAATAATGATGGCGGCGCCTTGGGAGCTACCGCTAAGGAGATCTACTTTGCAGTGGGCTCATCCTTAGCATCTTTAACTATGAGCCCTGCAACTCAACAGTGGCTAGACGACTATGTTGTTGTGAATGTTTTCCCAGGTAGCGCTGGAACGACTGACAATACAAGGTTGAAGGTTGCGAATAATCCTGAGCACTACCAACCTTTTGCTGCGATGGGCTTTAGTCGAATTTCTTTGGGAATGGACCGCTTAGTCGAATTTGGGGCAGAGTGTGTAACTCGGAGCGCTGTCGAAAAGTTGCTGTGGCCAGACTTTGAGCCAGTAAGTAAAGATCAATCTATGAATAGAAGTGTCCAGATCGATACAAGAGTAGATCAACTCTGGAGTGGTTTCTTGGATGATTCGGGTTTAAGAGAGAGAAATCCAGATAACGATGTCCTGGACGCCCTGAAAGGGGAGGATAGTTTTTATGCAAATTTTGCTAATGACTGCATTGCTAATGCGGCTGGAAAAGATTCATCTCTAGACCCGTCCACTTGGGAACAGAGAATTATGGGTTACTTCAACGCAAACCGTGTGAAACTGTTAACTGCAGAAAAAACCTCAGTTTTTGGTTCTGTGCAAAACTGGACACAAGACATTCAAAAGCAGGTCCTTGCTGCTACTTCAGGTGCTGTTGTAAGTGGTGGTCTTTATGTGGGAGTAGAGCTTCTGAAAAAATTACGTAAAGAGGTTGAGTTTCTGGTCAAAATTGAGCTTCCAGCTGATGCAGAGCAGAAAAAGAATCTAACGGATGAAATCCGAGGCCGTGTTCTACAGTTCCTATCCACAGGTAAAGCAAAAATTGAGAAGAAAGATCAAGAGATCCAAAAGGTTCAGGACGTAGTCAAGAAAGGTATCGCCTTTTTAGGTGAAGTTGATCGAATAATGATCGCAATTGAGCTTCTTTCTGACTTGGACGCGAATTTCCTAGCTCCACTTGAAAAGAAGATGGCTGAGGGAATTGAGAATCTTAAGGTTGAGCGCTCAGCTGATGAAGAGTCTGGATACGGATTCTCAAGCTTCGCCGCCTTCCCGACTTCAGATAAGTCGTCTGTTCAAGAGAGATTTGCTCCACCAAATACGGAACAAACCCTTATCGATTACAAGCAGTTTCCTAAGCTATTCAGGGAGTGGTCGCAGAATGCCCTCGAACCTGAAATGCAAAGTGCTTGGGACATACGTATGACCGAGAGGGCTTTGCTAGGTATACCTTTTGATAAGACCGGCGATGGCGCAGATCAAAAGTTGATTGAGGTCCGTCCAGGATGGCAACCAAAAAATAGCAGCTTTCGGGCAATCGTTGGAAATGCCCAAAAAGCAAGTTTTACCTTTCATGTAAGCATTGGGGACATTTATGATCGTGCGAAAAGTATGATAAATCTCCATGCTGGTTCTTTAAGCAATCAAGTTAACATGGGAATTCGCCCTTATCTTGAAAACTTAACTGACCCTGAGGAGAAGCGAACGAGACAGAGGGATTTTGAGGTAAAGTTTAGTAGTGCTCTTAAGTATTCAAAGCCAATGGTTGAGGAAAATATCAAGGTACTAAACGCAGTTCATCCCGGAGCTGCTAGTGGAACCTATACATCTTTTTCCACAATCCCTCTAGAAAATCTTGAATTACAAGAAAAAATATTTAATATAGTTAATAGCTTTGATCCTGGCAATTTGGTAATTCAGGATAAAGAAACCTTTAGTAGTTCGGATAGCACAAGGGAAATAACGATATTCTCAACGACAAAGGAGGCACGAAATCCTGTCGTTTTCAATACCTTAATGGGCCCAATTTATAGAGATTGGGTGGCAAGGGTAAATCTGTTGCAGACTCGCCAACAGTTTTGGACTTTGCGTCGCACCAAGCCCGCGCCAGAGGCAATTCCTGTCGCCCAAGAAGTTCTAGATCTAATGTTTTTGGGTTGGCTAGCTTTAACGTTTGTAGACTTGAGAAAAGTCGATGACACTGTCGCAAATAAGGGTAGAAAAGTCTCTGTATACAGCTACAGCGAAAAGAGTTGGGTGGACTTTCCGCATCCACTTCTTGGATTAGGTGATGCGCCAAGATCCTTTGATACTTTTCCAGCGGTTTTGAACTCTCTTTCAATTGCTCTATTAGAGGTCAACGCAACAGCTTCAATTACACCTTTATTTGCTCACCATGCACTCATGGATGCAGGTACTGACATTGATGACGATCAACTTTACGGTGTCAACCGTGTCTTGAGTGATTTTGTCAAAGGCACAGGCCCTGTCGTGGCTGATGCCAGCCTCAGTCTAGAGCAGAGAAAGGCTGGTCTAATTGAGGATATAGAAGCAGAAATTTCTATATTGACACAGCTCTTTGCAGAGGCAGACAAGAATGTTAATCCATTTGAAATGACATCTCAGTATCAATGGAGCGTAATCTGGCTTAAATCTCTAGAGAGACTCTTAAGCCATGCCAAGGCGGTTGGCGAGACTGGCAAAAGCAGAAAGCCCCGAAACTAGACATGCCATCTCTCTGGCCAGCTGATGGCACTTCAATCGTATTGCTTCCAGATGAACCATTTGGTTCGCAAATTCTGGAAACAGCAATGGAGTGGACTAAAGAGCGCCTTCTTGTCCCAGCAATTTATGTGAAAGTTTCTGCCCAAGAGAGTGATTGCTTTCTACCCTTTGACTCATCGAACCCAAGACCAAGACCGATAGTTTGTACAGTTGTTGGATTAAATGGCTCGCGTGAAAGAAATCTTTTTGATGAGTTAGCAAATTCAAAATTAGATACTCTAAGAGTTCTTGCACTACGGCATATCTCTAAGTCCAGTGATATCGATGAAAAGCAATTAAACCTAGCTAACCGCATTGGAGCTCAATTACGACTTGCTTCGAGCAAATATGAAGAAGGTGATTTCGGGACGTCTCGACGTGGAACCAAGTTATTCCTCATAAATATGCTTGCAGGAAGTTCGGGTTTGGCTTTAGGCGAAAAACTGGACGACTCTGAAACTCAATGGGACTTAAATGTAATCATCGCCCCTGAGGATAGGTCTTCTCCTATGGGAGTTGACTCATTTGTATCGGAGTCTGATCCGAAATATGTAGGGTTCCTTTTAGCAAATATTGCAACATCCCTTGGTCTATGGGTGGGTGTGAATAAAACGGTTTTGGAAACTTCTGAAGTAGATAGATCTGCCACTTTTGACAAATTTATACTACAGAGAACATTTGTTAGAGCAGTTAAGACAGATGATGTGGCGGTCAAAGTTGCTGCCGCTGCGCTTAAGCAGATCGAACAACACGGAAGCCCATTGGCCGACGCTAACTTCCATCTAGAAGGGAAAACTCTTCTAGATGGCACTGAGCGAGATTCAGCTATTAAATCTTTTGTCGAAAAGACTCTCAATGAAGATGGAAAGGCTTTGATTTGCAAACTCGAGAAAAAACTACCAGATGAGAGCAAGATAAAAATTGGACTTCTTGGCGGACTTAAGTTATTTATGCGATTTCTACTCGACAACCTAATTGCTCTTCCAAGAAATTTGGTCACTTCAATAGTTGAAGGATTCAATAAAAAAGCGACAGATTTGCTTTTTGGTGCTGATGGAGAATTCACCGTTGATGTCAGAGAGGACTTGAATAAATCTAGAAGTAAGTTGCGTAGGTATGGAATTATGCCCGAAGAGAGTGAAGACATAAATAAGATCTCTGATGTTCGTGAAAAAGTTAAAGCTAGACTTGCTGAGATACCACTAGCAGTTGACTATCGCTTCAACCATAGCTCTCTTTGGAAAAGTATAAGAACAGATCTTGTGAAACTTCTTGAAGGTGATTCAGTTATTGCGAAGGGCAAGGTAGTTGCTTCGTCGACTGAGCTGATTCCTAAAGAAGGTTCAAACTGGAGCGTTCCTGAATTCGCGCGGGATGTAGACGAGGATGCCGAAACAGTTAAGTCCTCTCTAGATTGGTTGGATACTGACCAGACCATCAAACTCACCGCCCAATTCACGGAAGTCATATCTGAACTCCAAGAGGAAGCTCGTGCTGCAATTTCTGAGCTTATTGCTGCAGAGAATGAAAAAGAGCGGGCAAAGAAATGGGTTCGGAAGTGTCGCAGTGAATTAGGTAAAGTCGTAAGTCGAAAGCGTGGCTTAGAGCGAATCCTTGGTGAACTTGAGATCACACCTAGAGTTGAGATAAATCATGAGTGATGAAAAGGATTTCACTGAAGACATGGATCAGGTGAATGAAACTCCTGAGGTAGGTGGTGAGGAAACTAATCACTCAATTGAAGCTGTCGAGGTACGACAAGTCTCTAGTATTGAAGAAGCTATTGATGCACCAGAGTCTGAAGTGGGCATCAACTCATTGGGCATACAAGTTGAAAAAGCCTCAAATGGGAGGACTTTTTCTGGATCAGCAGAAGAACTTGAAGTAGATGACCAGGAAAGCGAAGATTTGGATGGATCATCTGATGAAGAGGGATTAGAAGAAGAGTCTATGGAAGAGTGCGGTGAGATCAACGAAGAGATTGATGAAGATTTAGTCGATGACATGGACTTCGAACAAGAGATAGTACTAAATCCTTTCGAGCGGAGAAAAAATCGGTTTAAGCAGGGCACTGTAAAATGGATAAGAGAAGAGAACCAAATAGTTTCCGATAACATTAATTTCCTTGAGAGAGAATTTGGAAAATTAAAGAATGTGCTTAAGGTTGGAATTGCAACTTACAACTCAGCGAAGGAAACAAACCAAGAAAAAGAAGAACACTTAGACCAATTTTTGTCAGCCCAGGAATCTTTAAATGAATGGATTTTGGAGCGCAAGGGAACTTATGCATGGCAGTTGCTTACTGCCCTAAGTAAAGAGCAAGAGAAGTTGGCTGCATTTGAAGCGGATATCAGTAAATGGGTAGAGATCAAGACACAAAGTCTTTATGAAGAGGCAAGAGATAATAAGAAGAAGTTTTTGAAGAAATTCAGGTTCTCTTTCGGGGGACTTTTGTTCTCTCTAGTTTTTGGTTTCTTAGTAGATCTAGCTTTACAAGCCATGGGCTTAGGTTGGATCCCAATGGTTTTAGCATTCATTGGCATAACAAACCCGATTAGCATAATTTCGCAAGTGATCGGATTCGGTGCAGTCTTTAGTTGGTTCTTTGCCTTTGTGTTTTACTTCCGTGATTACTCACGATGGAGAAAGCGTTTAAATCGAGAGATTGTGGAAGCTCGGTTTTATTTAAAGGCTGTATCTGAGCTATCGACAGAAAAAGGTCGCCTGCGATTCCTGCACCAAGAAATGCATGAATATCTTGGTTTAATGGCCAAACTCCTTCATACTCCATGGTTTATTTCAGAGGAGTGGATTGATTACGAAGGAACTCGTTTGGATGCAACAAAGTTGCCTAAATCCATGGATGTGGCGGTCCCTAGAGAAGTGGGCGCTTTCAACGATGTTAAAGCCCGTGCGCTAGAGCATTTTATTTCTGAAAATTGGCGAACTAATCAAGTCTCTATTTTATTCGAAGAGTATGAAAAATCCAATGCGATGAGAGCCTCATCTATAGATAGTCGAATCGATGAAGACGCGCGACTGAGAAGAAAACTGAGAAGTGACATCGCAAGTGATCAGTACCTGAAGCGAGTCGGCGATAGACTGATTGAAAATTTAACTGAGTATGTCCAAAGTAAAGTTTTACCAGAGGAAACTGGATTTAGCGTAGATTCAATTAAGCCGGATGAATTAGCAGGATTGAAAATGAAGGCCTCTATCTTTGACTCATCCGATGACTTAGTGACGTGGGAGGACTATATTTCTCAAGTCTTAGGCAAGGTTGGATCTTGGCAACAGATTAACTTCAGCAGTAGTGGTCAGCTTGATAATTTGTTCGACCGAAGGAGTATCACTTCATATGCCCTGATACCAGAACGTTTAGATGGAAAAATCGATGACGAGATCAAGAAGTATGTTGTTGAAAAAGATGATAAGGCTGGCGTTGAAGTAATTGTTCGTGTAGATGTCTCCAACTGGATGGATGGGGATAAAATCAATTGAGAGAGGTACTAAATCGTGTCAAACTGGGACATTAATGTGGAATCGAGTCAAGTAGGCCTACCCTTTGCAACTCCACTCCTTCGCTTTGGGGCTGCAATTCTTGAGACAGTTCTTGCAATCATCACACTTGGGATTGGATGGTTTGTTTGGTGGCTAATCCTTCTTAGTCGGGGCCTAACTCCAGCTCGTCAAATATTGGGGCTGCGAATTGTCGATGCGAAAACAATGCAACCTGTTTCCAATGGTCAGGTTTTTCTGCGGGGATTTGTAGTCTATTTTCTGGCATTCTCTATCCTCGCCTCAGCGTTGTCAGCTGTCTTATTCGGAGCTGGGTGGTTATTTACGTTAGTTTCCGCGCTTCTAGTTTTTAGGTCATCTCATCAAACACTTTGGGACCAGATGACAACAACCACCGTAGGATTTCAAAAGAAATAAAAGAATTTAGCTACGTGGGCTAGTTATTCTCATTTCTCTGAATGACCTTCATGCTAGAGATTGATTTTAGGCATAAGAAAGTCAAGATTTTTCCATGAGCCTTGGCTTACTATTCTTTCCCTAATCAAAATTATCGTATCGTACAATGAAATGTTTGATGTGAATTGCAGTGAGTACTTTTGATGAGTAACCAGCAGAAATGGCAAACGTCTCGAGTCTACATGACGCTTGTGAGCTATTGAAAGCAAAGGTGTTGACTTCACTTCACATGAAAAAGCTACTGAATATGAAATGTGTAGATTGAGGAAACAACTTTAGCTTCGAGAGACCACAGCGGATGAGGGGGAGAAGAGAGATAACAACTATGACCAAGGGTCGTTTTCAGTTGCGTCTTTCATGCTTTCACCACTAATATCAAATTCATTTATGGTGTAAGAATCAAACTCTAGAATTCTTCTAGCTCTTGCGTTTAATTCTTTTTTGTACTGTTTCCTATCCGAGCGAGAGGCCCGCTGTCTTATCGCTTCTTTTCGAGCGACCCGACTCAAGATTTGATCGAGTTCATTCTGCGAAATGACTCCCATACCCACAGCTTTTGCACCATTATTATTAATATGTGCTGCCTCTTTTTGCCGTACCAGAATGCAAGTAATAAATAATACAACAGGAGGCCAAGTTGCGTAAATAATAAAATAGAGTAAAAGACTTATTGATGCTAGATCAATGGACAAGGAGAGATTCCACAGATAATGTATTAGATAAGAGAAAATAAAGCCCAGCACAATGCCGCCACCATGCAACTTTTGCCAAAGCACATACATGATTGCGGCACCTACGCCTGAGAAAAGTGTGTGTGCGAAAACAGAAAAAATCGCTCTAAAAATTAGAATCGATGTTGCCTCTTCGGATCCGGAAGAGTACGTGAAGTCCTCAAAGATGGTGAACCCTAGACCAATGAAACCACCCATGACGAGAGCATCAGTAGCCGAGTGGATACTTCCCCGTCTATAAATCCACAGAAGGCCTAAAAGCTTTGAAGCTTCTTCAACTATAGCTGCCACAAAAAGATTATCCTCCCCAGGCGTGATTAGACTAGTTATTGAGATTGCGACAAAACATCCCCAGAGAATGCTCCACGTAACCGTAATTGCAGGCTCTCTTTCATATCCATCAGCCCATAAGAGAAGTGCTCCAACAATAGAGAAATTTAAGAGAAGTAGGAATGAAGAAGTCACAGTTAAATACATCCAAGGTTGCCACCAGTAAGCCAAGAAAATTCCAGAAAGTACTATAGGAACCCAATCAAGTTTTTTTGATCCTATGGTTGACTTTATCCTTTGGGTTTCACCCAATTCCGTCTCCATTCGATGCGAAGCCAATTGTGTTTCCCGAGCGCGCCTTGAGGGGCATCACTGTGTAATACGTTAGACGAAGTAAAGAATACCTTGAGTATAGAGATAGCCAATGAAAAGACAACCAATACACCGACTAGTAAATCAACTATTTTTTGAACCTAGAGGTCACATTTCCTAACATTGTCTTTTTTAGAGGCCAAGAATTTCCTTTTTCTTCCCATCAAATTCTTAAGCAGCAAGGAGACCCTTTTCCAAGAGCTGGCTGAGCTTCTCAACCTGTGCAACCTGGTTTACAGAGCGTTTACCCCCCAAACTAATTCATGCGCCTTCGCGAATTGTCGACGCTATTTTCGGAGCTTATACACCCGCTCTAAGTGTTAAGGTATTTTCTTGCCCACGCACATTCTCTACACTTCACGTTGATTTATAGTGTGAACAATTAGATGGCTACAGCTAAAAGTAGAAATTCAGGTAAATCTAGAATTCGCCCCACACATATCTAGTCGTATAGGTTGTTTTGTAGTGCTTAGAAATGTCATAGACATCCTCAGAGATGTAGACAGGGTAATGATCTCCAAGGTCAAGTAAGGTTTGATTTAGATAGACATGTAGATTTCTCTCTGCGCTCTTGCGATTGTCACTTAGAAATCTAAACAAT
>Ga0209550_10004229_pt1 | contig 13601 bp, 10 predicted proteins | sample LauGreSuBDMM15SN_2_FD_187567 | JGI IMG/M metagenome (GOLD analysis project Ga0209550, IMG submission 187567) | Freshwater lake microbial communities from Lake Michigan, USA - Su13.BD.MM15.SN (SPAdes) (version 5) | ecosystem: Environmental > Aquatic > Freshwater > Lake | place: Lake Michigan... | reverse complement strand
ACCTCTGATGACCTCTGATGACATCTGATTAACCTCTGATGACCTTTTGATGACCTCTGATGACCTCTGATGACCTCTGATGACCTCTGATGACCTCTGATGACGCTCGAGCAGGTGCTCTCGCGCCGGCGCAAGATGCTCATGGACATGGCGGCAGGCATCGAGCTCGAGCTGCGCGACTCTCTCGGCGAGGCAAACTACCCACTGGCGCGTAAGATCCTGCGCAAGGCTCTCGAGTTCGGCGCGTACATGTACCCACCCGAGTGGTTCAATAACGACGACAACTTTTCGAAGGTGATGCAGGAGACGCTCTATTTACAGCGGACCCTCACCAACGAGATCAGCCAGCTCAGGAACGCGTTCGATAGGGCGGAGCTCAACCTGCGCGGCTGGAAGGCCCGTGGGCCAGCGCGTGTGATGCTGCTCAGTGGCTGGATGCATGCTCGCAGCTCGCTCGAGCACGTCTTCATCGACCTGCGAGATGCCGAGCTCACGCCGGATGATGCCGTGCAGCTAGCCCACCTTATGACGACGAGCCCCAAACTGACCTCGATCGACGTGCGCGGGAACGACAGCATGGGCGAACGTGGCGCGAATGCGTTTGTCGACTTCATGGCGCAAGGCAAGGTGCGCACGTGCAACTCCGTGCCCCGCTCGATCAACGGCGTGACGCACTCGCGTTCACAGCTGCAGATCCCTAAACAGCTCTCCCTCGTCGAGTGCCGTCTGCTGTGCGCGGAGCTTGAGGCGAACGTGTTTTCCGAGGGCGTCAGCGCTGGCATGGGGGAGAGCTCTAAAAAAGGCACCGCCACCCTCAATCGGCGTGGCGGCTCCGCAAGTGACAGCTGGCAGCCGCTCCTTTGGGCGGCAAAGGATAACAACTTGATCGTCGCGGAGATGCTCATCGCAAAGGGCCATAGCGTCAACACGCGCGAGCCCATTCAGGATAAGGGCAACTCGGGCTACACGCCGCTCCACTGGGCAGCGCACAAGGGGCACCTGCACATGGTCGAGCTGCTCCTCAGCCACGGCGCCAACGCGGCGGCGCTCGACAAGCATAGCAACACCCCCAAGATGCTCGCGGAGAAGAAGGGAGAAAAGGAGCTCGTGGCCTTGCTGGAGGGGGCTGCGAGCCGCTCGGTCATCGCCATCAAACGCCGGCCGACGAAGTCAAGCAGCGAGGCCGAGCAAGCGACGAGGCCGAGCTTAGACGAGACCGAGCCCAGCTTGTTTGCATCTGGATGGGCAGTTCCGATTCGAGACGATGTTCTTAGGAGTGCTTTGCCTTCTGTGGAGGCATTGCAGAGCATGATTGCGCCCGCGCCGCTCTACGAGTCGTAGTAAGTCGCCAACACCGAGCACAAAACACAGCAAGCAGGTCACAAATACACTCAGGGGTGCCCAGGTGCGAGGTGGGTACACAGTCGTGAATCGTAGGGTTTTTACAAAAATACCAGCGCGTGACAGTCAAGTGTGTACATCGATATACGCTCTGTGGTCTGTCGTGTATGGGACCGGACGTAGCATATGTGATATGATCGGATTCATATGCGATGGCGCGAATAAAACAGGCGGCTAGATGAGCCCGCGCTTACGGTCGTGGCGCGTGAGCGGATATGAACGCTAGTACCGCGCCGACCACCCAGAACCATGCCCAGAACACGCACACGCGCTACTCGACGGCGCGCACGTCGCTCTCGAGACTCGTCTCCCTCGAACGACGATCCCCGCTTGTCGGCCACACATTGTTCGCACATGATTTTGATATGATGTGGCTCGCATCATTCGACCCCGCCTGCCCGTGGCGTGTTCTCTCTCTGCTTCTGTGGCCGTGCATCTGTGAACGCGTGGCCGCGCATCTGTGAATACGTGGCCGTGCATCTGTGAACACGTGACCGTGCGCTCGCCCGCGGCTGTCCACCAGCAGCGATGACAGCGCACCGTCCACGCGACCCAGTACTCCCCCCATCCTCAGTCAATGCGATGGAGAACAGGGATCATCGTGGGTGCCGCCGCCAGCGGCACGTGAGCGAACTGACCTTCCTCCCCCGGCTCGATGGGCATCGCGTGTGCGACGGCGACGTTCGCAGCACCCTGCAAGGGTACTGCTGTCATCTTCGGCATGGCAGCCGCCTGTGCCGGCGTGGGAGTGGGCGGCTCTACCGCTGAGAGGGAGGTTGCCGCCAAGGCCGCCGTCACCTCCGTCGCTACCAAATCGATCTTTGCAGCCGCGAGCTTGCTCCGCGTCCGGCGACTCGGCGTCTCGCACACAGAGCCCACAGCCGCAGGGGGACCTGCCCCCCCCTCAGAGGGCCCCACGCCTTCCATATTGGGAACAGGGGCCTCCGGCGGCGATGGCATCATGCTGGGGGCGACATCGGCAGATGCGGCAGGCTCTGCCTCCGTCTTGAGACTCAGCCGCGAGAGGTCCGGCAGCTCGAGCTCGGTCGCTCTTACCGTCGACACGGCCTGCGGCGGCGGTGTGAACGCCTTCATGCAACGCCAGTAGGAGGAGTGCACCGCCTTCGTCTCCTCGAGCGCCTTGCGAGCGCCCTTGTCACAAGGCGACACGGGCGGCGCATTCTCCTTGCTGTCCGCCGCCGTCGGCGCGTCGCAAACGCCTCCGGCTCCTTCTCTCGCAAGTCGATCGGCGTTGACGCGCGAGAGGGCCGCCTGAGCGAGTTTGAATCGCGCCGGCATCTTGGACTTGCCATACGCGTCCTTCTTGGGTGTGGGCGGCGCGAGCGCGGCCGCTGCGGCCGAGCGCTCGGGCGGCACGCCCAGCAGCGACTCCATGCATGCAGCCGCCGAGACGGCTGTCGCTGAGAGTGAGTAGCCGCCCTCTAGCGCGAGCACGATCTTGCCGTTGGCGAGCGACATCAGCTGGCGCGTGAGCTGTGCGTAGCCGGCAGGCGACACGTGGCACATACCGAGAGGGTCGCCCTCGGCCGCGTCGAATCCCGCCGCCACGAGCACCAGGTCGGGCTCGAACTCGCGCGCGATCGGCATGAGAACCTCCGACCAGCAGGCAAGGTACTCAGCGTCGCCTGGCCGCGCGTGCCCCTTCGTGTTCCACCCGACGTTGACGGAGGTGCCGCGCCCCGCGCCCACGCCGGCGGCCTGCGGCGCCGCGTCCGCCACCGAGCTCGGGAAGTAGGCGCCGCGCTCGTACCGATGCACCGAGAAGTAGAGCACACTCGGGTCGCTCTCGAAGATGCGCTGGATGCCGTTGCCGTGATGAATGTCCCAATCGACCACGAGCACGCGACGGCAGCCGAGGTGCTCGCGCGCGTGCGCGGCCGCGATGGCCACCGTATTTAAGACGCAGAAGCCCATAGCCATGTGCGCCTCCGCGTGGTGGCCCGGCGGCCGCACGAGCGCCATGCCGTTGCGCGCGCGCCCGGAAACGACTGCCTTGGTCACCTCGATGACAGCGCCTGCCGCGCAGCGCGCTGCGTCCATCGAGTGCGAGTTGATGTAGAGCGACTCGTGCTGGCCGATGAATGCGTCACGCGCCGCGAGCTCCGCGCCGATGGCCCACTCGATTTTGTCCCAGTGGTGCCGCTCGTGCACCAGCTCCACCTCCGAACGCGTCACCAGCCGTGCAGGCACCGACTGGCAGTGCACAGCGAGGCCCGTGCGCAGGAGCTCGTCGCGCACTGCAGAGATGCGCTCGGGCCGCTCCGGATGCTCGCCATAGGGACAGCAGTGCGCCAGCATCCGGTCGTCGTAGAGCAGAGCTGTGACGTTCGAGCAGAGATCATTTCCATGGATGATCTCTCGAGGGCGGATGGTGAGCCGCGCCTTGCCGTCTGCAGCCTCTTCGATGGTGAGGAGTACAGCACCGGCCGGGACCGGCGGCGTTGGCGCATCCGGGTCCCGCACCTCGACCTCGAGCAGAGACGAGGCGATCATCGCCGAGGGGTTCGGGGTCCAAACCGTCGTCTCTTCACGCACCAAGCTTGAATTTTGCCTCTTTCTGTCATCAGCCCTTCGGGACGACGTAGGAAGGGACTACGTAGGAAGTGAGAGGGTCGACCATTCAAATTCTTGTCAAACTTTCATGAAACTTCGAGTTTGCGATGATGAAAGAGAGCGCATGCACAAGCAGATCGTGATGGCTCTCGCACTGTTGCCCGTGTCGAGTCGCGCGCTGAGGCGTCCGCTGCTAATGTCGCGACGCGGGCTGCTGCTCCATGGTCCGCCGGCTGGCGGGCGGCGTCGAATTCTCGGCGCACTGCGCATGTGCAGCGCCTCTCCTGTGAGCGCCGAGGATGATAACGATGGCATGCCTTTCGCACGGCTGGCGTCCACAATCGAGGCCATAGAGGCCGAGCCTGCTCGGCTCAAGGGCGTTGCGCTCATGACTGACCTGCTTTCGTTTGCGCTCCTCGAGGCTCCCGACGAGCTGCTACCCTGCCTGGCCATTGCGACGATGCAGCTGACGCCCTCAACGCGGCCACTCAAGCTGGGCGTGGGGGAGAGTCTCGTGGTGCAAGCGCTGGCGCAGGCGTGCGATCGGCCCATTGATGAGCTGAAGGCGGAGCTGCGCATGAGCGGCGACCTTGGCGCGCTGGCTGCGCGCGTGGTCGCTCGCGACTCTGCTGCGTGGCCTGCGACCGACTCCTGCCCAAACAAGGCCGTTGCGGCTGCTGCGGCAGCTGCGGCTCCTGCTGCGCGGCTGCGCGTGCAGGAGGTGCACGCGTGCCTTCTCGAGATGGGCACCACCTCGGGCAAAGGCGCCAATGGGCGCAAGGCTGAGCTGCTCGCGGCGCTCCTCGGCCGCGCGTCGCCCAAGGAGGCCTTGTTGCTCGTGCGCGCCGTGCGCAGTCAGCTCCGCTCGGGCATCGGCGACAAGGGCATTCGTGACGCGCTCGCGGCTGCGGTGAGCGCGGTGGCGCGGCCGCCGCCCGAGGTGGCGGCGGCGGAGGCGCTCGCGGCCGAGGCGGACGCGGAGGTGGCGCGGGCCGCGGCGCTCGAGCTGGAGGCGGTCCGCACGGAGCTGGGCGAGGCGGCCGCAGCGGCCGGAGATATGTCGGGAGATATGTCGGGAGATATGTCGGATGCGAAGGCGAGCATCGCTCAGATCGACAAGCTGCGCGGAGACTGGTCCAGTCTCGCGAAGGCGAGCCTCGCTCCAAAGGAGCGCAAGAGGCTCGAGGAGCGAGCAAAGGCGACGCGCGCGGCGCAGCGTGCCGCCGCCCGGGCACACAAGAGTGTCGACAAGCTGCGTGCAGCGAGCCGGCGGCGTGCGGCCGCACTCGTGAGCGAGGCCTTCAGCGTGGCGCCGTGCTATCACACCCTCGTGAGCGCGCTGCTCGAGCGCGGTGTGTGGCGGCTACTCGAAGCGACGGGTGTGCGCGCGGGCGTACCCGTGCAGCCCATGGCCGCCTCCGCGTCCCCTTCGATCGAGGCTGCCCTCGCGCGTCTCGTCGGGCGTCCGTTCCTGTGCGAGTGGAAGTACGATGGGGAGCGCTGCCAAGCGCACCTGCTGCCGCCCTCGGAGGCAGGTGTGGCGGAGCGCTCGCGCGTGCGCCTGTACAGCCGCTCACTCGATGAGGTCTCGGCGAGATTCCCGGAGATCGTCGACGCGCTGCCGGCGGCACTCGGCGCCGTGATGGGCGCGGACGGCACCCACGTGCCCACGAGCTCTGCCGTGGTCGACGCGGAGTTGTGCGCCATCGACGAGGCGACGGGCGAGGTTCTCCCATTCCAGAGCCTGGCCGCCCGCCCGCGCAAGGCGCCGACGGACGCGCAGCTCGCGGCCGGACCGCGCGTGTGCGTCTTCGCGTTCGACCTGCTCGAGCTCAATGGCGTGTCACTGCTGAACGAGCCGTTGCGCGAGCGCCGTCAAAAGCTGCGCGCGCTGCTGCGTCCGATCCCTCATCGCGTGCAGCTCGCGCAAGGCGTCGAGGTCTCCAACGAGCAAGAGCTACGCGACGAGCTCGAGCGCGCCTTTGAGGCGCAGGCCGAGGGGCTGATGCTCAAGTGCCTCGTCCCGGGCGGCGCGGCGCTACCGCAGGCTGCCGAGGGCGCGGCGGAGCAGGGCGTCGCGGCGGGCGCGGGCTACGAGGCGGGCAAGCGCTCCCTCCAGTGGCTCAAGCTCAAGCGCGACTATCTGGACGGCATGGGCGACAGCTTCGACCTGGTGCCCATCGGCGCCTACATGGGGCGCGGCAAGCGCGCGGGAGCGTACGGCGCGTATTTGCTCGCCGTGTACTCGCCCGAGACGAAACTCTACCAGCCCATTTGCAAGCTGGGCTCCGGCCTGAGTGACGTGGAGTTGGCGCGCTGGTCTGAGCAGGCGGAGGCGCACGCGTGCACGGAGGAGGAGGCGCGCGAGCTGTACGACCTGCCCGGCACGCTGCCGCCCTTGATGGCGCCGCACGTGTGGCTGCGCCCGCGGGTCGTATGGGAGGTGAGTGCCGCGGAGGTGTCGATCTCGCCAGTGTACCGGGCCGCCTTTGGGCTCGTCGCGGAGGACAAGGGACTCGCCCTGCGCTTCCCGCGCTTTGTGCGCGAGCGCCCGGACAAAGGCCCTGTGCAGGCGACCACGGACGGGCAGCTTGCGAGCGTCTTCAACACGCAGCCCACGGCATCGGCGCGGGAGGGCGTGGGGGGCGCTGGCCCGGGCGAAGTGGAAGGTGTATAGGCTAGACACGTGTCGGCTCATGCTCTTGGGATACAATGGACTGAGGTATTGCATTGCAAAAAAAACCGCCTGGTGCAGCGCGCGTTTGGACGTTGGTTTTGTGTCGCTCCGGATTGAGTTGCGGCCCCTACAATGCTGTCCTCGCTGGCGCACGCCTTCGATGGAGGCGACAATCGCCCGAGTACCCTCAAGGATGTGTCGTTCTTTGAGCGTCGGCTCGGTTCCGCGACCGCCGACACTGGGACAATCATGGACGCCGGCACGAGCTCAATCCACATGCCGTGGTCATCGTCGTCGCCTTCGTCGTCGTCGGGTGCGGGGAATGTGAGCCTGCAGGCCGGCTCCATGTTCGTGCACGAGCAGCGTGTGGAGGTTCCGCTTCCGAGGTTTCAGCCGCTGCCTCTGACCGGGGTGTCGATTGTCGATGCCGAATTCCGCCGGCGCAGCGAGATGTTCGTGCAGGAGATGCACCGAGAGTTCTCCGCGTTCTCACTGACCGGGCTCACGTGGCTGGAGCAGCGAGCAAAAGAGGACGCACAGGTGGCGACCGAGCGTGCGGCTGAGGACGCCGCGATCGCGCGGAGGCGTGCCGAGGAGGACGGAGCGCTTGCCGCCCGCCGCCAACGCGCTGACTTGGAACGACGGAAGGCAGGGACCTTTGAAAAGGAACGCGAGGCGCAAGAGACGCAGCTCATCTCTCGCTGGAAGAGCAAGTCCGGCGAGCTGCAGGCCTCACTCAAGGAGGCGGTCGCCTCATACGAGGCGCACAAGGCGCTCGAGGCGCAGCGCCTCAAGGAGGACGTGGCACGTGCGAGCGCCGAGGCCGCCCGCAACGCAGATCTGGAGGTGGAGCGAGCTATTCGGACAGCAGAGCAGGCTGAGGAGGCGCGACTCAAGGCGGAGCTCGACAAGCTGCGCATGTCCACGACGCCCTCCGTGCGCTCACTGACACTCGTCGGCGCGCAGCAGGTCGCGCCGGCCTTGCGCTACGCAGTGGGCGTCGTCGGTGGGCCGCTGCGCTTGAAGGATCGTTCTTGGTGGAAGCTGCTACATACTCTGGAATGTGAAGGACTTACGCCGCGTACGGAGCCGCGTCTCGACCTCGACCTCACGCCCTGCGCACGAAGCCTGCCTTGACCCGTCTTGACCCGTCTCCGACGTGCTGCCTGTTCACCTACTCACCTCCACGACCTGCCTGTGATCGATCCTCTCATCTCCTTCGCAGCTCTCAAACAGACCGACCTCGCGACGAAACTCTTCGAAGCCTTCGACGGGGACGCTGACGGTGATGTGAGCACGGCGGACGCTGGCTACCTGCTTGGCCTCCTCACCGCAGGCACGTTGCGTGACCGTGTCGATGCTGCGTGCGACGCGCCGGGCGCGCCGGGCGCGGGCTCGCACCTAACCCGCTCAGCAGCCCTGATGCAGCTACAGCTGTGCGCGCGCGTGCGCAAGCTCGCCGCGCCGAAGACGACGGCACTCTTGCAGCACGCGAATACCATGCAAGTGCCAACGCCCGAGGCCATCGATCGTGCCGTCGCGGACCACTTTGGAGGGGGCACGCAACAGCCTGCCGAGAACTTTCGCCACTGGGCGTCAAGCTCAGCCGTCGTTGCGCCGCTCTTCCTGCCATTGTAACGATGGGAGGCTACGCCCCGAGACGCACAATGCATTTCTTGAGGCGACCTCTCATCAGCCTGGATACCGATGAGTCCTCTCATCAGCCTGGATACCGATGAGTCCTCTCATCAACTTGGATACCGATGAGCCCTTGCGGTGGAGCACGGGGCTCGAGCGAATCTCTGCTGCGAAATCAGTGATTGCAGAATGGGGTAGGACCGGTAGGTGTGGGGGGGGCAGGGAGGGTTGCAGAGAGCTGGCAGCACTGCGTTGAGATCTGGGTCGAGCGTGACGCTGGATGTTCGGGTCTGCGTGGTCCGTCGTGTCGCGCAGTATCGCACGTCGCGTGCGCGCCGGCCGTGGCGCCGAGCGTGGCCACCTGCGGGGGTGTATGGTACACGGTCGCGGACGCGCACCCACGCAGCGCCCCGGTGCGGCTGCGGGACGGAAGGGGGAGAGGGATTGCACCCTCCTGGTGTGGTGCCGATGCGAGCAGCGAGGCCCGGGACCCGGTCTGGCGGTCACGAATGTTAATTCCGCGTTTTGAACTCACACTTCACGCCCGGCTCCTGCGTCCTGCTCCTGCGTCCTGTGGCCATGCTCCTGGCTGAGTGGCTGGGTGTGTCCGCGGAACACGGAAGTGACACGAGACACGTACCGGAAGTGTGAAAACGACTCGACGAGTCGCTCGACTAGAGACCGTGAGCGTCTCCTCCTTTCATAAAAGTTACGCGTACGATAGGTCGTACATTGTACCTCGAAAGAACCCGAACTGATGTATGTTTTGCACCGACTACCGGGTGCGCTGACCTGCGGTGGACAGCGCCTTATTTAGCTTCTTACGTGTTTTCATGCGTTTTTAATAAAAGATCAGATCCTAGTTGTGAAGGACGCATCGCTGGTTCGCTGCTCTCTGCATTGCATGCATGCACGGAAACAGTTTTGAGAAAAAACTGCACAAGTGTGCACAATCAGAAGCGCGGTTCGGTGGCAAACTCGCGCGCGGGCGGCAGAACGCGCGAGACCCACTCAAGTCCCTCCTCTTCCCGCTCGCTCGAGCACGCTGCGTCGTTGACGCTTGACGGTGCGCTCGCCCCACAACATCATGCCGAGAAGATCGCCCCGATTCGCCACGGTTGACGCCGTCGGCGACATGGTGGCTATTCCCGACGGCCCGTTCGCTGGAGAGAGTCTCACACTGCACGAGAATGGTCACTGGCACTTCACGTTCCCAGATGAGGTCGTGGGGCGAGTGCCGTGGGCGATTCCCCATGGTGCACGTACGAAGCAGGGCATCCTCGTCGGCTTCTACCATTCTCGGCGAGGGCTAGTCCTAGATGAGACGTTACATGCCAAGGAGCTCATGGGCCCGGAGCTGCAGTGCGTAGGTTTCGACAATCATGGAGAGCAGACTGATCCCTCTTCACCGCCTTCATTCGCAAACGGGTGTTATCGATACGGCCATGGATGCCGTGATGATCCTGCTCGTCCTGGTGATCCCCGCATGCACACTCAGACGGGTGAAATTCTCTATCGCATCAACGCCCTCTGGTTCACAGCCACACAGTTCGGTAACCTTTGCTGCCACTGCGCGGCGTACTACAAGGACATGCTGAACAATGAGGCTGCGTTGCTGCGCTACTCCTTGGTCTCCTCCTCTTCGGTCCTCAATGCTGCGCTAGAACGAGGTGACTACGACGGCGACTCCGATGTGGCAGACGATAATGATGAGGAGGACTTAGGGGAGGAAGAGGAGGACAGCGTGCCCACGGATGTGATCGAGGCGCTCCCACGGCGCACATTCGTGCGTTTCTTCCGGCAGGCTGCGCCATGCGCCATCTGCCTTGACGAGCCTACGACGGGCCTCACCCTTGTCCGCCTGCCTTGCCGCCACGAGTTCTGTGAGCCATGTGTCACTGAATGGCTGAACCGGAAGAATGCGTGCCCCCAGTGCCGCGCACCGATCCCAAAGTAAGTGGAAGATGGGATACTCGGTTCGACGGCGCCAGATACTAAGGACCGCTCTCACGCGGGACGCGGCACCTTGGGGCAGCCGCAGGGAGTGCAACGTGTGCCGAGCTCGTGCCTGGAGCACATGTGAGGGCGTGAGAGTAAAGATGCTTGAGAGCGGGCGCGCGAACAAGGCCGAAACCCGTAAGAAGCCCGTGGGACCAATTGCGTCCGGACAGGAAGTGGGAGACCAGGTGGGAGAGTAGAGAGCTGGGAGAGCGCGGTGAGGGCATTCGCCGAGAGCACTTTACCAGCGAATCGCAGCCAAACACGTGTACGCGCAGGCAGTCGAAGTGTAGAGGCTGTAGACCCGTGTGTACCCTGTCACAGTCAGTCCCACTGTCAGTCTCAGTGTCAGTCTCTCAGAGAGTCAGTTTGAGACTTTGAGTTTCGTCGCGGTCGGCCCCGCCGCGCGCTCACCAGCACACCAGCGCGTCTCCACCAGGGACGGTTCCGCTCGCCTCGGTCAGTTACCGGACTCGACGAGTCCTACTAGAAGTTCTTCAAGAAGTTCTAACACTACGCTAACTCTTAACTTGTAACGAACGCATCTCGTCTACATATTCTCTCTAAGGCGAGGCCTGAGCCGCCGCCGCTCCCGCCGCTTCGGCCTCTTGCCTGCGCCTGCGCACCTCCTCGCGCTTCATCTCCTTCTTGCGCCTCGCAGCCTCCTCGCGCTGCCGCTCCTTCTTGGACGAGTAACCCTTACTGGCGCCGCCCGCCGCCTTCGCCTTCTCGTCTCGCTTGCGCTTCTCCTCGGCGTCGAACTCGTCGTTGACGCGCCGGATGGCGCGCGTCATCACGTCGTCGAGCACCATCTTCGAGAGACGGCGATGCTGGACCGCAAGCAGCTGGCGCTTGGAGAGCAGCTGTGGCGCATCGAGCAGTGCATCATCCTCCTCAATCTCGTGGTCATACGCCGTGCGCAGGCCCTGGAGCGAGCGCAGCAGGCTGCTTGCCACGTCGTTCTCGGACTTTTCGGAGAGCGTGAGCTTCGCCAACTCGTCCGCCGAGCCGCGCGCGCGCTCGATCTCGTCGTCGGAGCACAGGGTGATGCGAGACCATTCGAAGAGCTTGGGGGACAACGAGCCATGCTTGAGCGAAAAGTCCTGCGTCGCGTTGAGCTTCGCCTGCTTGAGGAGCTTGATGCGTGGGGCAGCGGTGCCCTCGTCCTGGAGCGTCTCCGGCAGCGAGAGGCGCATCGCCACCGACGCCGCCTTGACGTCGTTCCAAATATAGCCCGCCTCGAGGAGCAGCTCCGCATTGTGGCGCCGATCGTTTCGTAGCGTGAGCTCTTCGCCGCGCTTCGGAAGGCGCCCACCCGAGCCCACGAGGTGCAGCAGCGTGAGCGAGCGCGTCGCACCGCTCGGCGACATGCGCTCCTGCTCCACCTCCTCGAGGCTCACCGTGCCGGACGGATGCTGTCGCAGCGGCAGCGGCACAATCGCCGTCTCGTTCTCGTCGAGGCCGTCGATGCGCACCTGGGTTGCGCTCGCGATGGCGAGAGCGCGCAGGAACTCGCGCTCGCCGATGCTCGCGCGTGGAAAGAAGCGCGGGAAAGCGTCCATGATCGGGCGCATCAGCTTTTCGTAGTGCTGGCCCACCTGCTCGCGGAACTCTTTGGCAGCGTCGACCATGCGCTTCTCTTCGATCACCTCAAGCTCGCCGGGGCTCCAGAAGAAGAGGGAGTGCTCGCCGGTGCGCGCGGCGACGTGGTAGTCAAGCCACGCCTGCCATACGGGCTCTGCGTGCGGCTGGCTCCCCGCGTACTGCTGGTACAGGAAGAAGAGCGTGAAGATGAAAGTGGAAGGCACGAACAGCTTCTGTTTTGTCAGGTGCTTGCGGAAGGCGGGCGAGTCGACAAAGTGCGCGAGCCGGCCCGTCCGCAGCTCCTCGGCCGTGAGCGCTGCGGAACGCGGCAGTGCAAGCACGACGTGCGTGTTTGCGTGGTACGCATCAGACACATCGCCTGGAAACAAGTCGCCGGCGCCACCGTTGCCGCCGCCGCCATCGGCCACGAGGCGGCCTTCTTCGTTCACGCTCAAGCCGTCGAGCTTTGCACCGTCGAGCTCTCCGAGTGCCGCGATCAGGCGCGTGTATGCAGATGACGTAGGGTTCGAAGTTTGGAACGCGTTCGCGCACGCGGGCGCGAGGGCCGCGAGCATCGCAAGAACTGGACGCATGCCACGTAATACAAGATTCGTCACATACGAAAAGTTCTCGGCTGTTGTTTGAAATGCAGAGGTTTTACGAGACGTTCGAGACGTGTCGAAGCGCCGGCGTGAGCGCCGCGCGGGTTACTCTCCCGCGTCTCGGAAAGTGCGACCAGTGCAGGCGTCCAAGATGCCGGTCGAGAAGGCCGAGGAGCATCCAGCCGTAGTGCCGGCAATCCAGGACGGGGAGCTTTCACCGTCGGGCGCGCCCGAGCCGGCGGCCGATGTTGCTGATGATTATGGCGACGTTATGCAGGCGCTCGGCGTCCCTGAGCAACTCGCCGGCGCGACGGCAGCGCTGCAGGAGCAGCTGCTGATGATCACGCGCGAGATGCAAAATCTGAAGAAGGAGATGTACTCGGAGCAGAGCGGTCTCACTGCGCAGCTCGCTTCGATCTCCCAAAGGGCGGCTCAGCTGGATGGTGGCGGTGTTGCCACCAGAAATGGAGGCAGCGACCAAGGGCATTTCGGCCAAGGACGTGACGAAGAAACGCGCGCGCGAGCACGAGCACCACCTGGCCGTTCTCCGCAACCCGGCGCCGCAGCAGATGCTCGAAGCAGCAGTGGCGCCTGTGCGCCGTCTCGCGTCGTAAACGGGGTGACTCGCGACAGTTGTGGAAGCAGCAGCAGCGGCTTACGCGAGCGTCTTCCGACGAGGCATCGAGAGGAGGAGGACGACGACGACGAGCTGCCGACGTCGGCGCACCGCCCCGGGGGTGGAGGCCAGTCCACCGGCGCTGCACGAGGGCGGCGCGTCGAGTTCACTCCGGACACGCACGACCCGATCCCGATGCGCCAGCGGGGCGGCCTCACACGCTCGCGCCAGCCGCCACCCGAGGCTGGATGGACCCCATACATCATCGGCTTCTTCATCCTCTGCTTCGGTCCGCTGCGGCCACTCGTATTGGAACTCGTCACCACGGTGCCCAGCCTCCTGAGAGGCTCGAGCGAGGACCAGGGCGAGGACGGCTCCTGGTCGCCGTGGAATTGGTTTCAGGCGCAGGAGGAGCCCGCATGGTACGAGCAGTGAGCACAGACGCGTGCTAGCAGTGTGGCAGCGGCACGAGCGTCAGGAGCGTAGCGCGCCGCCTCGTTACCGTCTCCGG
>Ga0209550_10004225_pt1 | contig 13610 bp, 6 predicted proteins | sample LauGreSuBDMM15SN_2_FD_187567 | JGI IMG/M metagenome (GOLD analysis project Ga0209550, IMG submission 187567) | Freshwater lake microbial communities from Lake Michigan, USA - Su13.BD.MM15.SN (SPAdes) (version 5) | ecosystem: Environmental > Aquatic > Freshwater > Lake | place: Lake Michigan, USA... | reverse complement strand
CTTGCCGAAGCCACAGTCGGCTTCCTTTAAACCCGCTCCAAGGATAGACGAGGGCATGATCGAGCTCATGGAGGCGACAGGTGCCTACCGACATCGCCCTAGATACAACACACAGTGAAGAAGACGGCCAATCGCACCCTGCAGCCTCCTCTTCCGTCCCCCGAGAGCCTACGAGGCCTTCGAGAGGGGAGCGAGTGTGGGGCCTCAAGCCAAGGGACCTGAGAGCACCGGGCCATGGGGGGGCGACCTAACCGAGGTTACAGCCAAGTCGGCCAGGAGAGGTCCCACCCACTCCTGGGTCCCGCAGGCATTCAGCACCATCGCTCTATTCGCTCAACGGCGCAAGCCTCCTTAAAGCGTGGGGGGTGCGAGCGGGGACCATGCTTAGACGTCCGGGGTAAAGACTACCTCGCCGTTACTCCGATGTTCTCCAGGTTTCCTTCTCAAGGGTTCATTCTCCGTGTGTTTGTTTCGTGAGTGTCCCGGCTCCTTTTGACCGAGACTTCAGCTCCTTGGCTTATTGACCGAGACTTGAGTCATCAACGAGTCCGGTGCTCCGCTGCTCCGGTCTCTGGCGGCTAGGAATTCGACGCTCTCCAAACTGCCGTTGACTTTGCGTCTCGCGATGGTCTATGATTTGAAGGAGCCGCACGCGCCGTGTACGCCGGTCCGCGTCTCGGGTGTTGGCTTGTGTTGGACGTGTCGTGAATGATCGCTTGGTGTCTGTGTATTCATGAATTCGAACCACACGCCAGTCATGGTTATTCGCAGCTACCCACCCACTCGCCAGTCCGAGCTCTTCGACGCGGCTCGCAAGGGCGACCTGCAGTGTGTGAACTCGCTCCTACGCGTGGGCGGCCCTGGCACTGCCTCGGCGGCCATCGACGCGGCTACCGGCTGGAGCGCGTTGGCTGCGGCGTTGATCAATGGGCACGGGCGAGTGGCGGAGGCCCTGCTTGCTGCGGGTGCAAGCGTAGCACACGTCGACCATCGCGGCAACTCGCCGATGCACGCTCTCGCGGCTGGTGCATGCGCCGACGACAACGACGAGATTGGACTGGTGGTCGCGCGGACCATGCTCAACGCGGCGCGCCTGCTCGGTCCGAGCCGAGGCTTGGCAGTCATAGGGGCACCCAATCACGAGGGCGCCACGCCTCTGCACCTCGCTGCGCAGAAAGGTAAGTGCTCGCTCATCGAGGCCTTCGGCGAGCACGGGGCTCCGCTCAGCGCTCTCGACCGCGAGGGTCGCGATCCCTACTACTTCCGCGCGGACGCGCGCACCGAGAAGGTGTTGCTCAGGCTTCTCGCCGACTCGACGCTGCGCTATCCCGAGGCCGGCGCCCTGAGTGGACGCTCTGTGTCGTCGGCGTGGAACCTGAGCGACCCGGGGCCGCGCCACGCCACCGACCCCGTGAAGCAGCTGCTGAAGCCGCCGCCGCCGCCGGCCGCTCCGTCTGCCCGGCGGGCCGGGTCACTGGTGCCGCCGCACCCTGTGGCGGCGCCGCCGGCGCCGCCGCTGCCAGCGGGCGGGATCGTCGGCCGCGCAAAGGCGGCGCGGGCTGCGCCAGGCCCTAAGACGCGCACGGGGCGGAAGCTCACCAAGGACGAGGAGCGGAAGGCGACGTACCTCTCCCGCTACCTCGCCCCGGCGGAGGAGAAAATGGCTCCGGCCTCTCTGCCAATGACCATCGAGGAGAAGATCGCCGCGGCGTTCAAACGAGCGGACGTGTCCGGCAGTGGCACGGTGGGCAAGCGCGAGCTCTACAGAGCGCTCACCGAGGCGGGCCTCGCGGCGGCCGCGTCCGCCGAGGGCCTTCGGCTATTCCAACTCGCCGACGCGGACCTGGACGGGCAACTCACTTTGGACGAGTTTGGCCAACTCGCCAAGCAGCTCAAGCAGCTCCTAGCGGAGCCTGCGCCGGGCGCGCCCGTGCCCCCGCGGCCGCCGGCGTCGCTGCCTCACGCGGCGCACACGTTGAGCAGTCGTACCCGCGCCCTCATCGTCAAGGCCTTTGCCAAATTCGATGCGGACCATAGCGGCTGGATCTCGCTCTCCGAGCTCAGCGGCGCGCTGCGCGCGTGCGGCATGTACGTCGACGACGCGAAGCTGCGCAGCATGTTCAACGAGGCCGACATCGACCGATCGGGCGGCATTGACCAAGCCGACTTTGAGCTGCTCGTGCAACGACTCATGGCGCCGCCGCGGGTGCTTGGTACAGATTCGTTTTACGTGCCCCCACCGGCGAGTGGCTCTGCAGTCGCCGCCGTCTTCTCGGCGTTCGAGAAGGGCTCGACGGGCTTCATGACGAGCGACAACCTGCCGCAGGCTCTTCGGCTTCTCAGCATCGATCCTGAGGAGCCGCCTGTGAAGAAGCTTTGCACTGCAACCACAGATGGGCGTGGCGGCGTGCTCGACCGTCACAGCTTCACGATGCTCGTCTATCGGCTCCTCCGTTGCGAGTACGACGTGGTGCCAAGCGGCACCGCCGAGCCGTCGGCCGCCGACCCGTTGGCCGCCGCCCTCAAGGAGAAGCCGGACTCCGCACTGAAATACCGCGAGGGTGTCAAATACTTCTCGGGCGAGCCTGTGGAAACGGGTGGCAAGGCGGCCAAGGCGAGCAAGGAAGCGGCGGCCAAGGCGAGCAAGGAAGCGGTCGGTAAGGCTGCCAAGACAAGCAAGCCGACGAGCAAGCCGACGAGCACGCTGACCAGCCCGGTCAAGGGGAAAGAGACGAGCCCCAGAGGAAAGGCGATGATCCCGACGAAGCCGACGACAAGTGCGGGCGCACCGAGTGCGGCGAGCGGCGCGTCGGCGGACGAGGTGCTCGAGAAGCTTGCACGCGCTTTCGTCACGAGCCCGTCCGAGTCGAACGGCACAGTGGCGATGCGGGAGGTGCCGAGCATCCTGCTTGAGGCTGGCTTCGCTTCGGCCGCCGAGCGCTCGCTTTTCCTGGCCGCTGCCGCCAGCCCCATGGACCGCGTGCGCTTCAATGAGGTCGTGTCATTAGCTCTCGACGAGGGCAGTGGCGTCAACCGGGACGGCGCGAGCAGCACGTCGCCTGGGCGCTCGCCGACGGCCCGAGACGGCGCCCGAGACGGCGCGAACTCACACGCGCCGCCGCTGCAGCTGCGCGTGGTCGACATGGTCCTTTCGTCGTCGGTCGTTGGCCGGCCAGAGCTCAACGCGCTGTGTCTGCTGATGCATGCATCGCTCGAGGCGCACGACGGGCGCGCCGCGCCGCTGGTAATGCGCTCGCCGCTGCTGCCCAAGCAGTTGACACCCATGAGGATCGATCTCGAAGTGCGTCTGCCTCCGAGTGTGTGCACACTGCAACTCGAGCTGCTCTATGAGGCCGCACCGGACCAGCTCGCGCCGTTCGCCGCGTGCTCGCTCGATCTCGATGAGATCCGGTCGGCGCTCGCATTCCCGCTCGCATGCACGGTGCCGCTCCGGGACAGCGCGGGACGTCAGGCGGCTGCCCTTGAGATCCTTGTCGAGCGTGTGCACGGCGTGCCGCCCTCGCAGCCTGCCCTCTCGCCGAAAAAGCTGCCCAACGGCGGTGGCGGTGGCGGGTACTCTGCTGCCTTCAACGCGGCGGTCGAGGAGCATTTCAACGCGTGGAGCACGAGCTTGTACGCCTCGAACAGCTTCCTGCACGAGATTGGCGCAACCGCGCGCCAAGAGCAGCGAGAGCGCATACGTGAGGCGCTCGAGGTCGAGTGGAGGGCCGCCGGGCTGCCTGTCTTCGAGGGCGAAGGGCGCGGCGCCGGTTCGGCGAAGGACAAATCTTTGGAGGAGCTCGAGGACGAGCTGCGAGCGCTCCGAGCCGAGAGGGCAGAGCTGCAGCAGCCGCCATCGTCCTCCGGCCCCACCCTGGCGGATCGTCAGAGCATGCAGGAGTGGCGTGTGCGCGTCGCTGGCGGGCCGGTGATGGGGCTGCAGAAGCCGCGCCAGAGCTCCTCGTGGCGTGCGTGGGGCACTGAAGCACTCGACCGCACCGCGCGGCTGCTCTCGAGCTCAAACAATCCCTTGAGTCAGGTGCTGCGCGAGTCGCAGGCGGAGCTCGCGCGCCTCGAACGCCGCTATGCGCCCAACAGCCCACCGTGAACACGTGGCGGGCGCGTGGGGGAGATTGCGCGTTGGAAAGGCGGCTCCAGCTGTCCAGCAGCTGCACGCCAGGCAGATGCGACTGAATCCAGTCGCGGTGCAGCGTGCACAAGCAGCCGTGCCGACCGCGACGAAGGGCGTGGCTGGAGGCTCCTGCGCGACATGCAGCTGCGATTGCGGATTGGATTTCTTCAAGCTGAAGCTGCAAGCTCACAAGCTGCGCCAGCTGTCGAGCAGGAGCACTCGAGCGTGTCCAGGGGTGGTCGGCGATTGGTGTGATTTCGCGTACAAACCGGCTCGGGTCGGCGCGGACCGGTCACCGGACTCGGCACTGCCACGGCTACGCACGGTGCTGACCGCCAACACGCGAGGCCCGACACGGGCCGGTAATTGCGACTCTATGAGACTCACACGCGCGCGCGCCCACCGCACGGTCGACCGCACGGCACGCACCACGCTCACCGCACGTACACGGTCCCGTCGCTCCTCGGCTGTGTAAATCACCCGTACAGTATCGGAGTTGTAGGCCACCGAATTTCAAATTGCAATTTCTCTCGACTCTCGTTTCTCCACAGTCCACTCCTCATCTGTCCTCGTTACCTTGGCCACATTGTACTCTTTGGACGTCGATCGTCCGTCCAGCATTGCACTGCGGCTTTTCGCTTTATTTGAATGGATCTGGTCCACCGGGCTCTTAGTCCTCTTCGGCCGCCCAAATGGCATTACAGCTGCGGCCATTCGCTGCCTTTTTGTAAGGCGCTAGGCCTGCATGCTAGTAGGGTGTGAGAGGCTCCTTTTCGTCGGCGATACCAAACAGGCCGAAATCAAACTGTCGCTTGGGTAGCCAAAGCCTGGCTTGAGCGGCTTCTTGTTTCCCGCCAAAATTTGGTCTTGGAGCAGCTGCTCGAGCCGGGGGACCACTTCGTGAAACTCGGGCCGCTCTGAAGTTTCCAGTGCCCAGCAATCCTTGAGAAGGCTCTGCAAGTCAGCGGGCCATCTGGGGTCGATCTTGGGATGGAACCCATTTGCGACCGCCTTCTTGAAGAGCTCGGGCGAGGAGAACTCGAGGAAGGGCTTCCTGTGGCTGCAGATCTCCCACAGGACTGAGGCGAACGAGTACACCTCGGCCTTGTGATTGTAATTTTGCGAGTTGGCCACCTCGGGCGCCATGTAGCGCATCGAGCCGCACTCGCCGGTGAGCTTGCGCGGTATGTCGTCAAAGGCCTCGCCATGCCGCCAGAGCGAGGCGAGTCCAAAGTCGAAAAGCACGAGCTCGCCGGTGGCCAGGAAGCCAATGTTGTTGGGCTTCACGTCACGGTGCAGGATGCGGTAGCCCGGGAACGCGTCGTCGTGGCAATACTGAAGCGCGCGCGAGAGCTGCAGCCCACAGTTGAGGCACCGCATCAGTGGCCACGCCTTGACCTCGCGCCAGCGCACCCAGAATGGGATCGTGTCTGGGTCACGCGGGAGCTCTTTGTTGAGCACCGTGGCGAGCAGCTCGATGATGACGAAGGGCTTTCCCTCGAGCTGGCCGAGCGCATACGCGTTGAGCACGTTCGGGTGGTCCATCAGGGTCATCAGCATGATCTCACGCTTGATGCCACGGAGTGCGCCAATCGAGTTCTGCTTCGCCGGCTTGAGCATCTTGATCGCCACCTTCTCGCCGTCCAACGTGGTCCTGTGCGCCGTCGCGAACTCGCCCTCTCCGAGGTATTTCATCTCCCCGAGCGAGGACCACTCCACAGCGCGCACTTGCTCGGGCAGCTTCCCCTTGACCATAAGCTGCACGCCACGCAGGTCGGACTCCTCGTCCCTCATGGTTTTAAAGCCATCCCCCACGGCATTGCTCACGGGATTGCCATGGCCATCATCCGCGTCTAAGACTGAGTGCCATCCGCGCGTCGGGTCTGCGTTGCGCATAGGACGCTTTTTCATGCTTTGGCTCACAGCCCACGGCACGACGGCCTCGTCGTCTTCTAGGGTCTTCGACCCGTCCATCTTCGAGCCGTCCATGTCGCCCGATCCTGTCGGGCGGCCCACGACGAGATGGTCGAAGAGACCCGCGAGCGAGAAACCTCTGGTACTAGACATGCTTCCCTTGCTGCGGCGGAGAGGGGTAGGGCTCCCGCCACTGCGAGGAGGTAATGACTCGACCACAATATGAGTAGCAGGCCGGCGTGGCTCATGTTTCAGCATGCCAGCGTCGTCCCAGGTCACAAACTCCGCTGGGGGGCGAACTCGGCCCGGGCTTGGGCTTCGGATCACTTGCACGGCAGCGTCGTCGAGCTCGGGACGATCGGGCTCGCCGGCGGACTCATATGTGCGAAATGCGTTCCCGGCTTTGACCGACATCTCGTGCCTCTTGTCGGGCGGCCGCTGCCTTACCGGTAGCGGAGTAGATAGGGGGCTGCTATCGGCGGATTCCGGGACCCTGTGTACGCGAAGAGACGGGTCGGCGACAGCAAACACGGCGTCGGCGCTGTTTGATCGAGCGAGGACGCCCTTGCCCTTGAGCGCACTCCCGAGCACACTGTGCTCCTTGGACGAGTCCGAGTCTTCGTCCTCGTTCTCTTCGACCTCAGAGGATTTGACACGGCGCAGAAACGACCGCCCCTCCTCAGACTCGAAGCCATCTTTCACGCGTTTAGGAAGGTTGCCCTCTTTGGAGCCGTCGTCCAGAGTTGGCCCAAAGAGGATGACGCACGCGGTGGTGTCGTCGGTGAGTCCGCGCTTGGAGATGGCCGTCTTGACCACCTTGGCTGCCGCTGACTTGCCGTCCGAGTAATCACCCGAGATCAAGACGGCCGCCGCCTCCTGCGCACTCAGGTGATCCCACACGCCATCAGAGCACGCCACCAGCGCACCGCCCATCGGGGGAACCTTCCGGGTAACAAAGGAAGGCTCGGGCAACACGAAGGCCGCACAGTCGGCATCGCCGATGCCTCGGGTGACTGCCAGCCCTCCCGGGAAGGCTCGGATCGGCCCTCCGGGCTGGCCATTGGGGTCAATCGCCCGGCCGAGCGTCGCACCCTTTGCCACAACACGCAACTGCTCCTGCTGGTTTTCCTCGAGGCGATGGCTGACGCCGAGCTCGATGTAGCCGTCATTCTCGACGAGCAGCGCCATCGAGTCGCCCACATTCCAACAAGACACTTCGCCGCGCGTCGCATTCACGCAGATTACGGTGAGCGTCGAACCCGCCTTCCTCTCACCGGTGTCAAATTTCGAGCTGCACACCTCCTCGTGAACCTTCTTGAAGACGGCGTTACACGCCACGTTCAGCGCCGCGGCGGACCCGTCTGCCGCCGAGGCACAGATCTGTTGCAATACCCGCGAGCTGATGTAGGTAGACACATGGCTGCCGCCATGCCCATCGGCCACGAGGATGCACGTGATCGAGTCTCCACATATGATGTCCTGACGCGTCGCAAAGCAATCCTCGCCCTTGAGGGAGCGTTGAAAGCCGCCCACCATGAATTTCGTCTCTGATTTAGTGCCGAGTGAGGCCACTGCCACGCTATCGCGGCACTTGGGCTTAGTTGGGGTGCGAAATCCAAGGCTGGACGCAGCATGTAAATCGCTACTTGTATCCCACGGCCACCTCCACCCCTTCATCTCAGATGAGGGCGATCCCATGCAGGGGAATCGACCAGTTTCTCCCTGTGTTTTCTGCCTCTCATTTGGAAAAAGGAGCGAAACTTTCCTGTCCAAAAGAGGTTAGTACAGAGGGTTATTTTAGTCCATTGTCGCCATTTTTGGAAAAACTTGAAAGTGGACACACATCGGCCGTGGATGGCTGCCCAGCGCTCAGTGAGTGAGAGCCCAGCGACTACATGTGCGGTGCGCCATGTGCCTTGTGCGCGCGTGCGCCTGCGCGGGGCGCGACACCTCGTTCAGTTGTCGGCACGCTGCTGCCACGCTCATACAAAATCCATGAATACAATGCACAACGGCTTCTCCTGTTGTCCTGACTCCTAGAAACCGACGTCGACACATCTCACATGCGATGCCATTGATATGCCATTGATGGCGAGCCTTGCTTCCGCGTCTCCGGGGTCGGCGGTCCTGGCTCGCTGAGGACCCTCTGAGGGTCCAACGACGCAAGAGGGTCCGGCGTTAGCGTCCGGCGATTCCGGCTGCGAAACCGTGACCGCGCGCGGAGCGAGTCGCCCGGGTACCGTCGCCCGGACGGCGCCGGAGCGACGGCGCGAAGCGCGACCGGGCCGCGTTTCCCGGTTCGGTTTGTGCTCGCGGGGCGTGTGCACCGCGCGCCCGTCCTGAGTATATAAACTTGCTACTTCGTACTTGGGGTCAGCCGCGGTATCCGGGGCAGGCGCGTTTTTACTTTGGTCTCTCGTCCCACCCTCATTCGACAATTGTCTCGATGTCTCGAGGTGAGCCCCGCGAGGCTATCGGTCGACCGCTGTGCCATCCTCCTTGTGGTCTTTCTATGAGCCACGTACATAGTATGCTGGACGAGGGACACTCACGTCTGCTCGACGAGCAGGAGCATGCGCAGCGCCGTGACGCCCTCGTTAACCTCGGTGAACTCGGGCTTGCACGTGAGATCGATGGCCTCCTCCTCGATGTTCTTGCGCGCGATCGCGATCGCCTTGATGGCCTGGTTGGCCGCAGCCGCGCCGATGGCCGTGATCACCATGCGATGGCCCTCACGCGCGAAGCTCGAGATGGCGCCCGCGAGGACCTTGGCGTCGGTGCCGGAGGCGGCCTTGAGCGCCTGCGCCTCATCCTCGCCGCTGCGCGCGCGGCGCGTCTTCTTGCGAATCAGCAGCAACAGGCCCGTATGGCCGTCCTCGAGCTGGAAGAACTCGGGCTGCACGCAGATGTCGATCGACTGCGACTCCTTGAGGAAAGTTCGCGCGATGGCAATGGCCTTTACAGCCTGGTTGGTCGCCTGCGGACCGATTGCCTGCAGAGTCGGGCAGTCGACGGGCGCACGCGCCTGCGCCGCGATGAGCATCGCAACGTCGCGAGGGTTGGACGAATTCCCCATCTTGGTGAGGTTGTTGCCGCGGGCGATGCGGTCGTAAAAGGTGTGGCTCATGTGGTTCGGGGGGCGCTTGGACTGCGTGTCTGGTTGCTCGACCGCGTCGTCGCCAGTGGGCCCTCCATCGGAGACGTCCATGACAATGAGTCGTATGTCGCACTCACTCGCGACTCCACGAACTCCGAGTTCCAACGCGTTGGCAATTCGGCTTCGCGCAGTGGGGAAATGGCGTGTCGTGCCGCAGAGGATATTTGGAGCTCGACAGGACGCGCATCGTCGCCGCACGTTTGCCCAGAGTCGTTCGCGCCGAGTTTGACCCGCGTAGTTCCTAGTGCCCCTCATGATCCCTCATGCCAGGCGCGCCCCCGCCGATCCGGTTTTCCGCGTTTGAGATGCTCGGCCACGCGGGGCACACTCGGCTGCTCAAGACGGGCTGCCCGCACCTGGACGCCTTCCTCGGCGGCGGCATCGATACGAACGGCATCACCGAGATCGCGGGTGAAGCAGGCGCGGGCAAGACGCAGCTTGCGCTGCAGCTGACGCTGCAAGCGCAGCTGCCACCAGCCGAGGGCGGGCTTGGCGGCGCCGCCGTGTACTTGTATGGCGGCACCGCCAACGTGGAGCCCGCGCTGCGTCGCCTCCATCAGCTCGCGGACGCCTTCGCCAAGCGGCACTGGCGAGTGCAAGCCGACTGCGAGCTGCTCAAGAACAATGTGTACGTGCTGCAAATCGAGGACCCGGACGACCTGTGGCGCACGGTGAGCGAGCGCGTGCCGGCGCTCTTGGGCCAGCACTCGGTGCGGCTGCTCGTCATCGACTCCATCGGCGGTGTGTACCGCGGCCAGGACGAGGAGAGTGCACAGTCGGCACGCACGATGCACGGACAGCGTGCGCAGCAGTTGCTGCGCCTCGCGGCGAAGCTCAAGGAACTCGCGCACAAGTTCGACATCGCCACGGTCGTCCTGAACCAGGTCGTCGACAAGCCGTCCGACGGGCAGAACCGCCGCACGGCAGCTCCCTGGGAGCTCGGGGCTTGCGGCACGCCTGACGGCTCGATGCGCGTTCCCGCGCTTGGCCTCGCATGGAGCTCGTGCGTGAACACGCGCCTCGTACTCACGCGCAGGGCGGCGAGCGCACTGATGCCTGAGAGTGCCGCCGTCGCGCCGTACGACTCCATGTGGCGCAGGCACTTGCACGTGGCCTTCTCGCCTCGGCTGCCTATGGGTGCGGAGGCGCCGTTTTGGGTGCGTGAGGAGGGCGTGGTGGGGGCCGTAGCCGCGTAGCGTGATTCACTTGCGTCTTTCTGAGAATCTCAAAAGAAACGACTCACAAATATTACCGATCTCCACTCAGTAGCCCCTTGAATGTACTGGACAATTACCCTGACAACGTTACACAGCCCGTGTCGTCTTAGGACGACACTTTACTACATACACGATACAGCGAAGCCGAGCTGAAGACGAGAGTCGAGAGCTATATGTACTCGGAGACGCCGGGAGACGCGCGTGTCGCGTGCCTTGGTTGGTTGAGTGTGCACGTCAACCAAGGCACGCGACCTAGCCGTGAGGCACGACATCGGACGTAGCGCTTGCGATCAAGCGACGGTCAAGCCGACATTTGGTTTGGTAGAGGCTCAGGGCGCGAAAGTCGAGTCCTCACACCTGGCGCCGCGGGGTTTTTCTTGGGGAAATCCTGAGCAACTCCAGGGAACTTTGTCCGCCACGGCGCAGTTCCATTGTCATGGTCATGCATCTCGTGGTATTGGGCGGCCTCGACGTCGGGGTCCACCAGCCAATCCTCAAGCGTCTTGAAGATGGTGCCCGCGGCCGGTTTCGCCTCCTCTGTAGGGGGCTCACAGTTCGTGGCGACCTGCATTTGCGAGAGGAGCGTCGGCGTCGCCCCACCAAAGGCAAACGTCGTGAAGACAACCACCATCATCGTCGCAGCACGGATGATGTGCTTGTTGTTTGCTGTGCCGCCGTCAGTGTCGCCGGCAACTTGGTAGGCGAGGGCGACCGCAATAGCGCCCCGTAGCCCCGAGAACCAGCAGACCACTTGCTGGCCAATGGGGACGACGTGTTCGGGAGAGGGTGCGATACAGTTGAAGAAGTTGAGGATCGGGAAGACGTGCACCGCGCGCACGGCGACGGCGAGCACGATAACGAACAGGAAGGCTTTATTGGCATCGACCCAATGGAGGGTAGTGCCTTCGAGGTCTTCATTGGTGATGTACTCGAGCTCTATCGTGATCGCGAGACCGACGAGCAGATACACCGTGTTCTCCGAGAGCGACGCGAACACCTTGAGCAGCTGGTCGATACCCACGCGTGCCGGGGCGGACAGGTTGGGGCGCGCGTATGCGCGCATCGTGAAGCCCGCAAACATCGACGAGACGATGCCCGAGTTCTCAAACAGCTCTGCCCCCACAAACGATATGTAACCGACGAGGACGAAGATGATGCACTCGACGTGCGGCATGAGATGGGGTTGCTTGCCCATGCCCATCACGCGGAAGGTGAGCGCCGCACAGGCGCCGATGGTGCAGCCCACGGTGGCCGAGCCAACGCCCGTGACCACGAAGGCCAAGGAGATCGACTCAATCTCGTCGAACGTGTTGATGCCGTAGTGCGTGACGGCGCGGAATGAGATGAGAGCGACCGCGTCGTTGAGCACCGACTCGCCCACCACGATTGAGTTTAGGTTCGGGTCGACCTTGAGCGCCGTGAATATCGCGAGCGTTGCAACGGGATCGACGGCCGAAATGAGTGCGGCAAACTGGCCCGACTCTGAGAAGCTCAGGTCGATGAGCCAATCGGTCGAGTCGGAGTAGAGAAAGTACCACGTGACTCCCGTCGAGATGAGTGTGCCAAAGATTGCGAGCGACAGGATCGGGCCAATATTCTTCCAGAAGAGTGGCATGTTGAGGCTATACCCCGCCTCGAAGATGATCGGCGGCAGAAGGAAGAGGGTGAAAAAGGTCGGGTCGAAGAACAGGTTCGCGTCCGTCAGCAACAGTGCAGGCGGGATCGACGACTTGATCGTCATGCCGACGATGAAGCCAATAATAATCGTAATACCGCACTCAGGGAACCATAAGATGTGGTTCTGATGGAGCCACGAGCCCGCGCAAAGCGAGATCACGTTGAGGATACATATGCCCACTATGCTGATCGCGAGGAGGTGATCCTGGTGCACATGCTCGTGCGTCAAGCCCGTCATGGCATGTTCTCCAATTTCATGCAAGGGCGGCGGCGGCGGCGACGGCGGCAGGCTCCTAGCGCCCCACATGATCGATCGCCCCTGCGTGCAGGCTCCGGCAGCGCCTTTGCACCAGCGGCCGACAGAGTCGTGGCGAGGTTTTGGGCTCCGGACCGGTCCGGACACTTTTGGGCACACATGCGACGAAACACACTGGGGGAAATTTTGCTGTGAGGCCCGGGCGTTTACATTGTAGATGCCACATTGTAAAGAAAGTACGCCAAAAAAAAGAAGCAAGCAAGCAAGCAAAGTACGCCGGGAGGCGTCAGCGAGCACGTCGTCCTCAGGCGTTTCGAGAAGAGCCGCTGAGGCTGGACGTCCCGGCCAGGGACGGGAGGGTGCGGGGGCGTGCGGGCGTCGTGCGCGCGCGCTCGTGCGCGCACCGCGCTCGTAGGACAACAATTGTACTCGACGTGCGGTTGTACATGATTGTAAACCGTTATGTGACGCGACGATTAGCATACTACATTACAACTGATTAGCAGACTGCATTACAACTGATAACTTTGCGGGATGTTCGTTCCGATCCGAATCTCTCGACGGGCGTCTACTTCGTACCGGGGGTCCGCGTTAATAGTTTGCAAGTTTGGTTCGCGCCGCTGCCCTTTTGCCAGTGCTATATTGTTGCTGACTTTGAATCGCTGTCGGCGAGCCGCGCGGCGAGACGAAATGAACTATCAGAGACAGGAGAGAGAAAGGAGAGAGAAACAATCTACAATGGAGCTCGCGACTACGGGATCGGGCGAGAGGCGGGGCGGGCGCTTGCCGGAACTCCGAGCGTAACGCGCCCGGTAACCCCGCAATAACCCCGGCCAGCTCCCCGGCGAGCCGCAACCGGGGGTTGACTCTCGTGACTGATGGCTATCATCAGTTCCAACCGTAACACTCCTGTTGTATCGTGGCGATGTTTACTAACTTACTTACTTACTGAAGCGCTGTCGCGGGTCGTCGCTGTTTGCCCCGCCCATGCCGCCGCCCATGCCGCCGCCCATGCCGCCGCTCATCTGGCCGGGCATGCCCGGGCGAGGCGGCATCCCACCCATCTGGCCGGGCATGCCGCCGCCCATACCGCCGCCCATGCCGCCGCCCATGCCGCCGCCCATGCCGCCGCCCATCTGGCCGGGCACGCCGCCGCCCATGCCGTTGCCCATGCCACCGAGCATCCCACCCATCTGGCCTGGCATCCCGCCGCCCATGCCGCCGGGCATGCCGCCGCCCATCTGGCCGGGCATGCCC
>Ga0209550_10004224_pt1 | contig 13612 bp, 16 predicted proteins | sample LauGreSuBDMM15SN_2_FD_187567 | JGI IMG/M metagenome (GOLD analysis project Ga0209550, IMG submission 187567) | Freshwater lake microbial communities from Lake Michigan, USA - Su13.BD.MM15.SN (SPAdes) (version 5) | ecosystem: Environmental > Aquatic > Freshwater > Lake | place: Lake Michigan... | reverse complement strand
AATAAAATAAGATCTGAATGAATTAAATTCATTCTTTTTTTTTATTTTTGTGGTAAAAACATCAATCCGTATATTGCAATGAGAAATACGAAAGAATGTAGCACCAAGCCAAAGGTAGTTTGACATCCATTAACTGCCGTTGGTAAAATGATGCTTGTAAGTTTATACATTTGTGAAGATGATAGAATAATGAAAACAATTGTAGAATATAGGGAATATTTGAATTTTAAAGCATTTGTAAGAGAAGCCATATATCTTTATATATTACGTATATAAAATTATTCATACGAGATGAATTGCGTAAATGAAGTTTTGACACTTTGTGGATAGATCAGATTGATGTTTCGATTTGATGTCATCATTCATCATCATAGCAAGTGTCGCGCAACCCATATGGACTTCTCGAGGGATTCATAAGATATTCTCTAACATCTCCATATAAGTTTCTTTAGACAGTAATATAACTTTATACAAGATATTCCTACGCTAAAATAGTGTATGACTTAATATAGTTTTATAAAGGATTTTCATATACATTTTATAGAGAGTTCCTTATACTATTATCGAAAGATCTATATGTAAGTCGCGAAGGTTCGCGTTATATATGTAGATCCATTGCTATTTAACTTTTATTTTCTATCAATTCATCGTTTTCATCATCTTTATGAAACCATATATTCAATCGCCAGTGCTAAAGCTGTATGAGAAACCATTCCCCACAAACTATCAATCACTGCAACATGCAAAGGATAATTGCTAATTATAGCATATGTTGTCGCGTTATAAACACCATATATAACCAACCCACTCAAAGCAAAAATAGCGATTCGAGTAATACGAGACCTCAGTCGTTTAGTGTATGGAATGAGAATATAATATATGTTCAAGAGTAAAAGAACATAAGCTAAGATGGCTGGAACAACGCGCGATTTAATATTAGTTCTTTGAATCTTCACAACAGCATTATTATACATTTTATAATTGGATGTTATCCACACAAGATCAAGTAGCAGATAGAAAAAGATGATAACATGGATATTCATTCTTTTGTTTTAATAATAGATGATATTAATTTTCTATTTAATTGTTAATTCTATTATATCATCTATTTGCAAGACCAAGCAAAACGATAAGATAAAACAATAAATCCATTTTCAGGATGAAAATATAAAAAATTGATTATTCTATTAATTTTTTAACTTTAAGACACACAATTAACTCACCAATAACACTTACAAAAATGGTTTCGAAAAACCTCTGCAGATTCACCACAACAAATGGAAGAGCTTGCAAGTGCTACAAAATGAAAGATGCAGAATTCTGCAAATCGCATAATAACCAAAATTGGGGGAGTGATATTGAATATGTCAGCGACAGCGACAATGACAGCAAAAGTTACAACACGATTCTTAACACAAGCACCAACACGAGTTATAACACCACAAGTGATAACAACTCGAGTGATAACAACACAAGTGACAACACGAGTGACAACACAAGTGACAACACGAGTGACAACACAAGTGACAACACAAGTGACAACAACACAAGTGAAAGACTTGAGGAGTTACAAAACGCTTATGAAAAGATCGAAAAAGATGTAACCATCATGAAAGCTAAGATACAACGAACCAATTTCATTCAAATGATTATCTATACGTATCTATTATCTGTCTTTCTTTACAATAACGTTCAATTTGAAGATGTGCGCCTTATCGTAAATGATTTGACTCACTGCGCTAATGTGTTCGCTACATACACCATGGATGTTGTGAAACATACTCAATCGTTCATTGAGAACTATTCTGTATATAATTATAACTACACGGTGTGTTCCATGTGAATACATCAATAACAAAAACAAAATAACTAACAAAACATGACATATCAATCGTCTGTATTGTTTTTTAGGTATCATTAATTGAGCAAATTTATAATGAAAGCAAGGATACATCATCATTTATTGAGCAAGTTTATAATGAAAGCAAGGATACGTCATCATCATTCATTGAGCAAGTTTATAATGAAAGCAAGGATATATTATAATTTTATTTTTTAACCTTGAAATATTCATCTAATGTTTCATATACCCATGTCTGATCTTTATTAGTGTTGTTAATACAAAAGAATTGCGGTTTAACTGTTAATATATTCTTAACGGCTTTCTTTTCTATCGCTTCGACGAAATAATCGACTTTAATAGGATCTGTTGCGATGAGTATAGCATCTCCATTCATGACTGATAATGATCCTGAAAATCGTAATAGATTAAAATCATTTTTACCACTTCTAACAGAATTCACAGATGCCTTATCAACTTGATCCTTATATAGCTTATAATACTTGACTAACAGCGACTTTTTATAAGGCATGCAGTTATGTGCCAATCGCGTGTAGTGAATCTTATGTTCTGTTATCGCATTCTGCCACATAGCAAGATAGTCATTTCCCTCAACATGAACAGTTGTAGAATGATTTGGACCTCCTCTATTGATTCGCACTATTGGCATATCATTGTAAAAGAATGTATCCTGGGAACATTTCTTACCTATATACATATCATCACACATGTATATAAACTTTTCTGATAATCCTTTTATCCTCCATATCCAAGACTCTAAGACATTACTATTCCATATAACAGGTAAATACTTCTTAGGCATGAATTCTTTATAACGAACAAGTCTTATTTTATTGTCTTTTGTATCCACAAGTGATTCTAACTGTTCAACTGTAAATAGATCATCGACAATTATCCAAATAGTTCTTATGTTTTCTATGTATTTCTTAACTGATCTTATACTATAACTAATATCCTTTGTTAAAGAGCACCTACTGTTCTCTGGTAGTCCGCACCATAAATACACTACATCAAGAGCCATTTATATTTGTTTTTGTTTTTTTTTCATTTCTAATAATAAAATTTAGTAGGCAAGTGGAGTTTTTTTTAGTAATTTTTAAAATTAAATATTATTAAAGTATGGATATTATTGTTGAAGATCTTGTTGATAAAATAATTATCAATTTGAAAATAATTGGGATTTTGAAAGTAAATGAGAAATTATGCATTCGTAAGGGAAATTTACAAATAGATCAAGTATCTAATTTAAGATCTATTAAACGATGGTTTTGTAGAGATAATCGAGATGACTTCCTTATTTATATAAAGGAAGTCTTCAGGAAAATTAATTTAATTGATAATAAAAATGACCTTGACAGAATTTTTTCAGAATTTGAAAAAGTAGAATTAGGTTTGGATAACCTTAAAACAACTTATTCTTATGATCCAGTCACTATTGCAACAATAGACAATTTAATTGTTAAAATGAAAGGTCTTCATACGTTTACGAAAAAGCCATCACCAGTTGATCAAGTACCGCAGTCGAAATCCCAGGGCAAGCATTAAAGCATAGCATCTTCGATACCAAGACAGAAAAATGCCTGATGTATTTCTTAAAAAAATATCACTGTAGGTTTCGTAGGTCTCACTTTCTTATGCACCGCGAGCACGATGGCTGACATCTTCCTTCGGCGTGTAAAGGGCAATATCCTTACTTTATGTGAAGGAAACAAGAGCGCATACAAGCGCATCAAAGCTTTTATATTGAAGTTCGGTGACGGTTCCAGTTTCAAAGTCACGGATACTGTTTCTTTCATAGACATCAACAGAGCTATCAACAACTACAAGTTCTCTCTTTTTGTGGAGCAAGATACCGCTTCTCTGCCACAGATCACTAACATACTCATCGGAACTGAACAAAGAGCACATAGTGTTGGTGGTGGCTTACACTTCGCTTACTATACCCTCAAGGAACTCGTTACACACTACTTTGATCCTTCTAAGCTTAAGAGGCGATACTGCCAGACAGCATATTGCATCACGGTGCAAGATCTTGAAGTTCCCGCCAAAAACAAAGGTAACGCAGTTGATGGCGGGTATCCTTTTGCTTCAATAACTCCCATTGTTGATCCAGGACGTCCCCGTGCAGCTGCTGCTGAGCCTTCTACTGCTACTGCTACTGCTACCGCTACCGCTACCGCTGTTACTACAAGTATGTTATTTTTTGTTGTTTTTTCAATTGAGAGTGTCGATGAGTTGTCTTTTTTCAGGAAAGAGAAAACAAGATAACGATGAATACACTAACATGCTCTTGAAGTTTCCAAAGTATTCTGACGATACCATCCCTGTGATTGTCAAAGGCACTATCATCGAGTATGATGATAGTAAAAAGATGTGCAAAATCAATTTTGACGATGAGGATGATGTTTTGAACCTTCCGCTGGAAAAAGTTCATTCTCTCATCAAGCAATATAACTTTTATTCTGCTGCTGGTATCATTTATAACACATGCGCGGTGCTCATCAAGGATATGTCACCCTGTGTTGTGAATACACTTGTGTGTGCTACCAGTAAGATCAACTATATTTTGGTTGCAACAACGTGTGAGTTCAACAAAACGGGTTTTCGTTTTGATGGAGAGCTGGTTGGAGATTCCATCATACTTAACAAACACAACTTTGAGAATAACTGTACCGAATTGGACTTGGAAGCTATAGCATGCGATGAAAATAATAACATCTATGTAAGTAATGTTCTATTTTGTGCTTTTGTTTCAACTTTAGTAACAATTTATTTACTTAACAGATCAAATACAGATATCTGTCATTTGACGAGAATAATCGTTGGACTCCTCCTGTGCTTGTTCAGTGGTTTACGAAGATTTCTGAAAAAGAGTTCAACATGCTGGTCGATAAATCTAAATATTTTGCGCAGATGAAGGTTGATTTCTTGGTAGTATCCGATAGATTGCACACCTTTTACATCAAAATCCAGGAAAAGGAAAAAGAAACAGACAGACAAAGACAAAGCGAAAGAGAAGAAGGAAAGTTTTTTGACTTTGAAAACCACACAGAATTTGTTGTTCTCGATGTATGGTGCAATAGTTTCAAGGAGTATATTCATCATGATATGAACAAAGTATAATCATGAAACAGTTAGATGATAGCATCATATTAATATTAGTCAAGATGATGATTTTTAACATCTTGTATTCACATTATATAATCTGTTAATTATAAATTAGAATTCAAGTTTAATATGGATTCAATTCGAACTATCAAGCATGATATAAACGATGATAGCAAAATAACAACTGAATTGCTTTCAAATCTTAATATAAAAGATGACATTATACCGATTGTAAAAGAGAAGATATATATACTCAATCATTCTCTACGATGTTACGAAAGTGATTTAAGGAGAGAAAAGCGCAAATTCGTCAATAATAAGTATATTTTATCTTTCAAATATGAAATACTGAAGAAAAAGATAAACTTCGTTCAAATCAGCGTGATTACTATTTCGACGTTGATGACGCTCATCGAGACTATAAAACAGTATTATAAATTCATGCTCTTCTTTGATACAGTATTACCCATATTATTATCATCTTATATAGGTGTCATTTTATCAATAGCAAGATTTTATAAGTTTGAAGATAGCAAGGAAGCTCTATCTAAGTTAGATGCCAAGATAGCCTTTATAGTAAATAGGATTAAATACAAATTGCGTTTCATCGAGTCGAACACCCCCATAAAACCATCATCCAACTTCTTAGAACACTTGAAAGAAATTGAAAAAACATTGCACGACTTTTATAATGATGGTTTAGAAGAAGTCGTCACTCAGGCTATGCAAGAAACAGACATCATAATGAACTTGAAAGAACGCCTTCTCTATGAAACCAAGCTTACAAAATTAAAGTTAGATAGTATATTGATCGATAAAAAGATAGAAACATTGGATGGCTTCAAAGCACATGATCAAAAAGTTGATCCAGAGGTTTTTAATAAGTTAAATATTAATGATTATAAAAAGGCTATTTGGTTTCCTTTCAATTATATTTATGACTTATTGTTTCTATCGAGTTCGTATAATGTGAAAGAAGATAGATTCTTCAATGATGTAGAAGTTGCTGGTACTGTTCCTGTAAGTGTTCCTGTAAGTGTTCCTGTTCTGGCTGTTCATAGTATTCGTGCAGATTTAGAAGATGATAATATCTTAAGTCATTCAATTAATACAAATAATTCATTTTAATAAACTTAATTCAAAAAATGATCATATTGATATAAACATAAAAACAGCACAGTTGCTTACAACTATGGAGGACATTATCTCATCATTACAATCTGTCAAAATTGCATCCTATACCATGCCTAGGTATGTGATTGTCGATCTTAAGTATATATGCGAATGCTATATAAATGGTGTTACAGACATAAACTTCGGTGACGTGGTTCATGATGATGATATTGTGTGCCACCAATCAAATGTTCAATTCACCTATAAAGACCTGTATCATCACCTAAGTGATTTACTGGAAGCCAGTGGAGTGGCGCGTATTGATGATATTCTCGTTCATACATATCTGGAGTATTATCTTGAATACTTACACTCTGCGCTGCTTTGCTGATGATATTTTGTTTAAATAAGAGTATGATAGTATTTGCTATCTTTTTTTAGGGCACGGAAGCTCCAAAATCATATCATCCAAGCTGTACTTTTCTACGATACGGAGCACGCGGTCACCGTCCTTCACAACGAGCTGGAACTTGACGCTGGAGACATCTTCAAAAGCCTTCGCGGAGCTTGCTGCCTCGCTGAGGCGTATAGGCTGCTTGACGACGATAAGCTTGGAGCAGAGCTGATACACCAGGCCGTCCGCAAAGACGTAGGGCTGAGAACAGGGCGGGACATCTCTCTCACCCAGAAAGTCTTGATGGGCGCGGTGTAAAAAGTCGACAAGCTCCTGCCGTTTTCGTACGTCTTTGGTCTGCTCAGATGACATCTCCCTCCCTCCCCTTGGCGTCGGATTGACGGCAGAGTCTATGTTAAAGGGATCTGTGTTTGATGTGTAGTGTTTGTGACATACTGTGACATACTGTGACTCATAGACACTCAGATCTGCAGAATCCGGTCGGCTAGGGTTTGATCCGACCAGAAAATAAATCAATTGTTATCTTTAAGCAATCAAAGTTAGCCAAATTGTTCATAAAACAATGTTGCAAGATAAAAGATGTATGCGCTTTTCATTTTTTTTTAGTTCAAAAAATATCATCATATTCAATATTTTTTAAGAAGTTCCACACCTTTATCTGCATCATTTTAAAAATCCAAATCTTTTACTTCATTCCATGTTCCTTCGCACCAAAATAGTAAGTCCATTATTATTTGTAAATCTTTCTTTTATTTTCCACTCGTTGTTATTCTTCAAAAATTCATCTATTGCAGGCCATAGTCCTTTATTAATTTCTTCAACTGGTATTCCAGTTGTCCTTGATTGCATTTCTGCATTCCAGCCAACTCTTATTGTTTCACCAACCCATTCGTCCACTGTTGTGTCGTGCATTATGATATACTTGTTCGTAATTTTACTAAATTTATCCAATTCTCTCTTTAATTGACCGTATACATGCCAAGTATCAATGAATAATAAATCAAAAGTTTGAGTAATATCTAGGTCTAAATTATTTTTCCATAAAAAATCCACGGATACATTACATTTATTACATAATAACTCATCAATTGGACATATAGAAATATCATTCATAAATAGTACTTTTTTTGTAGAGTTATTATGAATTAACCCATGTAAAAAAGCCCAACTACTTATACAACCTCGAACTCCAGTTTCAAAAACGCTTTCACATTCACGAGTGTATTTTTCCAACGTTGGTAAATGCTCGTTTATATCAGATGGATACTTACATAAATGAATGTATTTTTTTTCTACAAAGTCCAGCATCTTATTCTACGGTTAGAAAATAAATTTTTTTTAAACGTATTTTTCAAGCGGTAAGATAAAATTGTTATCAAAGAACTAAACTTCTGAATTTGCAAAGTGATCCACTGCTGGCAAAACGCACAGAATTATCAGTATTAATTGTAATATTGACTTTTACACCTTTGGACATTAAAAATGCGGAAAAAATATGTATAATGATATGTTATTATATTATACTATATGTTACACCAAATTACATTCAGCATACCAACAGAAAAGATATGTAAAACTTATAATTTAAAAACAAAAATATTATCAAATTTAATACCTGGTAATACTTCAACTTATATTTATAATAATGAAGAAGACTACTATAATGAATATAAAACATCTTACTTTGCTATAACTACAAAAAAGGCAGGTTGGGATTGTATGAGACATTATGAAATATTAGCAAATGGATGTATTCCATTTTTTCCAAACATTGAAAAATGTCCTTTGAATACAATGGCATTACTACCAAAACAATTATTAATTCAATGTAATAAATTATATGAAACTAAATTCAAAGATAAACATGTGAATGAATTAAACCACGAAGAAATAAATGAATATAATATATTACAAAAAGAATTATTGGAATATACAAAAAATAATTTAACTACGGACAAAATGGCTCAATATATATTAAAAAATACAAATTATTTAAATGTTTCAAAAGTTTTATTTTTATCAGGAGATACATCTCCTGATTATTTAAGGTGTGTGACATTACATGGCTTTAAAATATTATTTGGCAATAATTGTCACGATTACCCAAAAATTCCACATATTTATAAATCAGATACTATAAATTATAAAAATTTATATGGTAAAGGATTTACTTATACAAATTTATTAGAACAAAACCTACATAATGATAATTTAGATGATAGTATAGTTACAGACATAAAAAATAAATATTACGATATTGTTATATACGGTTCTTATCATAGAGGAATGCCTTATTATGATTTAATTACTGAATTATATAATGCAAATGAAATCATATTATTATGTGGAGAAGATATTCATAGTTGTAACCATAATCATTATGTAAAAAAAGGACATTTTGTGTTCGTCAGAGAGTTATAGTTTTCAGTGTTTTTCCAATGTTGGTAAATGCTCGTTACATATGGTGAATACGATTCTGCCAGCAATATATTTTTTTTAAAATTATAATAATATAAATTATAATAATGAATTGTGTTTTTGTCTGTGTATTTAACCAAGAAAAATATATTGATTTATTTTTTCTTTTGTTAGAAAGCTTACTTATTTATGGTAATTTAGATGATAATACACATATATTAGTATATACATCAACACCATTTATGAATATAATAAAACAAAGCCATTTATTTAGCGAAAAAATAAAATTTGAAATAAATGATACATACAACAATATAGATAAAGCATGTAAGGCAAGATTAGAATTGTTTAACTTACATTATATAACAAACTATAATAAAATACTTTATTTAGATACAGATATTTTAGTTAAAGATAACATCAACAAAGTATTTGATGTATGTGAAGAAGATGTTTTATATGTATTAGAAGAAGGAGAAATAGATAGTAATACCGATTTTTGGGGAAAATCACTATTTGGAAATGAAGTAAATAATTATAATGATAAAACAGCATTTACGAGTGGAATACTATTATTTAATAATTGTGAAAAAATAAAAGATTTATTTAATTTAATTAATGAAGATATTGCTAAACGACCACATAATTTCTCTTGTTGTGACCAACCTTATATAGTATATAATGCATTTAAATATAATTTATTCAATAATAAGATTTTAAAACCACTTGTTGTAAATAATGATAACAATATTCATAGTGACAAAGTCATACATCATTTTCCAGGAGGACCTGGAGTATATCAACATAAAATAGATGCTATGACTATTTTTTTGAATAGTATTAAAAAACATAATTTAACTATAACTATTCCAAAAATATTATTCCAAACAAATAAAAAATGTCATGATGCATATGTATTAGATATGATCATGTATAGATTGAATCCTGGTTGGAAATATGAGTTTTATAATGATAATGATGTAATCCAATTTTTTATTGATAATCCAATCACTGATTTACCAGACATAATACAAAAATATAATTCTATAAAAAAAGGATCTCACAAAGCAGACTTATTTAGATATTATTATTTATATATCAATGGTGGATTTTTTATGGATTCTGATGCAATGCTTTATGTTGATATAGATAATATAGTTAAAAATTATAATTTTGTATCTGTAGATTCATCTTGTCATCCTTGTACAATTTTTCAAGGTATTTTAGGTGCTTCATCTAAAAATAAAATTATAAAAAAAGCTTTATATCAAGCATATAATACTGATCCAGCAATATTAGATAACGAGTATCACTATTTTTGCAGACAATTATATAATATCATTAAACAAAATGATTTTGGTTATAATATAAAATTATACGAAGAAACACGAAAAGGACATGAAGACGATATACATGATGGAAAAACGTTATTGTTTAGGCACTATTGGAAAGACAAAGTTATACCACATATTCGTAAAACGCAATATACAGATGAATTTACCAATATATATAATACAAACTATTGGATTAAAGGAAGCGGAAGTGGTTCATATATTGAAAATACAATTATATATAATAATTATATTAGTGAATTTATCAAAAATAACAATATTATAACTATAACTGATATAGGTTGTGGTGATTGGCAGTCATCATATTTGATATACCAACAATTTGATAATATTGATTATATGGGATTAGATTGTGTAAATTCCATAATAGAAACAAACAACAAAAACTTTCCTAAATATAAATTTTATACATTAGATATTTTATGTAATATAGATTTAATAAGAGATAGTGAATTGTATATTATTAAAGATGTTTTACAACATTGGAAATTAAAAGATATATATAATTTTCTTGATAAACTAGTCACTAAGAAATTTAAATATATTATTATTACTAACAATGGAAAACAAAATTATGATAACTTAGAATTGGATCATATTGGTAATGGAAGGGGCTTAAAATGTGATTTTTTACCATTGAAAAAATATAATGCCCAACTATTATTAGAATATTTTGGAGGTGAAAATAAACATATGTGTATTATAAGAAAAGACTATTGGTATACAGATTGGAATAATTATAACAAATCTGAATTAAACCATTTTGATTATAGTATTTTAAATACATATAAAACACCTAATAATTTGGTAAGAATTGGACCTAAAGAAGATGGCGGATATGTTATTGCGGGTGGATTTAACTATGATTTATTTATTTCATGTGGTATAGCAAATGATATTAGATTTGAAGACGCATTTTTAGACATTCATCCAATAAAATGCATTGCATTTGATGGAACAATAAATTCATTTCCTTCACATCGAAATAATATGGAATGGATACCAAAGAATATTGGTTATTTAAATACAGAAAAAACTACAAATTTAAAAGAATATATTCAAACTAATAACAAAATATTTTTAAAAATGGATATTGAAGGTTCCGAATTTAACTGGTTAGATTGTATGACAGAAACTGAATTAGATAATTTTAGTCAAATTGTTTTAGAGGTTCACTGGCCATTTGACATTTATCGTATGAATATGCTAAAAAAACTTAATAAAACACATTACATCATACACATACATGGCAATAATTACTGTGATAGAGACATTCCAAAGCATCTACCTTCAGGTAGAACTTATGATGGAACGGTTACTATCAATAATGATAAAATGTCCAAAATAAGATTACCTGAAGTATTCGAAGTTACATATATAAATAAAAAACTATTTGATCATTTATTAGTTAAAATAGAAGAAATTCAATTTCCAACAGTATTAGATTATCCAAATAACCCATATGCCGATGACATACATTTTTCAATTCCAAACAAATAAAACATTCCCTGATACATATGGATCAAATGTACGTGGTATCGAATCTGTTTTTTAATTCTTTTACTTAAAGAAAACAAATTTATAAATTTGTTTATGTACAACATGTCTGTTCATTCCTATAAGGTATCAACTATGACCTATGTGTGTAAGTTTTCAAAAATCATCGATACTAATGCCTTCTATCAAGTCAATGTTGATAAAGTCATCGATAGAGAGTTATACATCGAAAACAAACTGAAGAAAACAAATAAGAAAGGTTTGCCTATTAAAAGCTTTGGAAACCAAATAACCATCAAGAGTCATGTCAAAAAATACAACATCAAACTCTTCTCAAACGGCAAGATTCAAATGACAGGGATCAAATCCCTCGAAGATACTGAATATATCCAGAGAAAATTACAACTTATTTTTGAAACAGACATCATCGGCATGGAGATGGTCATGATGAACGTTACCTTCAAAATCACAGAACAACCCATACACTTATATCAACTATTTGATGCACTGTCTCTTCAAGATTTGATGGTCTATTATACTCCAGAGATTTATCCTGGTTTGAAACTCAAATATAATAAGAGCACAGCCATGCTGTTCGCGACTGGCAGCATCATCATATCAACAAAAGATAAAAATGATATTGAGGTCATCACAAGAATCTTGCTGGAAAATTATTTAAAAATAGCGTAATAAGTGTTAGTATGTGGTGACATGGCCGAGCGGTTAAGGCGTTTGCCTGCTAAGCAAATGTGCAATGCACTCGCAGGTTCGAATCCTGCTGTCACCGCACCTTAGGTGATATGGCCGAGAGGTTAAGGCGTGTGACTTGAAATCACATGTGCAATGCACTCGTAGGTTCGAGTCCTGCTATCACCGTTGTCTTTTTTATATGCAATATATGAAATATATCGCTTAGAAATTAGCAATTTTTTAAACAAAAATACTCCTTTTTCTCTCAAAATACAAAAAATGATCTTACTTAAAGATATCAGTTTCAAACACACAAATATACTATTCTATTATGTCTGATATTACTTTTATTAACGCTATCAATACTGGTGATCTTGAATCATGTGTTCAAGTCCTTGTAAAGATTCATTCTGGATTCATCAATAAAGAACAGATAACGCCCGAACAGATCGCAGCTTATGAAAACTATGTGCGAAATGATTTGAAAGACTATCCTCCCGTATTAAGAGCTGCAAGAACTTATAAGCAAATCACAAGCTTACCTTTACCAGAGTAATCTGAATACTATAAACAACACACAATAAAAATAAGTAAGTATCATATCAATATGATTCTTGCTTTTTTTACATGTTTTATTTAAAAAATGATATAAAACCACTTAAAGCATTGTGTTTAAAACAATCACTATTCTAAACTAAACAATGGATACCCTCAACTATGACATCACTAACCACATTTTTAAGCAGCTCCCTGCTACAGAAAGGTTGCGACTCTACACGGTATTCAACGAATCTAAACCTACACAGTTTCAAGTCAGTTTCGAGCTCATAGCTTCGAAAAGTCTCAAAGGACCCAATGGTCTGATTAGGCGAGCACTTAGCGATGGCGAATACGAACCTTGTATTCAGGCAATGATTTACATAAAATCACTTAGCTTGACACCTGAACAATTGACAATATACGAAGGCGATGTGCGCTATAAATTTATAAATTACCAATCTTATCAACTCATTTATAGAGTTAGATTCTCATTATTTGCTCCCTCCTACAGAAAGGTTACTACATCTGAAAAAAGAGTTAGATTCTTGTTAGATTATATGACTTAACAAAAATAAAAACAACTTACAAAAAGTAAGTATCATAGCAATATGGTTCTTA
>Ga0209550_10004218_pt1 | contig 13622 bp, 7 predicted proteins | sample LauGreSuBDMM15SN_2_FD_187567 | JGI IMG/M metagenome (GOLD analysis project Ga0209550, IMG submission 187567) | Freshwater lake microbial communities from Lake Michigan, USA - Su13.BD.MM15.SN (SPAdes) (version 5) | ecosystem: Environmental > Aquatic > Freshwater > Lake | place: Lake Michigan, USA... | reverse complement strand
GAGGGCGGCGGTGGCGAGAAGGGCGGCGGAGGCCGGTGGCCCGATGCCGGTGCCGAAGGAAGCGGCGGTGGCGGTCTGTAGGGCGGTGGATACGGCGATGGCGGTGGAGACGGCGGCGAAGGCAACCTGGGCGGCAGCGCGGGTGGCGCTGGCGGATGGACGCATACCCGCTCAACATGCTGCTTGCACGTGCCCATCTCGGCGCATGCCCGCCCAGCGGCTGACGCGAGCCACTCGTTCGCTGTGGCGTCGAGGGAGGTCACGTCGCGCACGTCGATGCATGCGGCGATCTCGGCCTCCGACTCGATGCCCAGCCCCGATGAGCACGCGGACCGCTTGCACCACGTCGGGAGCAGATGCGGTCGAAGGCAGTCGGTAAACTCGGGCGCGCATGTGGAAACGGCGTGCACGAGCTCAGCACCACGAGGCAGCGAGAAGGCCGCAAGGTCGGTGTCGTCCAGGCTGACCTGGTTGTACGCGAGGGCCGTGAATGAGAGCGGGCGTTCGCATGCGTTCGAGCCCTTCGGCCGGTAGCAGTAATCGTTGTAGCCAGGTAGCGCGACGATCTCCTGCTCGATTTGACGCATCCGAGCGACTGCATCCGGTTGCAATAAGTCGAAGGTCTGCCGGTGCAAGCTAGCCGTGTACATGAGGTCGAGCGAGTGCCACACCTCTCCCTGCGCCTCACGTGAACCGCCATCGTTGCCGTATACGCGTGGCTGGGCGAGCGCAAAGTCCTCGGCGAGCATGGCGGCGTGGCCCCACTGGGTGAGGGTGTCGTCTAGCCGAAAGTTGGCGGGCGGTGAGAGCTGCGCCTCTGGATCGCCCGACGCCCAGTGGGAGCCAGCGGACAGCCCGAGCAGCATAGTGCTGCCGAGTGCCATAGCAAATATCACGTAGGTGTAGTCGATAAAGTAATGGACGATCTCGAGCTCGCGCCGCGTCGCGTCTTTCTCCTGGTCCGTCACCTTTTTGACGAGACGGTCAGCCTTCCGCCGATCACGCGCACCAAAGCCACTGCTCGCTGCTGCACTGGCGCGAACGAGCGCGGACTCGATCTCAAAGTACGCGAGGCCTTCGCTCTTCGGCTTGCACCCGGGCGCGTGCGCGCCACTCTCAACGCTCTTGCCCAGGGAACCTGACGCCGTGCCGCCCTTGCTGGTGGCGGCAAAGTCGTCGAGATTCCGAGAAGTCTCCCCGACCTCCCGAGAGGTGAAGGCCCGAGCTGTGATCTCGCCCTTGGTGGCGAAGCGCGCAAGCGACGACGCGGCCCTGATCTTCCGCACGCGTTCCTCGTGATCGCGCAGAATTCTCTTAGCCAGCCCGTTGAGCTCTTCGGCAGAACCGGGCGGCATGCCGAAAATCTCCTTGAAGTAAGCAAATAGGGCGGCGTACAGCACCGGTGGGAACTTGACATCGCCCGTCTTGGCCCCGTCGGTGAACATGCCGCGGAGGAGCGCGGCGGACGCCTCCTCATCGGGCGGCTGCCGTTCGTGCAGGGACACGTATACCTGCGCGAGTGCCTTTTCGATGCGCGCCGGCATGCCGCGCACCTCGGCCACCTCGGCTTCGCGCCTCGTCTGCTGCAGCGCTTGCAGCACCTGCGAGTGCTGCGTGACTGGCTCCGCAACCCGCGTACCGTCTTTATAGCGCCAGGCAGCTTCATCGTCGTCGGCGAAGCGAGCGCGCTTCTTCACTTTCGGCGGCGCACTCCCACTCGGCGCACCCACGGAAACCACGCTGCCGTCCTGCGCCGCAGCACCGCCAGAGAGGACGGCCTGTCGGCTACCCTGGTCAAGATCTCCCGCAGTCGGCGCACCTGCCTGCGCTAGAGCCATGAGCCGCTGCTGCCGTTGCTGCTGCCGCTGCTGCTGCGCCTGCAGTCTCTGCTTCGGGTCCAGCCTGCCGCTGCCGCCGTCGTCGTCGCCATCTGCCGAGCTACTAGGCACGATCCTTGCACGCGGACGCGACTTTTTTTCGGAAGAAAAGCCGTCCTTGGCCATGTCATCAGCATATTTCCGTTCCATTTCCCCGGCACGTGCGGCGACGGAACAGTATACAGCACGCCGATCTGCGCCACCGCTCCACGCCATGTCCTTCGGGCGAAGTCCTTCGTCCGTGCGGCCACCGCCGCCGTGTCCTGACGCGCCGCCCTTTTTCATGGTATCTGAGCGTCGTCTGCTGCTCGAGGGCTCTCGGCGGCTTGAGAGCACTCTGAGCCGCCCACTCATTGGCTCCTTCGATGGGCGCCCGCGCTCCATAGTACGCTTGCTGCTGCTGCTGAAGCCTGAGCGTGACGACATCATGTCGTCCAACTCGTCGAGGGCCGCACGCTCCTTCTGCGCTGCCTTCCAGGCAAGCTCTGCTTGACGCAGCTGGGAGCGCAGGCTCTGGTACTTGCGATCGAGCTTTTTGTCTTCGTATGTTGCCGCATGGCCCTCATGCTTGCGAAAGTGAGCCTCCCACGCGCGCAGCTGCAGCCGTAATTTCATGCGCTGCGCAGTTTCAACGGTGCGCTCATCGAGACCCACTGATTCTGGGTCCGAATCTTCATCTTCGTCGCCGTCGAGCGCAGAAGGCAGCCACACGCTTGCCATGCTGCGGTGTGAGAGGGAACTCAAAAACCCTTCATGCGCGAAATGGACGACGGTTGATTTGATTGTGACAGTCATCAGGCACGCAAACAAGTAATCAAATGTGAGTTGGTGCCTTATCGGTTCGTTCCGCAAGCCCGGCTCACAGCCGTTTCACACAGTCCGGCTCCTAACTGTGTGAAACGGCTCCTCACTGCCGTTTTCACAGGAGCACCCTGGTTTTCGAACTGATCTATGGTGGAAGCTGTTCTGCATGCTTCCTCGGCACTTGGTGATCGGACGCCGTCTCCAATACACCCAGTTAGAATGGTCGATTGTTTGAGCGACCTGCACGCCGCCCTCGCGGACGAGGCGGTGCTGTGCGTGCGCCTCGCTTCTTCGGGGTCGCCGTACAATCTTGGCGGTGTGCTGCACATTGCACGAAGCAGCTTCACGCTCGAGGGGGAGATGCTGACAGCAGACGCGATATCAGGGAATCAATCCCCGCCGGTAATTCTTCTCGGTGCGCTCCTTCTGAGCGCTGGGGAGGTACGTTCGATCACCATACGCCCGTCTCGCGGCGCCGCTCCCAGCACTGCCATCGTCAACATGCCCAGCAGCTCGACAGCCGTGATGCGCGACTGCGACGTCACGGCCGCGCCTCAAGCGGTGTCCCCGACAGTTGGAAGCACCCGGCTGTCGTCGCGGGCATCTTCGGCGTGCGCAGGAAGTTTACTGCGTGCGCCGTCAAGGGCGGGCGCGGCTGGCAGCGGCGGCAGCGTGGCCATTAGTGTTGGCCGTGGCTCGACGGCACGGATCGAGCGCTGCCGGTTGCGAAATGGCGGGATCTCGATCGCCGAGGAGGCCGCGCCGCTACTCGTAGGCAACACCATCATAGGCGGGAGCATTGTGCTGTGCGGCACTGCCGTCGGATGCACACTCAGCGAGAACATCATCTGTGACAGCCGTGGCAGCGGCGTGCTGCTGAGCTATCGCGCGGCTGGCACGCTCACGGCCAATGTCATCCTCCGCAGCGCGGGCGTTGGCCTCGAGGTGACCTCGAGCTCGACACCCACGGTGCATCGGAATCAGGTGCTCGATTCGGGTGGTGTGGGGTTGCTCGTGCGTGGCGGCGCGTGCGGCGAGTTCGTCGACAATGTGGTGCGCGGCGCGTGGTCGAGCGCTGCCGAGCTGAGCGGGCGTGGCACCGAGCCACGGCTGCAGGGCAACAGGTTCCTCGAGGGCTCGGGCCGCGCCGTGGGCGTCCTCATCCGGGATGGGGCCGCACCACAGCTCTCCGGCGGCGAGGTGTCTGGACACGCCCTCGCTGGAATTGAGGTGGGCGATGGCGCCAACCCAACTGTGTCGGGATGCTCGATCCGACGGTGCGGGCAGGCGGGCGTACTGCTCATGCCGGGCGCGAGCGGCACGCTACGCGGCAACAAGATCGAGGCCAACCTGCGATCTGGCATCGAGTGCTCGAGCGGCACCTCCGGACTCCTCATCGAGGCAAATACCGTGAGTGGTCACAAGGCCGGCGTGGGCATCCTCGTACGCGCGGGCGGTTGCGGGCATTGGGTGGAGAATCTGGTCTCGGGCAATGCCGTGGGCATCGAGGTGGACGGCGCCGGTGCGCACCCGCTGATGCAACGCAACAAGGTGCACGGGAACCACAAAGCAGGCGTGCGCGTCATGCCGGGCGCTTCGGTCGAGTTTGCCGATGGCTCCATCCGTAGCAACGGCCACAGCTGCGTTGTGCACAAGAGTGGGGTTGGCGGAAGGCGAGGGGCACCGAGGCCGCTCATCGGCGACGACCGCGGCGCCGGAGTCGTCGTCCACGTCGGCGGCGAGGCTCGGCTCGACGGGAATGCCATCTCCGCCAACGCAGGGGCCGGGGTCTTCGCCGACGCCCACGCGCGACTCGAGCTGCGTGGCAACGCATTCGGGAGCAATCTCGGCGATGCCGTTCGTGCACGGCCGTCGACGAGCACCATAGTGTCCGAGGGCGACGCCAAGAGCGCCGACCAGCGCCGTGTGATCACGCCTGCCATCACGCGACGGCAACGCGTGCCCTTCGACTGGACCATTGAGCGTGGTGCAGCGGGGAACAACGTCTCTGCTGATGACAAGACGCTCGACGACCGAGTTGCGGAGATGCGTGCACAGTATTACGCCATGTCAGGGGACAAGCAGGAATGTGCCGCAGGCATGTTCCCTGACGGTATTGGGGATCCGTCGACCGTGTGCGTGATCTCATAGAGATTGTGGTACCGGGGCGATCGTGTGAAGGGCTCCGTTTCAACTCCGTTTCCTCAATGTACTGCATGACGCATACGAGGTCTGAGAGCAGGGCGTCCCCGCGCACACGCACGCAAAGCGAAAAGGAAGGGGTCCCTATTTAGGTTCTTGCCATCTTCGTCGCGAAAGTTGCAAGTTTTCGGAGTGGTCAGGGCAAGGCGAAGGTCTGCGAGCGAGCCTCCCGGATTGGTGGGACATGGCTGACGAGCGATCTGCTGAGCGATCCGCTGAGCGATCCGCTGAGCAGACGACCTTGAAAAGCTACGAATGGAAGTTTGTCAACGGACGGCTACTGCGATGCAGCCGAACACTGCCCCACGAACGTGCTGTATCTGCACGCTACGACGCCGAAGGAAGAGGTATCCTACCACGGCTCAACAATGAGCCAAGAGGTGGGCCGCGGAGACGAATGGGGCTGTACAAGGAACCTGAACAACTGGTCGTTCGGGCGTGTGCAAACCCAACGGAGGTCGTGCACGACGTGGCAGGCTCACAGCAAAAGCATGACCCACGCCAACCTGCGCATCGGTCACCTCATACGGAAGCGGCCATCAACTGGGACAGCGGGCAGCTGCACTTCCTCACATTGCCCAGCATGCCACCATCGCCAAAGAAGATATCGGATCATCACGATGCACGTGGGTCGTGGGTGAGTGACGACGTTGACGTCGGCTCTCGTGAGCAGCGAGCCTTTGCTCGACCGTCGAACCGCTCTGAGGCAATCCAGCTTGCCGAAAACCTCGAACGCAAGCTTCAAGACTCAGAGTCTGACTTGCACGCCACGCAGCGGTCTTGGCAGATCACATTCTGCGAGATTGTGCGGCAGGTGGGCCGCACGTCCATCGCAGTCACTACCATCTCTTTCGTTCACCTTCTCTTGCCCTTTTCCCCCGCAGGTGTTCGTGCACTGTGCTGAGCGCGGTGAGCTTCTGGATCGCGTGCGCCGATGGTACGAACTTGAACTCAATCGGCTCAATGAGATGCTAGAAAGGTCGCGGGAGCGTATACGAAAGCTGCAAGAGATGGCTCGGAAGGGAGATCCACTCACGATGGCAGAGTTGGACTCGAACATCGCCAAGAGCTCTCAGGTATTGTACACACTGCTTGTACCGCACAGGACATTCCTCTCTCCTCAAGAGTCGTCAGCCTGATCAGCTTGGTTCGATGCATGCCATGGTCGCAGCGCCTTGAGCTCATGCAAATGATGGCTAAGAAGACGGGTTCGCGTGGACTGGGCAAACTCTTTGCGGAGGCAACACGTGACTTCCCCATGCATGATCGGCACGACATGTTAAGCGAAATTTTGCCACAGATGACGCCTTTGCCCCGCGATCTGCTGCTCGATATTCTAGGATCAGCCACCATGGGTAGCACCGAGATACAGTTTATGCTAATGCAGCGGCTGCACGAGTCTGTCGCTCCAAGCCTTCGCGGGGAAATGATGGTCGAGCTTTTCACCGTGCGCCGCTGGCTTTCGATCCCCGCGGCCCTCTGTGGCTTTCGCCAATCCTTGTTGCCCCTTTCTGCTACTCACCCAGAGGTTTGTGGAACGACACACACACGTGGCCACAGACAATCGAGGGTGGACTTGAGGAAGCAGCGGACGCAGTTGCAGATATTCTTCAGCTTACGATCATGGAAAAGGGGGGCATGCGTGGCATTGAGGGGGCGAAGCAAACCAGAAGACTGGTTTCTAAACTCGTTCCTGCCATGTCCGACACCTCTCGTGGTGCAGCTCTGACAGCTATTTTGAGCGGCCTCAGCTCAGAGCAGAAGGCGAGCGCCATTGGCGATGCCTTCGAAACCCTTGCTACCGGAACCTCTGACATCATTGCAGTGCTGAAGGAGGTCATAGAAGCACTCAACGCCGATGATCGCGCGAAGCTGTTGCAATCTGCGCTCAAGGAGACTTCGTCAGATGAGCGCGTCGCAATTCTGAGCTCGCTTCTTGAGCGCATAAGTCCCAACGAGCTAGCGCGGTCACTCTCAACGCGCGCCCAAAATGTAAGCTTGCTCTCGGCAATGCCTCAGGAGATGCTTGCAAACATCCTCAAGGAGTTGCCACTGGTCGCTGACGGCTCGCAGCTCGCTTCCATTCTGCCTCCAGCACTGCTCCAAACCTGGGGATCAAAACTACTCGGAGCTGCACCAGAAGATGTGTGCAAGGCATGGCTCACGCAGCTCCTGACTGCACAAAGCAAAACCTCGACCAACCACGCTTCGTTCTCACAGCTGCTCGTCGAGTCGCTTGGACCCGACGTATTCGCCTTCGCATATGCGAATCTTGGGATGAATGAGCGCCTTCGCATGCTCTCCGCCATCAACGAGCTCAAGCAGCAGGGAGCTGTGTCGCCTGCTCCATTCTCGAAGCGAGAAGTTGAACATCTGATCAGCATCCTAAATCTCGCGCCCTCTGCCTCGTCCCCTGTAAGCAGCACTTCTGGCTCTCCATTTGGCTCGCCCACCAGTGGTAACCATCTTGCGCATCGACGTGGGGGCGTCGGTGGCGCATTCAATAACATCAGTGGCAACCTTCTTCAGCAGCGTCGCGGCAGTGTGCTCTTCCCCCTTCCGGGTGGTGCCCCTGGCCTGATTGCTGGTGCAACGCGCGTGCGGGAGAAGGTTCAGGTCATCCCTTTGGATCAAACCATTCGAACGATTGCTGACATTTATCAAAAGAAGGTCAAGGACGACCAGCTAGCTGACCTCAAGACTCGGATGCGGTGTCCGATGACCAAGTTCACGCGAAACTATCTCCTGCGCCAGTACGGTATGAAGTCCGTGGCCGAGAAGGCCATGAGGGAGCTCATTGCTACCGTGAGAGCGTACAGTCTGGGCGGCGAGCAATCGATCGTCCGCATCCGCATGTTTGGCGAGATGAACGGCTTACTCAAGAACGAGTACGGATTGCTGATGCCACCTTGGTGTGATCGAAAGACCGACTTTTTCCTCTTCGTCCTCGTTCGGCTCGCCCTCAGCGCCAAAGACGGTGAGAAGCCTCCTGTTGATTCACCGCCGACCATCAAGTCGCTTGCAGCACTGTCAGCTGGTGACCGTGGCAGAAGAGGCTCAATTCAGCCGGTTCGCTCGAATCGGTCGAACAACCAGAATACCATACTGTGGTCTACTGCGCCCATCTCTGGTATCAAGGAAGTTCTTTGCCGTGAGCAAGTCACCATTTCTCTCGCCGCAGCCCAGTCCATGATCGAGGTGGCTGTTCTTGACCGCACAGTGAGCGCGGATGCCATGTGTCGGGTTGAGAGGCTTGCCGAGGACAGGCCAAGTACGTCTGAGCAGGTCTCGTGTGGCGTGGTGCATTTCGACGACTTGCTCGAGGTCATGATGGCTGTTTGGGATGAGCAGGAGAAGATTCAAGCACCGCGTGTGGATGAGCATTTGCGCAAGACGTTTATGGGTCTTGCTGATGCCAATGGACGCATGTCATTCACCGACTTCGAAAGCTTCTGCACTACTATCAGCAACCAGAGCCTAGAAGAGGACCGCATTCTAGATATGTTTGATGACGCCATACGAGAAACAGAGGTGGCAACTGGCGAGGAGACGGACACAATCTCCCTTGAGGGCTTTGCACGCATCGCGCGCTTCCACAATCTTATATCATTCAAAAGCTTGAGCTGCCTCGTCGACGCTGTTTCCCTCGGCCGTTCAGAGGCGCCAAAAGCTCGAGACCGCGATGGCACCGAAAGCGAGGCAAGCAGCTTCTCTCGCACAACCGGCTCTGATAGCGTCCGACGAGGACCCGAATCGCGTGGGAGCAGCAGCAGGCGCACCGTCATCAAGACGAGCTCGAGCAAAACGAATGATAGAAATTCTGGACAAGACAGACGGCACGCGCTCCTTCAGAAGCCAGAGCGTGTGCACAATGTCATCTGGTCCGCGGTTCAGTCCCACTTCCTCTTCCGTCATCTGTCTGCGGACATGCACCGTGAGCTTGTGCAGCGCATGGTTCCAGTACCTGCGATGCCTGGGCAAGATATCATCAAGCAGGGTGATAAAGGAGACTACTTCTACGTGGCGGAGAGTGGGGCGTTCGATGTGATCGTCAATGACGAGAAGGTACACACCTACCAGGCAGGGGATGGCATTTATCCATGCTTTGGTGAGCTGGCTCTGCTCTATGCCAAGCCCCGCGCAGCGACGATCCGTGCTTCTGGGCCGGGCATGCTGTGGGGGCTCGACCGCAAGGGATTCCGTTCAGTGCAGATGTTCTCATCAAACATTGACTTGATGAAGCTGCTCCGAAAGATGGACATCCTTTCGTCACTCCCCTTCAACTCGCTGCAGACCCTGATGAATCACATGGTTGAGCAGTCGTTTGGCGGTGGAGAGTTCGTCTTCCACGAAGGCGACGACGGGGACTCGATGTACGTCATCCTCTGCGGCACTGCTGTCGTCACGAAGGCTAAGGCTGCTGTGCATTCACGAACGCAACTGGTCGACGGGCAGGACCATGAAGAGGGTGAGGAGGAGATGATGCAGCTTGAGGCAGAGATGTACTTCGGCGAGCGGGCGCTGCTCGACAATGCGCCACGTGCTGCCTCCGTACAATCGCTCACTCCTCTAAAGTGCATGAAGATCGAGCGTGCTACGTTCGAAAGGCTACTCGGCCCACTTCAGCAAATCATCGATGCCGATAGACAGCGTAGAGAGTGGGAAGCGGCGGCACAACTGATGCAACTTGAGGCAGCAGGCCTCTCCGGGGCCTCTTTATCTTCTTTCAAGTTGCAGGCTGCCCTGATGCGGCTCGACACAGGTGGGCTGCTCGCTGCTCTCCACATTGGTTCGAACGAGATTTACACTGTACGAGCTGAGTCGAAGTCCAAGATTGCGGAGCTTGAGCAGACAGATCGCGTCAGCCGAGAGCTCGAGGTGATGCGCGCAGCAGGCTTGCACGGCCACACGCCTATGCTGCCTGCCATGCTTTGCACTTTCGCTTCTCCGCTCGCACTCTTCGCTCTCTTCAAGACGCGCGTCGCATGCGAACTCTCACACATCATCGAGGTGATGGGGGGCAAGGTGCCGACAGAGAGCGCGCGATATGTTGGCGCGTGCGTCATTGCTGCCCTTGAACGGCTGCATTGCAAAATGGGGGTCGTCTACCGCAACCTGAGCCCCGACGCTCTTGCAATCGACGAGAACGGCGTTGTGTGCCTGATGGACTTAAGACAGGCCAAAATTCTCTCGGGTAACAAGACCTTCACCCTGTGTGGCGTCGCGGACTATCTCGCGCCAGAGCAGGTGACATGCTCTGGCCACGGCCTGTCTGTCGACTTTTGGGGTCTTGGCGTACTGCTCTGGACGATCACTGCTGGTGAAGGTCCGTGGGGCAACGATCCTAACGAGATGAACGTCTACAAACGAATCACCGACCATGTGAGCGGTGCGTTGAGCGCGCGTCTTCAAGCGGAGCGCGAGCGTGGCTTCTTACCGCCTGATGGTTTCGTGCCGTCATTCGTCGACCTCGTTGATCGCCTCATTGTTCCCGACCCACTTGCTCGGCTAGGAGCAAGTGCCGTCACAAGCGCTGGATTCGACGAACTCAAGGCGCACGCATGGCTCGGGCGGATGCACTGGGGGCAACTCATAGAGGGTCTGGTGCCATCTCCCTTAATTTCTAGTGCGAGCACGCACGTGCGTGAGCAGCTTGCGGCTCAAGGTCATCGCACAAGTGACGCAGTGGTGACTGAGGTTGTGGGGACGACGGAGTACAGAGGCGACATGGCATGGTTTGCCACCGCTTACTGAGATACTGATGACACTGAGGCAGTGGTTTTAGACTGTGGCGCACAATATTATAGGAAACAGTCGATCAAGGATCATTCCGACCAGTATGTATAATTATACCCCCTTTCTCTGAGTAGCCGGCTTGGAGCAGATCAGCAGAAATGTCCAAAAATAATGGGTTGCGGCCTGACGAGCGTGCTCCTATGTGCTGAAGACCTATGGAAGACCATGTCGCCGTCGCTGGACTTCTCTAGGACTTCTCGGTATGGACTCAGGACGAACAGCTCACCTCACTCTCTAGCGAACGTGCAGCTGCAGCTCGACATCCGGAGAAATCAAGCCACATTTGTGCCAGAGTTGGAAAAGTCAAGACAAAACAAGTCAAAGAGAAGACCGTTTCAGATGCATGTCTTCATACAAAGTTTCCAAAACCTTTTTACGCATTGCGGCAAGGGACTGACCAGCCCCTTGGATGCGGCCAGCTTCTGTACCTGGTTGGCTCAAGCCTCAGTCACTCCACATCTCCACAAGATGCAGTCTTCCAGCCCAGGGCGCCCCTCGCCAGCATGCTGCCGAAGCTGTACAGCGTGCAACTGAGCTGCGAAACGAAGCGAATGACGCAGCAGCACGTCTAGTGGAGGCGACCGCAGCCCAAGCACATACTGAAAGAGAGGCTCTTGCCGCAATGGATGCTGCAAAGGAAGCAAAGGAGCGGAGAGCGGAAGCGTTGAAACGCGTCGAGGCAACGCGTGCGGCAGCCATTCAAGCGGAGAACGAAGCGAGTGAAGCAGTGCTGGAGGTCGACAAAGCACCCCAGCTTTGCATGGACACAGGATACACCAGGCTCCCTACTTGGGATGTATACGTCTCGGTGCACTGTGTGAAAGCGACTGGCAAGAGCGCCGGACGAGTCGAGTACGACGTTGAGGCACAGCTCCTCCAAAATCATGAGGCCCAGCAAGCCCAAGAAGCCACGATCGAGGAGTGCAAGGCAGCCCTGCAAAGGGCCATCGAGAACGTTCTCTCGTTGAAAGAGCAGCTGAAACAGGCTGAGCTCGCTGAGATTGCGGCCCATGGCGCTCTCGATGGGGCTCAGATGCATCTGACGTTTCTGCTCGATGAGCAGGCGGAGCTCATCTCTGGCGAGTGGCACGCCGAATGGATGGCGGAGCAGCGTGGCTTGGCACATGGGGTTGATGCTGTGCAAGATGCATGGGGGGCTGCCCTCGGCTACGTGCGCGAGCGCCTCGAAGCCCTGCATCACGCAGGGTTTGTAGAGCATGCCGTCCTCGGCTACACTCGCTCAGACGCTGCAGACTGGAAAAGCTTCTGGCAACCCAAGGTGACACACCAGCCGTCTCTCCCTTGCAAGGCGCCCTATCCGTGTCAGTGCTCCCTGTGCGCCTGCCGAAGCCAGGCCGCAGGCCGCTCTGGCGCACTCTCCAGTGGCGGAGATGGGGGCGTGTTCGACCTGAGCCCGGCGCAGCTAGCAGGCTCGCAGGCGAACGCGGTGCAGCAGAGCAGTTCACGCATAGCCATAGGCACCCGAGTGGCAGGCGTCATTCGTGTGCACGCGGAATCGGCAGCCGCCGGGGTGGCAGACATCAATGCACAACTGTGTGAGGTCCTCCACGAAGCTCGCGACTATCGACGGCTAGACTTGCTCAAGAATTCGTCAAAGACACCCTCAATCAAGGCAAAGTCGTTTTTGCCCAAGAACCTGGCACAACTTGGAATCTACGACGTGATATGGAACGTGCAAGAAGGGAGAGGCAGCGCACCAATACCCTCATCGCCAAGGCCTGAGTCGTCCCCACGGCCCTTGTCGCCACGGTCTGCGTCGCCACGCCCCATACCACGGACCTCGTCGCCTCGGCCAGAGCCGCCACGGTCGGCGTCGCCACGGTCGGCGTCGCCAGCAGCATCACAGCCTTCCGTACGCCGCGCGGCCTCGTTTGGAGCGTCCAGACGAGGAGGGCGCCCGATGCACAGCGGAGTACCAGGACATGAGAGACGAGCGATGACCAACCCACACAGCGCACTGCTCCTCGAGGTCCATGCTCGGCTTCTGCGCACCACGGGTTCGAGTTTTGCGTACCTCAGTGGACGGGCCCAACTTGACGAGGATCTCCCGTGGATCTGCATTGGTCGTCCAGCAGACGCATGTGCAGCTGACTTAGAGGAGTTCAGCGCAACACGGGGTGCAACGCTCAACCGACCAGTCTCGAGACGTTCCGGGCTTGCGGCCTCCATCCCAACTCTCATCTCGCCAACTCTCATCTCGCCAACCTTGACGTGGGAGGTTCGCAAGGTCGAACCAGCCTATAGTGATGGATTTACTATGTCACCTCCGAGCTCCCCGGTGAAGCATCAGGCGCAGCTCGCAAAGTACGCTGCCCTTGCGAGCAAGTTTAACGCACTCGTGCAGGGGCAGCAAGTTTACAACGATCAAGTTTACAGCGATCAAGCGTCTACGGCGAAAACGGCGCGCTGTTGTGATGGTCGCGCAGCTGGGGGCGCACAAGACAGGCCGCGCCGAGAGCAGCGTCACGACCAGCGCAACGAGCACGAGGCCGAAGCCACCGATGGGAATACTCGTGCTCGTAGATCCCCTATTCTCGATGTTCACGCTTGAGACGATGAGAGACCTTACATGTAGTGTGGACCTCAGAAGACAGTGATATGCAATGAGATCGCGAGGTCGCAAGGGCGAGATCGATGGCCCTCTTACTCGGCGCGAACGTATGGTTTTTCGAGCCTCGAGCGGACCGTTTGTTGCTCCTGCTCGTGCGTACGTCGACGCTGGGACAGTAACTGGGACAGAGCCCAGTACAGTACACTCTACACTTCTGTTCTCGTTGGGCCTTACTACGATTTGACGTGGACTCACGCTGCGCATGACCTCCTGCCAGTGCATCACGCCGAGCGCCGGGTCGGCCTGGTGCTCGAGCTTCATCTTGTTTACAGTGCTCTTCTGCTCTTACTATTGCGCCGGATGACCATTAT
>Ga0209550_10004217_pt1 | contig 13623 bp, 13 predicted proteins | sample LauGreSuBDMM15SN_2_FD_187567 | JGI IMG/M metagenome (GOLD analysis project Ga0209550, IMG submission 187567) | Freshwater lake microbial communities from Lake Michigan, USA - Su13.BD.MM15.SN (SPAdes) (version 5) | ecosystem: Environmental > Aquatic > Freshwater > Lake | place: Lake Michigan... | reverse complement strand
GTTGAGCTGGTCAAAGTCCAGCATGCGCTCGCGCTCGGGCGCCGTGGTTTGGTGCTGGTGCAAGCTGGCGTAGTAGCGCTGCAGGGTGTGGGCCACCGCACGCGCGGTGCCGCCCGGGAAGATGACGATGCGGTAGCCAATGCGGCCCAATTCGTCGGCCGCGGTGATGGGTGTTTTGCCGCCTTCCACCATGTTGGCCAGCATGGGGATGCGGGAGGCAAAGCGCGAGCAGGCGGCATTCATTTGCTCGGGCGAGCGCACGGCCTCCACAAAAATGGCGTCCACGCCGCAGGCGAGGTAAGCCTCGGCGCGCTCAAGCGCGGCGTCCAGGCCTTCCACGGCCACGGCGTCGGTGCGGGCCAAGATGAGGGTGTCGCTGGAGTGGCGTGCGTCGAGCGCGGCGCGCAGCTTGCCGCACATCTCAGCCACAGGGATCACGCCCTTGCCGTCGAGGTGGCCGCAGCGCTTGGGAAAGGTTTGGTCTTCGAGCTGGACCATGGCGGCGCCCGCACGCTCAAAGGCGCGCACGGTGCGCTGGGTGTTGAGCGCGTTGCCAAAGCCGGTGTCGGCATCGACGATGACGGGCAGGGCCACGCGCTCGGTGATGCGGGCCAGGGTGTCGGCCACCTCGGTGGCGGTGGTCAGGCCCACGTCGGAGCGGCCCAAGCGGGTGTAGGCGATGGAGGCGCCCGAGAGGTAGAGAGCCTCAAAGCCCGCTTGCTCGGCCACCAAGGCGGTGAGCGCGTCGTACACACCAGGGGCGAGCACGGGGGCGGAGGATTGCAGGCGTTGCTTGAAAGACAGGGGGTTCATGGCGAAAGGGTGGTTGTCAAAAGATCAAAAGATCAGGCTTGCAGTTGCTCAATGGCCGTGCCTGCCGCCACCCAGCCGCCGCCCAGGGCGCTGAGCAAGCCGTTGCCAGACATGTAGCCCCACACCGCGTCGCCCGAAACACCGCGCGCGGCGCCGCCGCCGGCCAGCAAGTTGGGCAAGGCGCTGCCGTCGGCACGCAGCACGCGGCATTGCGCGTCTATGTCCAGGCCGCCCTGGGTGTGGAACAGCGCGCCCGTGACCTTGACGGCGTAGTACGGCGCTTGCAAGCTGCGCTTGAAGCTGCGACCAAAGGCATCGGCGGGCCCGGGGGCCACCTGGGCCAGGGTGTGCGCCAGCGCCGCCTCATCGCAACCTATCAAGGCAGCCAGGGCAGCGAGGTCGGTGGCAGTGCGCAGGGCGCCGGCTTTTTCGGCCTCGACAAAGTCGGGGAAGGTGCGCGACAAGGCCAGCAGCGGGCCGTCCAACACGTTCCAGGCCACGCCACCCGGCTGCTGCAGCACCAGCTCGGCGGCCTCGGAGTAGCCCTGGGTTTCGTCATGAAAGCGCTGGCCTTGCGCGTTGATTTGCACGCCTCCTTCCATGATGAAGGCCCAGGTCATGAGCGCGCCTTGGGGCGTGACCCAAGAGCCATGGCCCTGGTAGGCCTGCATGTCGGCCAGGCGCGCGCCCAGCGCGCGGCCCCAGGCAATGGCGCTGCCGTCGTTGCCCACATGGCCGCCAAAGGCCGCCTCGGCCATGGGCGGCAGCAGCTCTTGCACCATGGGCACGTTGCCGCCAAAGCCGTTGCAGGCCAAGATGAGCGCGTCGCAAGCGATGTACTCCATGCGGCCATCGGCGCGCTCAAAACCCACGCCCAGAATGCGGTCCTGGTCATTGAGCCAAAGCTCGCGCACCAGGGCCTCGGTGAGCACGTCGGCGCCCATGGCGTTGGCGGTGCGCTCCATGGCCGCAATCAGGGCAGCGCCCGTGTGCTCTGGCACGGCGTGCATGCGGCGGGCGCTGTGGCCGGGGTACAAAAAGCCGTCCAAAATTTCAAAGACAACGCCTTGGGCTTCCAGCGCGTCAATGGCCTCGGCCACGCCCAGGGTGTAAGCCTCAACCAAATGCGGCGCGGCGCGGCCGTGGGCCTTGGCCTGCACGTCTTGGGCAAACAAAGCGATGGTGTCGGCAATGCCCAGGGCTTTTTGCAGCCGGGTTTCGGCCGCTGGAATAAAGCCCGACGACAAAGCCGTGGAGCCTTGGGGCATGGCGTCGCGCTCGAGCACCACGCAGTCTATGCCTGCCAAGCGCAGGCGCACGGCGGCCGTCATGCCGCAGGCGCCACCGCCCACCACGAGGGCAGGCACATGCGGGGTGTCAGCGGGCAGGGCATGACCACGGACCAGGCGGGCGGGATGGGGGGTGTTCATGCGGTGTCCTTCGAGTGTATTGAGGCCTGGCCAGAGGACAGGCGTTGGCGAAGCTGGTTCAAGAGGCCGCCTGCGGCGACCATGTCGAGTAAAAAACCAGGAATGGGCTCGCAGGCCAGCACCTGGCCTTGCGCGGTGTGCAGCTGCAACTGGTCCAAATCGAGCGTGATGTGCTCGCCCTCTTGCAGGCTCTGGGCGTGCGGACAGGTGAGCAAGAGCAAGCCAAGGTTAAAAGCATTGCGAAAGTACAAGCCGCTGAAGGAAGGCGCAATGACCGCGCGCACGCCCAGGTGCACCAAGGCGCCTGCGGCCTGCTCTCGCGAGGAGCCAATGCCAAAGTTGGGACCAGCGGCAATCATGTCGCCGCGCTGCACCTGCGAAGCAAACTCGGGCCGCACACCTTCCAAGCAGTGCGGGGCAATGCCGTCTATGCCCAGCTTCATGTAGCCGCCGGGGGCGAGTTGGTCGGTGTCTATGTCAGCGCCCAGGGTCCAAACGCGATGTGTTTTCGTGTTCATGCCAAAACCTCCCTGGGGTCGGTGATGTAGCCGCGCAAGGCCGAGGCCGCCACGGTGTAGGGCGAGGCCAAGTACACCTGCGCGGTGGCCGAGCCCATGCGGCCCTTGAAGTTGCGGGCGGTGGTGGCAATCACGTTGGAGCCGTCGGGAATGGAGCCGCCGTAGCCCGAGCACGCGCCGCAGGCGGTGGGCAGCAGCTCGGCCCCCGCGTCCAGCAGCGCGCCCAGCACGCCTTCAGCGCGGGCGGCCTCTTGGTCTTGCAAGCTGGCGGGGGCGACCATCAAACGCAAGCCAGGGGCCACGCGCTGGCCGCGCAGCACGCTGGCGGCGGCGCGCAGGTCGTCAAGCTTGGCGCCTGTGCACGCGCCTATGTAGGCCGCTTGCACGGCCACTTGGGAGAACTCGCCCACGGCTTTGGTGTTGGCCGGGCTGTGGGGCGCGGCCACTTGGGGGGCGAGGGTGGCGGCGTCAAAGCGGAAGGTGCTGGCCAGGTCCTCGCCCACGCCCTCGTCGGTGAACAGGCCCTCCATGTTGATGGCCTGGGGCGGAACGCCCGTGCCCAGCAGCCACTGGCGGGTGGTCTCGTCGGGGGCAATCAGGCCGACCTGCGAGCCCATCTCGGCGCTCATGTTCGACAAGGTCATGCGCTCTTGCATGGACAGGGCTTGCACGGCCGGGCCGCAAAACTCCACGGCCTGGTAGTCGCCCCCGTTCATGCCAAAGCGGCCCACCATGTGCAGCACCATGTCTTTGGCCGTGACACCTGGCGGCAAGTGGCCGTCCCACCACATGCGAAGGCTGCGCGGCACGCGCACCCAAATTTCACCGGTGACCACCACGCCCAGCATTTCAGTGCTGCCAATACCAAACATGTAGGCGCCAAAGGCACCCCCTGTGGGCGAGTGCGAGTCGCCACCCACGCAAAACATGCCGGGGCGCAAATGGCCTTTTTGCGGCAGCACCACATGGCAAATGCCAATGCTGTCGTACACATGGGGCAGTGCTTGCTCGCGTGCCCAGTCGCGGGCAATGCGCACAATGCGGCGCGAGTCGTCGTCTTGCTCGGGCACGTAGTGGTCCATCACCAGCACCACCTTGGACTTGTCCCAAATTTGCGCGCCCAGCTCTTCGAGCATGGGCTTGAGGCGCCTGGGGCCAGAGGAGTCGTGGAACATGGCCAGGTCCACCTGGCAGTTGACGACCTCGCCTGGGCTCACCTGCGTGCGGCCACAGGCCCTGGCAATGAGTTTTTGGGCCAGCGTTTGCGCTGGTGCAGACTTTATGTTCACTCCTGGAACTCCTTGATTTTCAGGGCCTTCATGCTGCGCCACCCTGGTCCTTGACCGAGATACGCGCATCCACACTGCCTATGCGCGAGACCTCCATCAAGTATTCATAGCGATCAGGTCGGTACAGACCTTCGAGCCACTGGACCGGCCGGTCTTGAACGTCAAACACCAACCTGCGAACTGCCAGCAGCGCCGAGCCGATGACCACGCCCAACTCGCGGGCCACCACGGCATCGGCTTGGCGGGCAGAGATGGTTTGCTGCGCTCGGCCCAATTGCACACCTGCATCTTCAAGCAGTTGCAGCACGGGCTTGCTGACCAAGTCTTGCCTGGAGATGCCAACGACCAAGTCCAACGGCATGTAGGTGGTGATGTAAGACAGCGGGCCCTCGCGCAAACTTCGGCAGCGCACGGCTTTTTTGACCGGCTCCCCCACAGTGAGCGCCAGGGCCTGGGCCACCGCTGGGTTTGCGCCCACGGTGCGCCAGTCGAGCACTTTGACCGTGGTCGCACGGCTGGCGCTGACGATGGTTTCCATCAATCCGGCCAGCCGTGTGGGCTGGGCCTGCAGGGCGGCGGTGCGAGTTGAAGTGGCCCGCAACGAGGACTTGGGAAAGGTTCCCCGACCGACCACCCGCACAATCAATTCGTCGGCAACCAATTGCGCCAAGGCGTGGCGAATGGTGACTCTGCCCACGCCGAATTGACGGGCCAGCTCCATCTCGGCGGGCATGCCCTGCGCAAACAAACCCTCTTGCAACTGCTCTTTGAGCACCAGGTAAATTTGGTGGTACTTGGTCATGGGCAGGGGAGCAATCATGTGGCGTTCTCCGGCCAGGCCCAGTCTTGCACATCGACCACAAACACTTGCTCTGGATCAACTCCCTCAAGCAGGTGGTAGAGCACAAAGCGGTAGCTGTCGTGGGCATCGCACTCGCTGGGCGTGAAGGCAAAGGCCAGGTTGCCGCCCGTGCTCAAGCGCCCAGGGTAGCCAAAATGAAGCAGGTTCTGCTTGAAAACGGCCGCCGCCGTGCGGGCCTGCTCCATGTCGGGCGCCAGGAATTCCAGCACCAGCCCCAGCTCATGTTGGCTGCGCTGAGACTCAGGCAAGGGCCGCACAGCACCATGGCCATAGAGATGCGGCACCATCTGCCAAGGGCCTGGCAAAAGATGGTGGACACGCACATCCACTTCAGTCAAGGCCTGGGGCAGCAGCGCAATCAAGCCGGGATCGGCCACACCGGCCAACAACACGGCCCGCGCGCCCACGCGTGCGGCGCCTTCGACCTTCAAAGTGGGCGATGCGCGCAGACAAAAACGCGCGCCACTGACGCGGGTGCGCCTGTCATCGACCGCTTCATAGCGGGCCTGGTGCAGCTCCAGTGTGCCCTCAGGCTCATCGACACGCCAGGGGTCGGCCTGCTCGTACAAAGCGTGAGCGGCCACCGAAGAGGGGGTGGCGCGCAAACCGGGGTTCATGCTTTCAAGCACAAAGTCTTGCTCGCCCAATTCGGCCAGCATGGCGTCGCGGCCACCCGGCACGCAGCACAAGGAGGTGCATTCAATGATCTTGGCCATGTGCAGCGCCAAGCCTGGGTCGTAGCCCAGCATCATGGGCAAGGCGGCGTAAATGGCGGTGTCGCAGGAGCGCCCGGCAATCACTACGTCGGGGAGCAAACGAAGCGCCTGCATCAAGGTGTGGCTGCCGCACTGGGCCACGATGTGGCTGCAAGAACGCAACTGCGTCTCATCAGGCAAGCCGGCGCCTGGCGTGGCCTCGTCGAGTGCGCGCAGGCGGCCGCTGTGCAGGGCCTCCACCAGGCGCTCTGGTGGCAGGTCGCTGGCCACCGTGGCCACCCGCAAGGACAAGCAGTGAGCTTGCGCCACTACGCGCAAGAGCATCAGCGTGGCCTGCAGATGGGGCAAAGCGCCTGCGGTACCGGCGCTGCCAATGACCAAGGGCACATCAAGCGCTCGGGCTGCGCACAAGACCAGTTCCAGATCACGCCGCACCATGGCTTGCGGTGCGGCCATCTGACCAGAACCCAGGTAATAAGGGCCGGGGTCAATGGAGCCCATGTCACAGCCGATAAAGTGTGGTCGGCGCTCAAGGCCGCGCTCAAAGGACTCCGCCGCGATACCGTAACCGAGCTGACCGGAGGCCGACAAAACACGCAAGCGCTCGGCGCCTGGTTGGTGGCTGGCCAGCAATTTGGCCACCGCGCTCAAAGCGACACCTCCAGCAAAGGCGCGTGCTGCTGCGCGCCATACACGTCGCCATCGCCCGGCTCGCCCGCACACAGTGCGCGTGGCATGGCCAGCTTGATGGCCAAAATGTCGGGCAAGTCGAATCGCCTGACTTGTGCCGGCTGCACGCTGTAAAGCGCGGCGACCGCTTGCGTGCTTAATCCAGTGCTGGCAACGGCGAGTTCGTAATCACATCGACGGCTGAAAAAAAGATCAATCGTCAAGCACAAAGGCCCTGCATTTTTGCTGCGCACCACGCTGGCGACCTGCTTTAACAGGGTGGGGCTGACACAGCCTGCAACACTCATGCGGTCACCGAGCCGTGAAGCCGCCATCGGCGCACAGAATTTGACCGGTGATGAATGAGGCGCGATGCGAAAGCAAGAAGCTGACCGCCTCGCCAATCTCGTCGGGCCTGCCAAGCCGCCCCATGGGAATGCTGGCGTTCATCGCTGCCAGGGCTTGGGGGTCGGCCGAGACAGCGGCCACCATGGGCGTGTCGACCGGCCCTGGGCCGATGGCGTTGATGCGCAGCGCCTCGGGCGCCCATTCCAGGGCCAGCGAGCGCACCATGCCGTTGAGCGCCGCTTTGGATGCGGCATAGGCCGCACCACGCGCATGACCGACCAGCCCAATCTGGCTGCTGATCACCACCACGCTGGCGTCGCCCCGGCGCTGCGTGCGCATGCAGGCAATCGCCGCACGGGTGAGGATGAAGGTGGCATCCAAATTGAGTGCCAAGGTGTGGCGCCACTCCTCCAGCAAAAGGTCGTCAGATCTTTTTTTGTAGAAAACGCCAGCGCAGCACACCAGGCCATCCAAGCCACCCAGGCGCTCACTGGCCAAGGCCGGCAAGGCCGCACAAGCAGCGTCATCAAGCAGGTCTTGCACCAAGATGAGGCTGGGCGGCAACAAACCAGCCAGCGCGCCCTGCTGCTCTTGGGTCTGCACCACCGCCACCACCTTGGCGCCGTGTCTGAGCAAGGCTTGAACGCTGGCCAAGCCTATGCCCGAGCCTGCCCCTGTGACCAGGGCATGGCGCCCGTGCAGCTCAGAATTGCCAGTGAACATGGCTCATAAACCCAGGTAGTTTTTTCTCAACTGTGGATCTCGCACCAAATCAGAGGCCTTGCCCTGCATGGCGATCTCACCGTTTTCAATGATGTAGGCGCGGTGCGCGATGGCCAGGGTTTGGACTGCGTTTTGCTCCATCAACAAAATGGGCATGCCTTCGCGGTTGATGCGCTGTATCAGCTCGAACATTTGCTCGACCAACAGCGGCGACAGGCCCAAAGAAGGCTCGTCCATGATGAGCAAGCTGGGCTCGGACATCAAGCCACGGCCTATGGCCAGCATCTGTTGCTCGCCGCCTGAAAGCGTGCCGGCCAGCTGGTCAAAGCGCTCTTTCAGGCGCGGGAAAATGCCCACCACCCGCTCTATGTTTTGCACACGGCGGGCCTTGCCGCGCACCAAACTGCCGAGTTCGAGGTTCTCGCGCACATTCAGGTTGGGAAAAATTCGCCGGCCTTCGGGCACGTGAATCAAACCTCGGCGGACCACCTCGCTGGAGGACAAGCCCACCATTTCTTGGCCTTCAAAGCGAATCGAGCCTGAAAAGGGACGGTAAAGCGCCGAGATGTTGTTGTTGAGTGTGGACTTGCCCACGCCATTGCTGCCCAGCACGGCCACAATCTCGCCGGCGGCCACATCGAGGTCAATGCCCCGCAGTATTTCAATGCTGCCGTAGCCAGCGTGCAGTTGACGAATCTCAAGCATGGGGGTTCTCCGCAGAAGCCATGGCCATTTGCTCGGCCGCGCCGCGCCCCAGGTAGGCTTCCACCACATCGCGGTTGTTCACGATCTCCAGCGGCGCGCCTTGCGCAATGATCTTGCCGTAGGACAACACGTAAATATGTTCAGACAGGCTCATGACCGCATGCATCACATGCTCGATCAACAAGATGGTGACGCCAGCCTCGCGAATCTTGCGAATGATGCCAATGATCTCGGTGATTTCCTGCGGATTAAGACCCGCCATGACTTCATCGAGCAGCAGCAGTTTGGGCTCTGTGGCCAAGGCGCGGGCCAGTTCAAGTCGCTTGCGCCCCGCCACAGTCAGCTCGGCCGCAGGCTGCTCGAGCATGGACTCAGAAATACCCACTTGCTGAGCCACTGTGCGGGCATGGGCCAGCGCGTCTGCACGGCGGGCATGCAACTGGTGCGAGCCCACCGCAATATTTTCAAGCACCGTCAACTTGGCAAAGGGCTGGGTGATTTGAAAGGTCCGCACCATGCCAAGGCGGGCAATGTCATGCACCTTCATGCCGGTGATGTCTTGACCCATGAAATCCACCCGACCTTGGTTGATCGGCAAGAAACCCGCAATGCAAGCGAACAAGGTGGTTTTACCAGCGCCGTTGGGGCCGATCAAGGCCACGATGCGGCCCTGGGCCACCTCGACTGAGGCCTGGTCCACGGCGCGCAAACCCCCAAAGATTTTGGTCAGATTCGTGACTTTGAGCATCATGACCTCCCAGGCCGTTGGCCACGGCGCTTGAACAAATCAATCAGTCCATTGGGCAAGAAGGCAATGATGACCACCAGCAAGGCGCCGTAAAGCACCAAAGACAAGCCCTGAATGGTGAACCAAGCCCGGGTGACTTCACTGATGGCGGCCAACAACACGGCACCAATCAAAGGCCCATAGACCGTGCCAGCGCCGCCAATCATGCTGACCAGCAGCATCTCCACGGATTTGTCGACACCAAAGGCGATGGTAGGGTCGATGTAGAGGAAGTACTGCGCAAAAAAGCAACCGCCCACACCCGCAATGGCGCCCGAGATCATCATGATCTTGGTCTTTTCAACAAAGATGTCTATGCCCAGCGCGCGGGCAGAGTCTTCGTTTTCTCGGATGGCGGCCAACCGGGCGCCAAAGCGCGAGGCCTTGAGCCACAGCGCCAGCAACACAGAAGCGGCCGTGAGTGCCAAGATGATGAAGTAAAAAATCCGCCTGTCGCCAAACTGAAAGTTGGCCATGGACTGCTTCATGGGAATGAGCATGCCCAAACCGCCACCGGTGATTTCTACCGAGTTGGAAATGATGCGAAAAACCTCTGCAAAGGCCAGTGTGATCAGCGCGAAGTAAGAGCCTTTGAGTCCGGCCCGGAAAGACAACACGGCAATCAACCAGCCTGCGGCAGCACCCGCGAGGGCCGACACGGGCAGGCCCAGCCAGGGGTTCCAGCCCAGGCGCATTTGCACCATGGTCGAGGCATAAGCGCCTACGCCAAAAAACGCCACATGACCAAAAGAAAGCTGTCCGGCAAAACCGCCGGCAATGTTCCAAGACTGGCCAATGAAGGCATAAAACAGCGCCAAGACGCCGAAATTGACCATGAAAGGCGAGCTGAACACCACAGGAAACACCAGCGCAATGGCCAAGAGCAGCAGGTGCAACCACCAAGACGAGCGGAGAGCGTTCATCGCTTGTCTCCAAAAAGCCCAGACGGCTTGAACAACAAAATAAGAATGAAGATCAAGGAGATGCCGATCTGACCCAGGCTTTCTCCCAGGAACAAACCACCAAAGGACTCGGTCAAGCCCACAATCAGCCCGCCGATCACCGCCCCTAAAAAGCTGCCCATGCCGCCCAACACCACCACCGTGAAAGCGACGATGACGAACACATGACCACTGGAAGGTGAGACGTAAAAAATAGGCATGAGCAAGCACGCCGCGGCACCCAAGGTGGCCAGGCCAATGCCAAAGGAGACCGCAAAAATACGATCGACGTCAATGCCCACCAAGCGCGCACCCATGCGCTCCTTGGCCACAGCCCTGATGGCCTTGCCCGTGTCCGTGCGGTTGATGAACAAACCCAACATGGCGCACAGCACCATGGCCGCCACGAAGGAGATCACCTTGGGCACGCCCAACAGCAAGGGGCCAAGCTCGATCATCTTGTCGCTGTAGGGCAGCGAGACCGTGCGCGAGTCTCCCTTGAAAAACAACAGGGCCAAGTTTTCAATCAGGATGGACAGACCCAGCGTGATCAGCAAGATATTTTCATCACGGCCCAAGGAAAGGCGCCCAATCATGTGGCGGTAAAGCAAGTAGCCCAATCCATACATGGCGGGCACCATGACAAAAAGCGCAAGGTAAGGATCAATGCTCAACTTGGTCAGCAAAAAATACACGCCAAACATGGCCAGCATCAGCATGCTGCCGTGGGCAAAATTAATGATGTGAAGCACACCGTAGATCAGCGTCAAGCCTGACGCGACCAAGGTGTAAATGCCTCCCATCAGCAAGCCGTTGATGGCGGCTGCAGCCAGGATGGTGGGATCCACTGGGTCTTGTCCTGAGTCGGTGAAGAAAATCGAAATGAGCGCATCCGCGGTGAACGCGGAGAAACACCAAAGCCGCCGGCACAAGGAGCGGCGGCTGCCTAATTCAGCTGTGGATCAGCTGAATTTTGGACGGGGGAAGATGGGCTTGGAGCCGCCAAACTCGTTGGGCCAAACCACTTCAATGTCGGTGCGGCTGGCTTGCAGCAAGACTGCTTTTCCGCCCTGGTTCTGACCGTTGACAAACTTGGTGGCACCGTAAGGCATGAAGTGGTCAGACCAGGTGCTGGACTCCAGTGCAGCGATCACCTTTTCTTTGTCTGCGGTGCCCGCGCGCTGCAGCGCATCAGCGTAGAGCTTGACCGAGTTGTAGCCGCAGTAGACCTCGAAGGTGAACAAGGCATTGCGGTCTGCTGCACGCTTGCGCAGATCAGCGGCCCTGGGGTTGCGCGGATTGAACCAGTGGTTGAAGTCCATCATGTGCTGCGCCACGTCAGGCTGCTCTTGGACCAACTTGTAGTTGAAGCCGCCGCCCAGCACGCTGAACATGGCTGCCAGGTCAACCCTTTGCTGGTGCAAAGTGCGCGCCAACAACACATACTCGTTTTGGTAGTTGCTCATGATCACCATGTCTGGGCGCAAGCTGCGAATGCGCAGGGCGACGTTGGTGAAGTCGCGGGTGGGGTTGGCATGCTTGATGACTTCAACCACCTCAACGCCAATACTTGGGAGCTTGCCCGCCAGCAGCTTGGCTGTACCCGTGCCAAATTCGGACTCCTCGTGCACCAACACCGCTTTTTTGGCCACGCCACCTGCTGCGGCGTTCACTTGGCCCAAGCCTTCGATGGCATCGTCCACGCACTTGCCAAAGCCGGGTGCCAAACGGAACACGTTTTTCAGGCCACGGTTGACTATGTTGTCAGACACGCCCACGTCAATCAAAAATGGGGTGTTGTACTTGGCAGCCGCCTGGGTGGCGGGCAGCGCAATGGCGCTGGAAAAGCAGCCCACGTAAGCGGACACAGCCTCTTGGTGCAAGCGCTCGACCTCAGACACACCGACTTCTGGACGCGACTGGGAGTCGCCAAGCACCGCTTCTAGGCGTGCGCCGCCCATGGACTTGATGCCCCCAGCAGCATTGATTTCATCAATGGCCAGTTGGCAGCCCAGGCGACCCTGACCGCCGCTGTAAGCCAAGCCGCCGCTGACGGGGTGGACCAGACCAATTTTGACTGCGCGAGCCTGCGCCAACAACAGTCCAGGGGCGCCGAGGAGGGTGCTGGCCGCACCAGCTTGGAGCACCAGGCGACGTGAAAGGCGGGGGTTTTGTTTCATGTTGAATCCTAGGCGAAGAATTTAAGGGAAATCATATTGTTCTATACATAGATCAATTGATAGACTTTCGCTGTTTGGTTCTTGATTGTCAATACCCCCACAGGGAAAACCACCACACGCTGTCAGCCCATCTGCTTGCATGGACCACGCCCACTACGCTTACTCGGCCTTGCCCAGCCGCCCCGCGCCCAACGCTGCGCCAGGGCTGCAGGCTTACGTGTTGCTGTGCCTGGAGCATTGGCACGCCGAGCCCCCAGCCGGGGCGGTGCGCGAGCCGCGCTTCATGGGTGAGTTCGGCAGCTTCACGCCCGACTACCGCAGCTGGACCCAGCGCGAATACGGTTTGCGGGTGGGCGTGTTCCGGGTGATTGAAGCGCTGCAACAAGCCGGTTTGCGCCCGGCCGTGGCCGCCAGCGCCCGGCTGCTGGAGCGCCACCCCGGCTTGCTGCGCACCCTCAGCGACTGGGGCTGCGAATGGGTGGGCCACGGTGTGGCCGCCAATGAGTTGATGCACGCCAAGATGCCGCTGGACGAGCAGCGCCAGCACATTGCCCAGGCCTTGCAAGCCCATGCCGCGGTGCTCGGCCAGCAACCCACAGGCTGGCTCAGCCAAGACTGGGGCACCACACCGCAGACCTTTGACTTGCTGGCCGAGGCCGGCCTGGGCTACACGCTGGACTGGTGCAACGACGACCAACCTTTTTTCTTGAATGCCGCCACGGCCCAAGGCCAGCGCTTGTTGGCCGTGCCCTTGTCGCCCGAGTGGGACGACGTGCAATGCCAATGGCTCAGAAACATGCAGCCGCGCGCGCACGCCCAACTGAGCATGCGTGCTTTTGAACAGATGCAGCTTGAATGCAGCCGCCAGGGCCGCAGCGCCGTGTTTGGCTTGGCCTTGCACCCCTGGGTCTGCGGCATGTCCAGCCGGATTGGCGCGCTGCGCCAATTGCTCACCGACTTGGCCAGTCGCCCCCATGTGCACTGGACCAGCCCCGGCGAGTTGGCCGCCGCACACCGCACCCTCCACCACCCCCACTGAGAACACCCCATGGACTACCTGGACCGCTTGAGCGACTTTGCCGCCCGCCTGGACTTTGCAGCGCTGCCCGACAAGCTGCGCGCCCACACCGGCTGGGTGCTGGCCGACACCGTGGCCGCCATGGCCGCAGGCTCGGCCGAGCCCGAGCTGCGGGCCTGGGCGCAGCAACAAGCTGCCACGGGCGGCGCCACCTTGGTGGGCCTGGGGCGCGGCAGTGAAAGCCTGGTGGCCGCGCTCATCAACGGGACCTCGGGCACCTTTTTGGAAATGGACGAAGGCAACCGCTTTTCTCGGGGTCACCCTGCCGTGCATGTGCTGCCTGCCGCGCTGGCGCTGGCGCAAACCCGGGGCCTGGATGCCAACGCTTTTTTGTCGGCCTTGGTGGCCGGCTACGAGGTGGGCTCGCGCCTGGGCGCGGCCTCGCAGCTGCGCGCGGCCATGCACCCCCACGGCACCTGGGGCACGGTGGGGGCGGCGGCGGCCTGCGGCAGGCTGCTGGCTTACGGCGCGGCCCAGATGCGCCAAACGCTCAATGTGGCCTCGTCCATGACCACGGCCAGCTCCAAACGCACCATGCTCGAAGGCGGCTTGGTGCGCAATGTG
>Ga0209550_10004215_pt1 | contig 13625 bp, 9 predicted proteins | sample LauGreSuBDMM15SN_2_FD_187567 | JGI IMG/M metagenome (GOLD analysis project Ga0209550, IMG submission 187567) | Freshwater lake microbial communities from Lake Michigan, USA - Su13.BD.MM15.SN (SPAdes) (version 5) | ecosystem: Environmental > Aquatic > Freshwater > Lake | place: Lake Michigan, USA... | reverse complement strand
AAAGTTACTATAGAATTTTCACAGGGTCCGGAAATTAATCATGCATCTGAAGAATGGTCAAGTGCCGGAGCGGCTCCTGAAGTAATCACTACTCCAACTTTTGAACATAGTCGAGCAGAATGGGAAAGGGCTAAGTCAATGGTGCCGAAGATGCGAAGTAATCTTCAATGGATTGCATCCGCAACCGGAACGAAAGCGGTGGATCCATTTTCACCGACTGCTTTATCTGAATTTGTGAAAGGATTAGATAGCAAGCTTGTTTTTCTTGCAACTCCGATCAATACTTCAACAAAAAATATAGATTGGGTTAATGCAGAAGATAGACAATCTCGTTCGGTACGGAATATGGAATCGCATATTCAGCGTGTGATGGCTGTATGTCATCGTACTCGAGATTCAACTTTTTGGCAAACACTTAAGGGTACTATTGATGAGCAAGTTTCTGTGAAGGCCGAACATCGTAAAGCACTTGGTCAAGTACTTGGGGAACTTCCCATTCCAAGTATTCCTGCAAATCCTAAGGCTAGGCTGTTAGAAGATAATGATCTCTGGACTAGCTATGAAATTACCTTAGATGTGTATGCGCCAGATGTGTTTGCTTGGGGCATTTTGTTAGTTCCTAAAGGAATTAAGCCTGGGGAGAAAAGGCCAGTGGTTGTTTGTCAACATGGTCTTGAAGGTCTTCCTGAAGATGTCATTACAAAAGATACTACCACTAACGCATATGGTTATTATAAAAGTTTTGCCGCAAAGCTTGCGGAGAGGGGCTATGTTACATTTGCTCCACACAATTATTATCGTGGTGGAAATAAGTTTAGGCTTTTGCAACGCATGGCCAATCCGATTGGATTAACCTTATTCTCTGGTATAGTTGGTCAGCATAGGCGTATTGTAGAATGGTTAGGGCAACAATCATTTGTCGATGCATCACGGGTTGGTTTTTATGGGTTATCTTATGGAGGTAAAACAGCGATGCGTGTGCCAGCGTTAGTAGAAGGATATGCGCTATCGATTTGTTCAGCAGATTTCAACGAATGGATTGTGAAAAATTCAACCATTGATTATCCGATAAGTTATCTATTTACTCGTGAATATGATATGCCCGAGTGGGATTTGGGGCATACATTTAGCTATGCTGAAATGGCTGGACTTATTGCTCCTCGTCCGTTTATGGTTGAACGAGGATTGTATGATGGAGTTTCAATAGATGAATGGGTAGACTTTGAATATGCAAAAGTGCGAAGGCATTTTGTTGAACTGGGGATCTCTGATAAAACTAGCATCGAACACTTTAATGGCCCACATACCATTAATGGAGTAGGTACATTTGAATTTTTGGATAAGTTTCTTAAGTAGTTAGAAAAGCGGTAGGCCCTTCAATTCAGCAATTGTAAAAAAAAGACAGGGTTTTAATACGTTGTAGGTCATTTTTGTTTTGAAAAAATACCCATTGAAACGTTTTAAAAAAGGATACAATGCCAACAGCATTTGCCAATTTTACATTACGCTATTCCGCTCAACAGACTTACTTTTATGAAATACAAAAACCATTTAGATATGAAAAAAAATATGCTCTTTCTTAGGTTATCATTGCTTTTATTAATTCAGCTTGGATTGGTGACAGCGAATGCTCAATCAAATAACCTTGCGCCCAAGCTTAGGATTTCCATGGAAAAGAGAATGCCCTCCGATTCAATGAAAGGGGAAATGGTTATTGCTAATGATATACAGGAATGGAACCCCAAAGAAACCGCCATTATCATTTGTGATATGTGGGATAAGCATTGGTGTAAGGGCGCTACTGAGCGAGTGGGTGAAATGGCACCAGTTATCAATGATGTAATTACTGCTGCACGTAATAAAGGATCTTTGATTGTTCATGCACCGAGCGATTGTATGGATTATTATAAAAATTACCCGGGCAGAAAAATGGCTCAAAAATATAAGAGCAAGCGGGCGCAACGATTGCTAAATGACGATAGCCTGCTAACAGAAAAAAATGCAATCTGGCCAATTGATCAGTCCGATGAGGGATGTGATTGTTTGCAGGAATGTACCCAAGCAAACCCTTGGAAGCGCCAAATTGATGCAATTACAATTGCCGAAAATGATGCTATCAGCGATGCAGGAGTAGAAATCGCTGGACTATTTGAACAGAAAAAAATAAAAAATGTCATTCTGATAGGGGTACACACCAATATGTGTGTTATTGGACGTTCTTTTGGATTGAGGAGCATGGTAAAGCTAGGGTTGAATGTAGTGTTGATGCGGGACCTAACGGATGTAATGTATGATTCAAAACAATGGCCGCATGTTTCACACTTTACCGGAAACAGTTTGATGACTGAGTACATTGAACAACACGTTTGTCCAACTATCCTATCCACTGATTTTACTGGAAAAGATGAATTTAAATTTAAAAATGACAATCGCCAGATTATTTCATTCATCACTGCCGAAAACGAATATTACACCAACCTGAGGTTTCCACAGTTTGCGCATGAATTGATGTTGACAAAAAACGTGAATTGTAAATACGCTATTGGCAAACCTACCTCCGAAGGAACAGGAATACACAATATTGAAAACTTGCAGATTGTAAAGAACGCTGATTTGGTAGTAACCTGCATTCGCCGCCGCGCCCTTGAGCAAGATAAAATGCAATTAATAAAAGACTACATGAACTCAGGAAAACCATTGTTGGCAATCAGGACTTCCAGTCATGCTTTTGATGCAAAAGGGAATGTGTCAAGATCTGGAGGGGGCGTTGTTGCTGCAAATGTACCGGTGTCAGATCAACTTGCACAGTGGCCCGAATTTGACAAGGATGTACTTGGTGGAAACTATCAGGGACATTATGGACATATTCAACAAGGAACAAACATCGCTATTGTACCCGGCATGGAAGGCCACCCACTTTTAAAAGGAGTTCCATTGGAAGGCTTTACAAGCCCCTCTTGGTTGTATATCAACCGGCCCCTTCTCTCCGATAATTTACAAGTGTTGCTGTCGGGCTCCATACCTGGAGAGCCAACGCAGCCTGTACTCTGGATTAACAACCGTGAAAAAGGAAAAGTAATTTATACCTCCCTTGGGCATTGGGATGACTGGAAAATACCAAGTTTTAAAAATATACTATCGAATGCTGTTGATATTTTACTCAAAAAATAATTAAATTATCAGTTATGAAAAGACGTGACTTTATTGAAAAAACAATGCTAGGGACCGCCGGAATCGCGGTAGGCTCCTCCTTTACTACTTTTAACTCATCCGTAAAAGGAGCCAATGACAAAATCGTATTGGCGTTAATCGGTGCAGGTGGACGTGGCACAGGTACCATTATCAACACTTGTAAGGTGAACAAAAATGTGGTGATAAAAACGGTTTGTGATGTAAACGACCTAAAAGCAACAAAAACATTGGCAGAAATTGAAAAGGAGCTTGGCTACAAGCCCGGTCATTCTCGGAACATGAAAGAAGTGTTCAACGATAAAGACATCGATGCCGTGTGGATTTCAACCCCCGAACATTGGCATGCATTGGCAACCGTGTGGGCCTGCCAGGCCGGCAAGGATGTATATGTGGAGAAAAATCCAACTGTGAACATTTGGGAGGGCCGTAAAATGATTGAGGCAGCAAAAAAATACAACCGGATTGTACAGGTCGGCTTTCAGAACAGAAGTGCCCCCTACGCTTTTTCTGCAAGAGACTATATTCAAAGCGGTAAGTTAGGCGAGATTGTACATGTAAAATCGTACAATATGTTGGACGGCGAAAAATGGCTGCCAAAGCCCAACACTGCCGTACCCAATGGCTTGGATTGGGATGCCTGGCTTGGACCAGCCGCCAAAGTACCCTACAACCCTGGAATTCATGATATGGAAAGCAGGGGTGGCTGGGGCAATTATTGGGCTTACAGTGGCGGTACACTGGCAGATGATGCAAGTCACGTATTGGATTTAGCACGTTTGGTGCTGGGTGATCCAGGGCATCCAAAATCAGTTTATGGCTGTGGGGGAAATTATGCTTGGGGCTCCACAAAAGAAACCCCCGAATTTCAATCCATTACCTTTGATTTTGGAAAATTTGCGCATACTTGCGAAAGTGGCAGTGCCACCAACTACATGAAAAAAACACCACAACATATCAGAATGGACCCAACATTGTTTCCAGATTGGAGAACCAATGCAACCAGAACTGAGATCTACGGTACCAAAGGACTCATGTACCTCGGAAGACATGGCGGAGGATGGCAGGTGAAAGGCGAAGATTCTGTTCTAATAGCACAAGATGGTGGTATTTTTCCCGACAAAGAGCACCAAATAAACTTCATCGAATCGCTCAGAACACGAAAAAAGCCAAATGGCGACCTAGAGCAAGGGCAATTAAGTGCTACCCTAGTTCATCTTGGCAACATCGCTTACCGAGTTGGTAATAAACAACTCTTTTTTGATGGTAAAACTGAAAGGTTTATTGGAAATGAAGATGCGAATAAATTACTCAAAACAGCCTACCGAGATTCCTATAGAATCCCCGAAAAAGTATAATTACAAAAATAGAATCTCAATAAAAAATATAAGCTATGGATTTGAAAGATAAAGTTGCCCTAATTACTGGTGGTACTCATGGAATTGGAGCAACCATTGCGCTGCATCTTGCCCAATCTGGTACCCATGTTTGTTTGGTGGGGAGAAATGAAGATCAATTCGGAGTAAAAAAACAGATAGAAGCTATTGGTGTAAAATGCCTGCTACTTCAAGCAGATATCAGCAAGGAAGAAGAATGTAAAAGAGTAGTAGAAGATACCCTTGCTGAATTAGGCAATATTGATATCTTGGTGCACAGTGCTGGATCAGCTGCTCCCGGTGGATTGCTTAGCGGAGCAAGAGATGTTTGGTATCAAGCATTTGACATTCATGTTCATGCAGCTTTTCATTTAGCTGCTGCAGTAGCCCCATTGATGAAAAAAAATATTGGAGGTGCAATGATTTTTATATCTTCTGCTGCTGGTCTGAGAGGGGTTAAAAATGCACTGGCTTATGCAACTGTAAAAGGTGCTATTCCTCAATTTACTCGAGCCTTGGCATTTGAACTATCCGATTTTAATATCAGGGTGAATTGTGTTTCTCCAGGGATCATCCGTACAAGATTTCAAAATTTTTTAACTTCTGATCAAATAAAAAACAATATCGATAATCGTATTCCGCTTCATCGGGAGGGTTCTCCAACTGATGTGGCCGAGGCAGTATCCATGTTGGTAAAAAATGATTTTATCACTGGAGAGAATATCACTATTGACGGTGGAATGACCATGCGAATAGTGTAAAGCACAATTATGAAAATTAAAACACTAGAACTTTTCAAAGTCCCTCCCCGTTGGCTTTTTTTGAAAATCACCACTGAAAGTGGTATCATAGGATGGGGTGAACCTGTTGTGGAAGGAAAGGCTGACACCGTTAAAGCAGCGGTTGAAGAAATGGCCGAATATATTATTGGTAAAGATGCAAGTCAAATTGAAGATATCTGGCAGCTGTTGTATCGTGGAGGGTTTTACCGAGGAGGCCCCATCTTGATGAGCGCTATTGCTGGAATCGACCAGGCGCTTTGGGATATTAAAGGCAAGGCCATGGGCGTGCCCGTATATGATTTGTTAGGTGGGCATGTAAGAGATAAAATGAATATTTATGGTTGGATTGGAGGAGATAAACCAGCGCATGTAGTGGATGCTGCAAAGGAAAGAATAGCGCAAGGGTACAGGGCAGTAAAAATGAACGCTTGCTCAGAAATGGAATGGATTGATTCACCACAAAAAATAAAAGATGCAGTGGATTGTATTGCATCTGTTCGAGATGCAGTTGGATTTGAAATTGGAATAGGGATTGATTTTCATGGCCGCGTTCACAAAGGAATGGCGAAAGGTTTTATGAAAGAACTTGAATTTATAAAACCTATGTTCATAGAAGAGCCTGTACTTTCGGAAAACAGAGAACATTTTCTTCAACTTGCACAATACACTTCTTCTCCTATTGCAACAGGTGAGCGCATGTATAGCCGATGGGATTTTAAATCGATATTTGAACAAGGGGCTGTGGATATTATTCAGCCGGATGTAAGTCATGCTGGAGGTATTACCGAAGTAAAAAAAATTGCATCCATGGCTGAAGCCTATGATGTTGCCCTTGCTCCGCATTGCCCTCTTGGCCCCATCTCTTTTGCTGCGGCATTACAAATAGATTTTAATTGTATCAATGCATTCATTCAAGAAACTAGTATGGGCATTCATTATAATCAAGGGGCTGATCTTTTAGACTATCTTGAAAACCCTGAGGTATTTAATGTGAAAGAGGGTTGTGTGGATCGTCCTACTTTACCTGGCTTGGGGATTATAATTAATGAAGATAAAGTTCGTGAAATGGCCAAAATTGGTCACAATTGGAAGAACCCCATTTGGCTAAATAAAGACGGTAGCATTACTGAATGGTAATCATTGATTTCTGTGTTTTCAAAAAACAAATTGTACATGAATAATTATATAGTCAGCTGTGATTGGGGTACTTCCGAATTTAGACTTCGATTAATCAATATAACCGAAAATATTGCAGTGGGGGAAATCATCTCCTCTGAGGGCGTTTTAAATATACACAATCGATGGACTGCTGGTCCACAAAAAATTACTTTAAAAAAATTCTATCTAGAATTATTATTAAAACAGATCGAACTGCTGTTGGAAAATAATTCAACGGATTTTAAAGACGTTCCCATCATTATATCAGGTATGGCTTCTTCTAGCATTGGTATAGAAGAACAGCCTTATGCAAATATTCCATTTGCACTAGATGGAAAAAATGCCGTTTTAAAATTCATGAAAAAAAATGCTGATTTTCCTTATGACATATTATTGATTTCGGGTGTGAGGGAAATAGCCGATGTAATGAGAGGTGAAGAAACTCAAATGATTGGTATCGCTCAAATGGTAGAATTGATGAAACTTACTGAAGATGCCATCTGTATTTTTCCTGGAACACATTCCAAACATATCAAAATAAGTAATGGTAATATTGTTAGTTTCAAAACCTATATCACGGGCGAACTGTTTCAACTGCTTTCCACCAAGAGCGTGTTGAAAGGATCTGTTTCAAAAGAACACAATGACAAAGTGATGGATGAAATGAATTTACAATCCTTTTATAAGGGAATTGAGCAGTCAGGAAACAATTGCAACCTGCTCAATAAGCTTTTTTCTGTAAGAACCAATGACTTATTCGGCTTGCTCTCTACTCATGAAAACTTTTTTTATTTAAGCGGATTGTTAATCGGTTCAGAAATCAGATCACTAGATATGGAAAAGTCCTCCCAGATTATTTTATGCAGTGGCAACAGCATGTTTTTATTGTACCAATTAGTCATTGAAAAACTTAATTTTGGACGTCCGACAATATTCATTCAACCGGAAATGATGGATAAGGCTGCCTTTGTGGGCCAACATCAAATATTTCAATACTATCAGCAGCATAAATGATTTTTTGTGAACAATAACAAGTTTTCCCTACCAAAATTTTCAACCCTTCCTGTCATTGGAATCATCAGGGGACTCCAATTGGACGAGATCAAAGAGATCCTTCCGATTTATATCAAAGCCGGATTTACCACCATTGAATTTACAATGAATACGCCCAATGCGTCGGAAATCATCCAATATGCTGTAGAAAAATATGGAGCGCTTTTAAATGTAGGTGCAGGAACTGTTTGTGATGAAAAAACACTGGAAATGGCTTTAGAAGCCGGCGCCCAATTTATTGTTATGCCCATTGTAAATGAAACAGTTATCAAGTCATGCGTACAACAAAAAATCCCAGTCTTTCCCGGTGCTTATTCGGCCACTGAAATATTCAACGCATGGTCGCTTGGGGCAGAGATGGTGAAGGTTTTTCCGGCAACTTCTCTTGGCACCGACTACTTCAAAGATATTAGGGGGCCCTTGAATCAGATAAAACTGGTACCTGTTGGTGGAATTAACAGTGACAACTGCGTCGATTTTATGCGGGCGGGCGCCTCCGGAATAGGAGTTGGCAGCCAATTGTTTAACACCAAAATGATACTTGAAAAGGATTGGGAAGGATTGTTGACTCATTTTGAATTATTTGCCAATAAGATGATGCCATTTGCTAAGTAAAAAAGCATTTCATAAAAGACCACTTGGTTGTTCCCTTTTCAAAAAATGAAATCAATTCCCTAACTTTAACAAAATTCAATACTCCTGAATTTAATGCTCCTTTTTTCAACGCCACTATAATGCGATGGAATAATTAATTGGAGTAGTTTATTTAAAAAAGCTAAAATGAAACCTGTTTTAATGAGGCATGTCGAAGCTGTTTCAGAGTCTTTCAAGGCATGGAAGAATGCGAGCCCCTATGTTCATAACCCGTTTCATTATCATCCCGAAATTGAAATCACCTGTATCGTCAAAGGAAAAGGTTCGTTTATACTGGGTGACCAGGTTATCCCTTACAGTGATGGAGAACTTATTCTAATTGGCCCAAACATTCCACATGAATTCAGAAGTGAAGCCATAGAAATACCCGACTACTTCACCCAAAGCATTTCAGTTCATTTTGTGAAAAATTTTCTTGGGTTGGGGCTTTTCGAAATCCCCGAAGCCGTTTTTATCAAACAACTACTGGAACAGTCAGAAAGATGCATTCGGGTAACCGATATCAGTGTAAAAGAAATCATTCAGCAAGGCCTTCTTAAATTGACCGAATCTAAAGGCATTGAAAGAGTTAGCTGGCTTTTACAAATATTAAATACCGTTTCAACTACTGCACAAATAGAAATCCTTTCTGATGATGGATTAATGGATACAACAGGTGAAGGACAAAATAGCAGAATCAACCTTGTATTCAGGTATGTGATTGATAATTTCAAAAGCCAGATTTCCATTACTGAAGCGGCAAAGCTGGTGAATTTCACCAACACCTCCTTTTGCAGATTCTTTAAACAAAGGACCCACAAGTCATTTGTACAATATGTAAATGAAATCCGTATAGCTCATGCCTGCAAGCTCCTTGTTGAAGGTAATTACAGTATCAACCGAATTGCTTCTGAAAGCGGTTTTGATAATATATCCAACTTCAATACCCAATTCAAGAAAATCAAATTGATAACACCCAGTCAGTTTATAGAGACAGTAAAAAAATAAGTTTAAAGTAGGCCCTTGCCCCCTTACAAAGAACCTTTAAAAATTGATGGCAGTTCAATCATATTTTCTTTCAACCCATTTGTAAGTATATAGTAGTCTTTGTTGATGGAGCCAACAAAGACTGAAATTACAGACGGAGGAAGCGGGAGCTATTAGTAAACCAATGGAGTTTTGTGGCAAAATCCGATTTGGATTTTTTAAAAATTGAATGCTCCTAAAAAAAAATCTTCCGTAACTTGAAGAAAATTGCTTCAGACCATGTCACTTCGACTTGCTATCATACATAGAGCTATCCTAATTATTGGTATACTTTTATTATTGAGCTATGGATTCATTGGCTGCAACCAAACATTTTCTCCCCCCATTGCCGACAAGGTAGATTTCAATTACGATATACGTCCAATCCTTGTTCAAAAATGTTATCTCTGTCATGGTCCAGACCCAAGTAGCCGAAAAGGTAACCTACGTTTAGATACCTATGAAGGTGCCACTTCCCTAACAAAAGATGGTAACAAAGCGATTGATCCAATTCACTCCGAAAAAAGTATGTTGCTTTTTCGAATCAATCACAAGGATCCTGATGTCATGATGCCAACGCCAGAGTCGAATTTAAAATTGACAGATCGTGAAATTGCTTTGATAAAAAAATGGATTGAGCAAGGTGCTGAGTGGAAGCCTTATTGGGCATTTATACCCCCAAAAGAAACGGATGCACTCAAAAATTACTCCGGCAATACAATCGATTATTTCATTGAAAAAAAATTGGCAGAAAATAATATCAGTGTGTCAGATGCTGCTGATAAAAATACGCTCATAAGAAGAGTTTCTTATGTGCTAACAGGACTTCCTCCAACGCCAGCAGCGATACAAAAATTTTTAGAAGATAAAAGTCAAAGTGCTTACCCAAAAATGGTAGAACAGTATTTGCAGTCGCCTGAATTTGGTGAACGTTGGGCAAGGCACTGGATGGACCTAGTAAGGTATGCCGAAACAAAAGGACATGAATTTGATTTCACCATTTCCGGAGCCTGGAGGTATCGGGATTACTTAATACGCGCATTTAATACTGATGTGCCCTACGATCAATTAGTACGAGAACATTTGGCTGGCGACTTACTGGAAAATCCGAGGATTAATGTGGCTGATAAAATAAATGAATCACAATTAGGGACTGCTTTTTATGCAATGGCTGAAGGAACCCACAGTCCTGTCGATGTTAGAAAAGATGAATCAGACCGCATAGATAATATGATCGATGTTACTGGCAAAACTTTCCAAGCATTAACCATTTCATGTGCCCGTTGTCACGATCATAAGTTTGACCCCATTAGTACAAAAGACTATTACTCTTTTTATGGACTGATGGAAGGAACTAGATTTTCTCCGATCCCTGCCAACCTTTTAGAGACATCCAAAAAAACGCAACAATTAAAACTGATTGAAGATTCCATCCGTATTCAATTAATTAGTTCTTGGTTGAAAAAACAAATTCCCTCCAACTCTTCAAAAGCGATGGTTGCTGCTAATAATTTAAAAGGCGCAAAAGAAGATTCCGTCTTGGGAAATTTTTCCGAATCAGATTTAGATGGTTGGAAATCGGATGGTTTAGCTTTCGGAAATAGCAGCACCTTAGGAGATCCCGTATTTAATGATAAGCATAAATTGGTGTCGCTTCAAGATGGAAAAGCATCCAGCAAGAAACTATCCATTGGAATTTTTGGTGCGCTTCGTTCACCTGACTTCACTATCAATAAGAATTTTATTGGCGTAAAAGCAGCAGGGAAAAAGGCTACCATTAGAATAGTGATAGATAATTTTCAACTTATCCAATCTCCAATTTACGGAGGAATTGAGCAACGCGTGGATACTGCAAACTTGAAAAATTTTATTTTTGACCTATCCCAATGGAAAGGCCACAAAGCCTATATCGAATTACTTCCAGGTGTTTATGATTCGCATGTTTTTAAAATGAAAAAGGAATCTTACATCGAAGTAAAATATGCAATTGCTTTTGAAAAGAAATGGTTTGAGCCAGCCAATTCAAATCATTCATCCAATAAGCTAGCGCAATCGCTTCAATCTATTTTCGATAACAATTTATCTTCTACCGATGTGCATTTGGTAAATTCAATGATCCGATCAAACCATTTAGAAAGAAAATTACCAGCCATTGAAAACTTACTTCAAAAAAAATCTGAACTAGAACAATCTTTAACCGACTCTACCGAATTTTTTTATGGTGTAGTTGATGGCTTTGGAAAAAATAGCCCCGTTTTTATTCGTGGCAATTGTGCTGAGCTTTCTCCCCAACCAGTAAATCGTAGTTTTTTACATGCCGTCAAAATATCTAACCCGGATTTAAATGTAAAAGGAAGTGGACGTATGCAATTGGCTTCCGCTATCACTGATCCCAATAACCCCCTCACCTACCGTGTGATGGTAAACCGGATCTGGCACCATCTATTTGGCAGAGGCATCGTTGAAACGGTGGATAATTTTGGTATGCAAGGGAAACTGCCTTCTCATCCTGAGTTGTTAGATCATTTAGCCATCCAGTTTCAAAAAGACAATTTCTCCATTAAAAAAACGATACGAAATATTGTATTATCAAACGCTTTCAAAAGATCGGTGGTGCCCAACAGCAAGGCTAACAAAATAGATCCGTCCAATGTCATGCTTTCGCATTACCCTATTCGAAGGATAGAAGCAGAAGCAATACGCGACGCTATGCTGGCCTCGTCCGAGCAGTTAGATAAAAAAATGTTTGGCAGATCTGTTCCGGTTCACATCACTTCGTTTATGAATGGGCGTGGTAAACCATCCAAATCGGGTCCACTCGATGGAGATAAAAGAAGAAGTATTTATATGGAAGTAAGAAGAAATTTCATAGACCCCATGATGATGACATTCGATCGGCCTAATCCATTTAATTCTTTTGGAAGAAGGACCGTTACCAATGTACCTTCCCAGTCGCTGATTCTTTTGAATGACCCTTTTGTTATTCAACAAGCTGAAGCAATGGCAACAAATCTTTTGTCAAAAAAAATAAGCAGTCCAAATGACCGAGTTAATTGGGTGTGTCAGCGTAGCCTTTCTAGAAATGCTACAGAACAAGAAATAGATGATGCAAAAGAATTTATTTCGCATTTAAAAAAAACCTATGCGAAGAATGGAATAAAAACAAATATTGAATGGATCGTTTGGAAAGATTACATTCATTCTGTGTTTAACTTAAAGGAATTTATTTATTTAAATTAATATGTCAAAGCATCTACCACCCAATCACCAACCGCTTTCCCGAAGGGAGATGTTAGGCATCTGCAAATGCGGCTTTGGTTCACTTGCAATGGTGAGTTTATTTGGAAGCCTATTGCCATCCTGTTCAGACTCTTCAGATAAGTCGGCTCTATTGGATTATTTATCTCGTGGACCCAAGGCGCCTGGGTTTTTACCAAGAGCTAAAAATATTATTTTTCTTTACATGGATGGAGGTGTATCACAAGTAGATTCTTTTGATCCGAAACCAAGACTTGAAAAAGAAAATGGAGAAGACCCCAGCAGTAAGTTCAAAGTGGACGCTACTCAATTTGCTAATGTGGGCAAAATTTTAAAGAGCCCTTGGTCTTTTAAAAAATATGGTGAGTCCGGAATGGAAGTGAGCGAACTATTTCCTCATATTGCAACCTGTGTAGATGATTTAGCTTTGATTCGATCCATGGTTTCTAATTTTCCAGAACATACCAACGCAAATTATTTTCTTCATACTGGCAGCGGTTTGCAAGGACGCCCCAGCATGGGCGCCTGGATGAATTATGGATTAGGCAGCGAGAACAATACCCTTCCTGGATATGTGGTGCTCGATGGCGGGCTTATTCCACCGGGGGGACTAGATAATTTTAAAAATGGTTTTCTCCCTGCAACCTTTCAGGCTTCGATTTTACGCGCCGGTGCAGAACCCATAGCCAATATCAAACCAATTGATTCAATTGCAGGAATACAAGACGAAAAATTAGCCTTTTTGAAAAAAAGGGATAAGCATCTATTAAGTTCACTGGAAGGCGCAGACGAAATGGAATCGGCCATTCGTAATTATGAATTGGCGTATAAAATGCAATCATCCATACCAGAACTCACAGAATTTAAATCAGAATCAGAAGCTACTAAAAAACTTTACGGATTAGACTCAACTAATCCACATACAAAAAGTTACGCAGCACAATGCTTGCTTGCCAGAAGACTCGTTGAAAGAGGGGTACGATTCATTGAACTTACCTGCCCCTCCATCGGAGGCTTTGACCGTTGGGACCAGCATGCAAATTTAAAAACCGGACATGAAAGCAATGCTCAAGCAATAGATCAACCTATTGCAGGTCTTTTAAAAGATTTAAAAATGCGCGGCCTACTAGAAGAAACTTTAGTCGTTTGG
>Ga0209550_10004213_pt1 | contig 13629 bp, 17 predicted proteins | sample LauGreSuBDMM15SN_2_FD_187567 | JGI IMG/M metagenome (GOLD analysis project Ga0209550, IMG submission 187567) | Freshwater lake microbial communities from Lake Michigan, USA - Su13.BD.MM15.SN (SPAdes) (version 5) | ecosystem: Environmental > Aquatic > Freshwater > Lake | place: Lake Michigan... | reverse complement strand
AGCACCCCAAAAGCGGTCCGCCGCGCGAATGCGCGGCAATTTGGCCCCCGGCAGAAATTATCGATTAATTGATGCTCTTGAATTACTTTTAAACATCATGACTCAAAACTCAAATCGTTCCTTGGAAGCGTGCCAAACCGACGAAAAAAAGCTCCATGAACTTCGCGAAGCTTTAATCCGTGGCGAAAAGAGTGGATGGGTTGCTGATTTTAATGCTGAAGTGGTTCTCAAGAAAGTCAAGGAGGCCAATACCAAAAAGTATTAATAGCCCAAATCCCACAGAATCTTCTACACTTCCGACGAAGATCAATCCCGTATCATTGTTCGCATACTCAATCAGAGCATGAATGTCGATCAATGGCGTATGTAGCAGAGCCCCATGCCCACCACCGACGAACGCATTGCCGCCATGACCCTGGCCTCAGTCTACCCGCACTACCGAGCGAAACTCGAGCGTAAAGGGGTTGACCCTAGCCTCACCGACAATGCCATTTTGTGGCTAACCCAGTCCACGCCAAACCACCTCCAGACGTGGCTCGACGCCCAATGGACGTTTGCGCAAATTTTTGATTCCGTGCACCTGCACCCCAACGCAGCGCTCATTAAGGGCGTGATTTGCGGATGGCGCGTCGAAGACATCGAGAATCCGCTCTCGCAAAAAGTGCGCTACCTCGACAAGCTCATCGACGAACTGTCGAAGGGGCGTGCACTAGAGAAGGTGCTGCGGACGGCTTAGGATGCCAAAACCTTTCCATCAGTTTTTCATTAATAAATCAAATGCAACCGCATTGATTCATAAATGAAACCCCCTGCCCCTGAGGCGGACTTTTGTAGCAAATTCTCAGAATATGGCACGCATTACAGTCGCTCACGGGGACGGAATTGGTCCCGAAATCATGGATGCCACCCTGCGCATCCTCAAGGCCGCAGGAGCCCAACTCGAAATCGATGAAATCGAAGTCGGCGAAAAACTCTACCTCTCGGGCAACAGCGCCGGAATTCACCCCGAATCGTGGGAAATTATTCGCCGCAACAAGGTATTCTTGAAGGCTCCGATCACGACGCCCCAAGGAGGAGGCTACAAGAGCTTGAATGTCAGCACGCGCAAATTCCTTGGACTGTTTGCCAATGTGCGCCCTTGCGTCAGCCTTCACCCCTACGTGACCACCAAGCATCCGATCATGGATGTGGTCATTGTGCGCGAAAACGAAGAGGATTTGTATGCCGGAATCGAGCACCAGCAAACCGACGAGGTCGTGCAGTGCCTCAAGTTGATTAGCCGTCCGGGATGCGAGCACATTGTGCGCTACGCGTTTGAATACGCCCGCACCCAGGGCCGCAAAAAAGTCACGTGCTTCACTAAAGACAACATTATGAAGCAGACTGACGGCCTGTTTCACCAAGTTTTTGACGAAATCGCGGCCGAATACCCCGAAATCGAGAACGAACACTGGATTGTTGACATTGGCGCCGCAAAGCTCGCCGACACTCCTGAGGCATTTGACGTGATTGTCATGCCCAACCTCTACGGAGACATACTTTCAGACGTGGCTGCGCAAATCACGGGCAGCGTTGGCCTTGCCGGATCCGCTAACATCGGCAGCGAATGCGCGATGTTTGAAGCCATCCACGGTTCCGCACCGCGCCGCGCCGGCCAAAACGTCGCCAACCCGTCGGGGCTTTTGCACGGAGCCATCCTGATGCTCAACCACCTCGGCCAGTACGACGTCGCAGAACGCGTGCACAACGCGTGGCTAAAGACCCTCGAGGACGGAACCCACACGTACGACATCTTCACCGAAGGCCTGAGCCGCGAAAAGGTCGGAACCCGTGAGTTTGCCGACGCCGTCATCGCCAACCTTGGCCAGGAACCCAACCAACTCAAAGCCGTGCGCTACCGCGGTGACTCGAAGATTCAAGTTCCGAAATACGAGCGCAAAGCGCCCAAAACCAAAGAATTGGAGGGCGTCGACCTCTTTGTGCACTGGCACGGAACCGAAGCAGATGCCTTGGCTCCTCTAATCCAAGCCATCAACTGCGACGACGCCGCACTGAGCATGATTACGAACCGCGGAATTAAGGTGTGGCCCGACGGCTTCCCCGAAACGTTTTGCACCGACCACTGGCGCTGCCGCTTCAAGAACCCCAAAGGCGGAATGATGCCCAAAGAGCGCATCGTCAACCTCTTGAAGGCCGCCGAAGCCCACGGAATCGACGTGGTCAAGACCGAAAACCTATACCGCTTTGACGGAACCCCGAGCTACTCGCTCGGTCAGGGCCAGTAAGCCGTGCAGCTGTCACTGACGAGCGCGCTCTGTTTGGCTGCAGCCCTCGCCGCAACCTTCGGAGCCTTTACCCTAAACGACAAGGCCGAGGCCACCCTGGCCTCGGCCCTTGCCGTGGGATTACTTCTGGTGACCCTGCGGTTGGCGGGATCCCGCGAATTCGCGCAGCACGACGAGGGCCGTGAGGAACCTCGCCGGGACCTCAAGGATTGAGGATGAAGTCCTTGCCTCCGCCCACAATCACCTTGGTGTTGGGCGACTTAGACAGCTCACGGTAGGCCTCAATGGTCTTGTACTGAATGATTTGCGGAGTCAACCCCTCTGAAATAATCTTGTTGGCGTCGCGAATGCCCTCGGCTTCGATGATGCGGCGGTCGGCCTCTTGGCGTTCGCGCTGCAGTACAAATTCCATGCGCTGGGCTTCTTGCTCGGCCTGAAGCTTCTCTTCGATCGCGCGGTAGAGTCCGGCCGGAAGCTTGATGCTCTTCATCAGGACGGCCTCAATCACAAATCCGCGGTCCTCAAGAAGACCCATCATGCTCTTTTTGATGGCGGTCTCGATTCCGAGGCGGTTGCCCGTGTGCATGTCTTTGGCCATAAAGCCGGCAGTCACATCCGCGGCTGCGGCGCGAAAGACGGGCAAAATCATGGACATCTCGTAGTCGGGGCCAATGCTTCCCACCACGTCGGTCGCACGGCGCTGGTCGATGTGGTAGAGGATCGAAATTTCGGCTCCGACATTCAATCCCTCTTTGGACGGCAAGTCGAGCTTGACCTCGAGGTTGGTGGTTCGGGTCGGAACCTGAATAATCGTCGTCAAAAACGGATTGTACAACCGCGGCCCCGGTTGAACCTCGCGCTTGCTGATCTTACCGAGCGTGCGCTTGACGCCCACGTCTCCTTGGCGCACCACAGTGCAGGAACTCAAGGCGATTCCAGCGACCGCCATCCAAAATATGTTCTTTGTATTCATACCTTTAAGTGTTTGTGAACCGGGGGCAAATTCTTTGCCTAATTCCTTCACATTAATGCATTTAATGCTGCCCATTAACGCAGCGCACCGCTCATTCACCATCTGAAACTACTCACCCAATGAACCAATCTCTAATTGAACGCGGCCTCGCCCTGCTCGGCGCACTGCTCATCCTTCTTTTTGCATTGGGCTTTGTGGTTCCGTCCCTCGGCGCGTGGCAATCCGAAATCCGAATGCTCGTGGTCGTTGGTGTGGTGCTCTACGCCGCCTATAGTTTTTGGACCCAGAGCAAAGATGCCAAGGACATTGCCTCAAAGGCCAACGAAGCCGCCAAATGGCGCCACGAAGCCGAGCAGCTGCGCAGCAGTCTAAATCAAGTCCAGAACGAACTAAATGCGGCCGTTGAAGCCACCACTAAGGCCGAAACGGCCAAGAAAAAAGCTCAAACTGAGCTCAAAAAGGCGAGTCAAGCGCTCGAAGAGTGCCAGGCCAGTAAGCTGTCCTGAATCGCTGAGCCATAAAAAAACCCGCCGCTCGCGCGGCGGGTTCATCCCTGATGTGGCCCTGGCAGGAATCGAACCTGCATCTTAGGCTCCGGAAACCCACATACTATCCATTGTACTACAGAGCCATCCTAGAGCTCAGCGCGCTGCGCTTTTGCTCGGGGCGGCAAAGGTACAATACCGCTGGCGACTAAAATTCCGCCAAAGGCAAGTGAGAAGGCGACCCAAAACGGAATCAATTGGGTACCTGTCAAGAAAAATCCGGCGATAAATATCCCAAAGCCCACAAGCAATCGGACCGGTGTATATCGAACGGGTAGCCGGTACAGGTGCGGCATTTCGGCCGGCTGGTGTTCGGGGCCGGCGAAGAGGAGGCGCAGTGCGGTTCCGAAGGGAAAGTCGCGAAAGTTTTGAATCAGACGGGCCGCATAAAACGAGCTCACATAAAAGGGGTCGCGCTGCTCAATGGGCTTGGTGAGGCCGTAGGTAACGGGCTCGCGTCCGTCGTGGTAGCTGCCAAACATTCGGTCCCAAAGGGTGAGCATGCCGCCGTAGTTCTTGTCGAGGTGCGCGCGGGCGGATGAGTGGTGGATCTGGTGGTAGCGAGGTGTCACGATGAAGCGCTCGAGGCCCACCCACGCAGGCCATAGTTCACTGTGCAGCAAGGCCTGATAAAATCCGTTGATGATGTTTGCGAGGACAATGTACTCGGGCTCGATTCCGAAGAGCACCAACGGGCTGTACACGAGGACACGCACAAAGTAGCCCAACGGCGAGTTGGCGAAGTTGACACTCAGATTGTACTCCTCGGGCTGGTGGTGTACGAGGTGCGCCACCCACACAATGCTTACACGGTGCGAAATGCGGTGGTAGAGGTACCAAAAGAGGTCCACGCCAATAAACGCGGCGAGAAAGTTGAGCCAGCCCGGTTGGATTGAGTCCAGAACCCGCAATCCAAGCATTTCAGTGGTGAGCCAAAGGCCAAAACTCAACGACAACAAAGCAAAAAGTCGCTCGATCATTCCCAAACTTAGGTTGAGCGCCGTTTGGCTAAAATCTACGTTTCGCCCGTGGACGCGCAAGAGCATCCACTCGACACCAAAGGTCACGAGTCCAAAAACGATAACGAGGGAGTCGGTCCAGTGCATACGTATACCTGTGAAAATTGCATGCCAAATCTTTGGATTGGGGTATAAAAAAACCCAGGCAAAAATTGCCTGGGTTCCGCGCCATTAAGGCGAAAAATGAAAAACCGGTACCTAGAGCTGCTTTGCGAAGCTAAACTCGAGGGTAAGCGTACCCTCAGCAGGAGTGGTAATATCGGTCGTGGTGCGCAGGCGAATGGCAGATTCAAGGATACTGAGGACCTCGTAGCGGGTAATCGTGCCGTCAGTGGCCGTAATAATCACCGAATCGGGAGCCACGCCGTTGCCGGACTTGGCTAACCAGGTTCCGTTGCCCGACTGCTGCCAGGGGAAGGGGATGGTCAGAGCACCTGCCACCACTTCAAGTTCAGCGTCAATGGCGTAATTCACACTGTTCGGTTCCTGAACCATCGTAAAGAGCGAGGTCGCCGCGATCGTCTTATCACTCGCCACAATGGGCGTGACGCCGATGGTGGGGATGTTGACGGTTCCGGCCGCCGTAATGTCGTTGACCAGCCAAGTTCCCTCGAGTCGGTCAGCGAGGGTGGGATCTTTTTGGCACGAAGCCAGCGCGAGGGCGGATACCGCCACAAGAAGTAGGTTTTTCATAGGACTAATGTAGCAAAAAGTTAGCTTGAAAACTCAGCATGCGCGGCTCGGCAAGGAGCGCGGGGCGCGGACTTACCACCCTGTTGTTCAGGTTTGTAGCGGCGGCGATCAGCGTCCACCGGTCGCTGACCTTGAACTGCAGACGGGCGTCGGCGACGAAGTCTCCGCCCGAGGTAAAGGTGCGCGAATCGGCTACCCCCGGCACGTAAATGGCGACCAAGGGCGAGGTGAAAATTCCGTCAATGTTCTCCATAAAGCTGTTGGCGCGAAGGCTGAAGGCGGCGGTCAGACGGCGCCACGTGTAGGCGACGTCGGCCTTGCCCACGTGGCGGTAGCGGTACTTGAGCACACGGTTTGCGGGGTCGAGCGAGGTCGAGTTGTAGGTCAGCGCGGAGCCTGCGGCGTCCGTGGCATAGACCTTTTCGGGCTCAAGGGCGATCGGCTGGGCGAAGGTGTACGAGAGCATGGCCTGCAACTGTCCGGGGCCGAGCTTGGCCTCGCCCACGGCGGTGGCCTCGAGGCCCTGAATGCGGGTGGGGCCTACGTTGAGCGAGGTGAATCCGAAGTTGGCCAAGCCCGCGTTGGGCACATTGGCCCACTGGCCAAAGCTGAATTCGAGCATATCGCGAAACTCGGTACGAAAAAGGGCGAGGTCGGCGTAGCCCTTGAGGCCGCCGCGGCCCTTAAATGCTTGGCGCAGGGCGAGTTCGGCCGTCCAGCCCTGCTCAGGCTTGAGTCCGGGCCGCGGAAACACCTGGAGCACTCCCGCCGCCGAGGCACTGTAGAGCTCGGCGATCGACGGGTAGCGAAATCCCTGAGCCCACGAAGCGCGCAGGTGGGTGGCACGGCCAAAGGCGCGGTGCGCTCCGGCACGCAGCACCGGACGCTTGAACACGTCGAGCTCGTCGATGGCGAAGGCCTCGTAGCGCAGTCCCACGTGGGCATCCCAGCGCGTTCGGTTGTAGTCCACTTGAAGGAGTCCGCCCAGATTGGCGCTGCCGTGGTCGCCCGAAAAGAGCGGCGAAGTCATTTGGCTGGCGGAACCTTGGACGCCCGCCGTCACCGCCCAACGGCCCCGGTAGGCTTGGGCGAGGTACTCGCCGAGCAGCTGCTGTGACGTGTTGGAGTAGTCGTTGCTGTCCAAAAAACTCTTGGTGTCAATACCCATGGCGCGCAGGCGCAGGGTGTGCTTGATTCCTTCGCCGCGAACAATTAGGTGGCCGGACAAGGCGCCAATGCGGCTGTCGGTCTGGGTCGCCGACGAGTCGAGCGGCGTGTATCCGAAGCGAAAATCCTCCCACAGCAGGGCGGACCGGCTGCTGCGGTCCATGTACTGCGCGCTGAGGCCCCATTCGGTGCGGGCATTGGGGCGGAACCGGTACTTGGCGTGCAGTCGCCCACTGGTTTCGCCGACCGTGTACTGGTAGCCCTGGTCGCCAAAGGCCTGGCCGTGCACGACCCAGCCGTGGCGGCCGGTGGAATCGCTTCCGCTGGCGGCAAAGCGCAGGGCTCCGCGGCCGCGCGGACCGTCGTACCACCTCAGGCCCAGGCGGGGTGGTTGGCCGTAGGATTCCGCCAAGGTGCTCACCATGATGCGGGGCTTGGCCGAGGGTTCCCAGGTGCGCAGGTGAATGACGCCGTTGAGCGCCGACGATCCGTAGAGGGACGAGGACGCGCCTTTGACCACTTCGACTTGGTCGAGGGCCTCCATCGGCATGGCGGACCACTGTACGCCGCCGGCATCCGGGCTCAAGGCAGGCAGGTCGTCGACCAGCACCAGCACGCGGGACCCGCTGCCCAGCGACCAGCCACTACCCGCGCGGATGTTGGCCTGGCCATCTTGCATGGTGACCCCCGGAGCCATTTGAAGCGTTTGCTCAATGCGGCCATTGGGCTTGTCGAGCGCCAAGCGGCTCGGAAGCACATCGACCGAAACGTACGTCGCCGCCAAGTTCGTCGCGTTGCGGCTTACCGTCACGACGGTCTCATCGAGGGTTATCAGGCTGTCCTTGGGAGCTACGGTGGTGCGCTGCTGGGCGGCGAGTACGCAAACGTTTAACGCGGCTACGGTGAATAAAATAATTCGGCGCATTGCAGGTGTTATGGCATAAGTTTACCAAAGTATGAAAACGGTTTGGATTACCGGCGCTTCGTCGGGGTTTGGTGCTGCCAGCGTGCGCTGGTTTGTGGAACACGGGTGGCGCGTGGGCGCGTGGGCCCGACGTGCCGACCGGCTGGCACAACTGCGCGACGAGGTCTTGGCGGCTTCGCCCAGCGCGGAACTATGGGTCGACAGCGTCGACGTGCGCGATGCGGCGGCCGTACAAGCTGCCTGGGACCGTCGTCCCTTTGCCGAGGTCGACGTACTCGTCAACAACGCAGGCCTCGCCCGCGGACGCGAATCCATCGAAGAAGGTTCGCTGCAGGACTGGGACGAGATGATCGACACCAACCTCAAGGGCTTACTCTACGTCACCCGGGCTGTTGCCCCCACTATGGTGGCCCGCGGCCACGGCCACATTATCAACATTGGTAGCTTGGCGGGCCGAGAGGCCTATCCCGGCGGAAACGTTTACGGCGCCTCGAAATTCGCGGTAGACGGACTCACCGACGGAATGCGCCTCGACCTTACGCCCAAAGGCATCAAAGTCAGCCAAATCGCTCCGGGTTTGGCCGACACCGAGTTCTCTACCGTGCGCTTTCACGGCGACCGCAGTAAGGCAGCCTTAGTCTATTCAGGAATGCAACCGCTTAGTCCAGATGATGTCGCTGAAGTCATCGGATACGTTGCCGCCGCCCCCGCCCACATTAACCTTGCCGACGTCCTGCTCATGCCTGCCGCCCAAGCATCATCAACCCAAGTACGCCGAACATGAATCCAATTATTCGCCTCCCCCTTCAGCTCCTTTCGGTGGGCTTCGTCCTACTCGCAGTTAAAATCTACGCGTACAACAGCACCCACTCCATTGCCATTTTATCGGACACCCTCGAGTCCACCGTACACCTGTTGGCCGGAGCGCTCACCATCTTTAGCGTGTGGTACGCACGTCAGCCGCGCGACGCCTCGCACCCCTACGGCCACGGCAAAATCGAATTCATTTCAGCTGCCTTTGAGGGACTGTTGATGGCGATTACGGCCATCGGAATCTTGTACCAAGCCGTCATGCACCTCGCCGAAGGCAAAATGCCTGAGCAACTCAGTTTGGGCCTTGCCTTGACCCTTGGGGCCGGCATGATCAACGGGGCCATTGGCCTGGTATACAAGCGATTGGGCAAGCGCCAGCTGTCGGTAGCCTTCACCGCCGAGGGCGAGCACCTCCTGTCAGACTTCTACACCTCAGTGGGCGTTACACTTGGCCTTGGCCTGGTGCTTTGGACCAAAATTCCGTGGATTGATCCTGCGATTGGTTTGGTTATGGGCGGAATCGTCGGATACCAAAGCTTTTCGGTTCTTCGCAAGGCTCTGGCAGGCCTAATGGACGCCGCCGACGTCAGCGTTCTCGAAAAGGTCGTGTCTACGTTGGATGCCCAGCGGAAGTCGGAGTGGATTGACGTGCACCACTTTCGCCTCGTGCACTACGGAGGCCAGTACCACGTCGATGCGCACCTCACTCTACCCAACTACTGGGACCTGAAGCATGTGCACGACGAAGTCGATGCGATGGAAGAGCTGATCGCTTCCACCTTTGAGCACGAAGTCGAGTTTTCGGTGCACGCCGACCCCTGTGTACCCGATTCATGCTCGCTCTGCCAGGTCGCGGACTGCAGTGTGCGAAGCCACGCCTTTGTTCGAACGATTCCGTGGACCGTCGACAACGTGCTGGTCAACGGCAAGCATAGTTTAACTCGAAAAGATTTGACGTGACCACTGCCCTCGAACGCCTGCTGCGCTATGTGAAGATTGATACGCAGAGCGACCTGCACTCGACTTCTTCACCGACGACCGAAAAGCAAAAGGACTTAGGGCGATTGCTGGTAGCTGAGCTTCATGACCTCGGTCTGAACGACGCTGAGCTCGACGCCCATGGTTACGTGTACGCGACGCTGGCGGCCACGACCGACCGTGACGTTCCGGTGATTTGCTGGTGCGCCCATATGGACACCTCACCCGAGGCGCCCGGTGCAGGCGTTCAGCCCATCGTGCACCGCGAATACGACGGAGGGGTAATTCGCCTGCCCCACGAAGGCATCGTGCTGGACCCGGCGGAGCATCCGGATTTGCGGGATCAGGTGGGTTCCGCCATCGTGACGGCCGACGGCCGCACCCTGCTCGGCGCCGACAACAAAGCGGGAATTGCCGAAATCATGGCCGCCGTGGAATGGCTCGTCGCGCACCCCGAGGTGGCGCACGGCGCGATCAAGATTCTGTTTACGCCCGACGAAGAAGTGGGCCGTGGAACCGCCCACGTCAACCTCACTCGTCTCGGCGCCGACTTCGCGTACACCGTGGACGGCGAACGCCGCGGAACCCTTGAGGACGAGACCTTTAGCGCCGACGGAGCCGTACTCACCTTCACCGGCGTCAACACCCACCCTGGCTTTGCCAAAGACAAAATGGCCAACGCCCTCAAAGGAGCGGGGGCACTGCTGGCACGCCTCGAGCACGACTGGAGCCCTGAGGGCACCGACGGAACCGACGGTTTTGTGCACCCCTATGAGATCAAGGGCAGCGTGGAATCGACTCAGATTCACTTCATCATGCGGAGCTTTCGCACCCCCGACCTGGACGTGTATGCTGATCGCCTGCGCAGCCTGGCCACCGAAGTCTGCGCGGCACGCCCTGGACTTAACTTCACTTTAGAGGTACGCGAGCAGTACCGGAGCATGAAAGAGATACTGGACCGCCACCCGGAGGTCGCCGAGCATGCCGAAACAGCCATGCTCCGCGCCGGCCTCACCCCCGAGCGCGGGCGAATTCGCGGCGGAACCGACGGCAGCCAACTCAGCTTCATGGGCCTGCCTACCGTCAACATTTTTGCGGGTGAGCACGCCTTTCACAGCCGCTACGAATGGGTCAGCGAGGCCGACATGGAGTACGCGGTCCACACGCTGATTGAACTGGCCCAAGTATGGGCGGAATCCAGCAACCCGTAGCTAGCAACTGGCTACTGGCTACTAGCTACTTGCGGCGGAGCAGCCACGCGTCCAGCGAGTAGCCGCCGGCTCCGAGCAGCATCGTAGCCAAAAACGGAATCGCGAAGAGCAGCGAGTGCTCCTTGTCGCCCAAGGCATCAGCCCAGTGGGCACCAAAGGCTGCCACAAGCATCGTGAACGCCGCGGGGGCCGCAAACCAACGTGTCTTGAATCCGACAATCATCGCCAGAGGAGCGACGAATTCGCCGAACACCGCCAGCGCAAGGCTGATTTCGGGACCGAGGCCGGCAAAGTCGTAAAACTGAATTTCACCTCCAGCGAGCAGTTTGAGCAGCTTGGGGTATCCGTGGGTGAGCATGAGGGCAGCCGGACCGATGCGCAGCAGGGCAAGGCCGAGGTCGTTAAAGAATTCGCGGTTCATGGGTCAAAAGGTAGCACGAAATGCCCCCGATTCACAACAGTCGCCGTAGGTTTGACAACACAAACGCCGCGCACTTTGACCGTCGATTCCTACCTGTCTGCATTGCCCGCATCCCAGCGCGAGCGAGCTGAATCGTTGCGAGAACTCATTCGCCACACAGCCCCTGAGGCCGTCGAGCACTTTGGTTACGGAATGCCAGCCTATAAACTGCGCGGCAAGCCCTTGGTTTACTTCGCGGTCTACACAAACCACCTCGGAGTGTACGCGCTTCCGGCGGCCCATGCTGAATTCGCCTCGGAACTCGCGGGGTTCAAGCAGGGCAAGGGTTCGGTGCAGTTCCCGTGGGCGCAGCCCCTGCCCCTTGAGCTCATCGGGCGCATGGTGGCGTGGAATGCGGGGCGGATTCCGTAGCGTAGCCCGAAGCGAGATTTTAGGTACCTTAGGGCTATGCGTACCCTTCTTACCACCCTTTTTGCGGCCGCGACGTTGAGTGGAGCCTTCGGCCAAGGCATTGAATTCGAATACAATTGGTCTACTGCCCTTCAGCGCGCCAAGGCCGAGCATAAACCCATGCTCATCGATTTTTACACCGACTGGTGCGGTTGGTGTAAGGTTCAAGACACCACGACGTGGCTTGACGCCGACGTTGCGCGCTACGTCAACACCTACATGGTCGCCGTCAAGCTTGACGCCGAGCGCGAGGGGGGCGAGGTCGCGGTACGCTTCCGCCCTACCGGATACCCCACGGTGGTGATGTACGACCCGAATTCCGCACCCCAGCGCGCCGCATACTACGTCGGCTACAATGCAGATGCAGCCAAGTACCTCGCTCAGGTCAAGTCCGACGCCGAAGGCCAAGGCAGCAGCATCGGCTTTCAGCCCGACCAGCCCAATTCTGAGTATCCGGACTTCGTACGCAGCCGCTACAGCAAGCAGCGCATGAAGGCTCTGGCACCTGACGCTGTGGAGGCTTGGCTCGCAGAGCACCCCGACGCCCCCGCCGAAGTGCAGTGGGCGGTGCTGTCACTGAGCAATCTGACCGCCGAACGAGCCGACGCCGTGATCGCGAACCGTTCAGAATGGCAAGCCCTCGCGGGAGAATCCGCATACAATGGTTTTGTACAAAATCAAGTGTTTAAGCGCGTTATGGCGGCAGAGAGCCAGCAAGAGTTGCCCGCAGCACTGGCATTTGCTGCGGAGCACGGTGGACCGAACATCGACGTCAACATGCTTGCGGCTCAATGGGCTTCGCGCAAAAAAGAATGGAACTACTTGTTGGTACTGTTAGATACTGATTGGGGCGCCGAACTCGAGGTTGCCTCGCTCAATTCCATGCTTTGGCCGATTGCCGAAGATGAGGCCGCAGACCCTGCACTCGCAAAGCGAGCCGCCCAAATCATGAGTGGTAAAATGACGGCTGAAACAGATCCAACGTTTCGCGACACGTACGCGTGGTTGCTGTTCCGTGCCGGAGACAAAAAATCCGCCAAAGCCCAGGCCAAGCAAGCGATAGCCGAGTCCGGAGGCAAACTAGATTCGAGCGAAGAGCTGCTCGCAAAAATGAAGTAGGCTCAGCTGCCGGCGAAGGGCGTCCCGAAGAGGCCCACGGCGAGTTCGGCCCACACGAGAATCAAGACGAACAGTATCGCGGCGACGGCGGCAAGGCGCAGGTTGCGCGAGGTTGCCCGCCCCCACGCGTAGTCAATGGTGAGTGCGGCGAACGTAAGCAGCGCGCCCGCAATCACAAAATCCATAAACGACCAAACAAATTCGCCCCCGAAAAGCATGCTGACGGCGGGAATGGCAAGCAGCGCTATAGCTGCGAGGAGCAAGTACGTTCTTCGTTTCAAAATATTGATTTTGAATATTATATATCAAGATTAGTGCCATGTTCGGAGCTTCAAAATACGTCCATTCCAGGGAACCATTCGGTCGATTCGGTGTTGTTAATAAGAAATACCCTTAAGCCATGAACTACCTGCTTTGGGTTTCACTAGGTGCCGTCGCCGTTATTGGATTGACCGTCGGAATCACATCCATGATGACCCGCAAAATCGAAACCCCTAAGTACACTGTCCTTCACACAATTGACGGAATTGAAATTCGGAGGTACCCGAAAATGACCATCGCCCGAACGAGGGTCTCGGGACCGTCCATGGATCAAAACGGAAGCTCCGGCTTTCGTTCGGTAGCTAACTACATTTTTGGCGGAAACGAGCGAAACCAAAAAATTTCTATGACCGCCCCCGTGGTCATGGACCTCAACGATTCTGCTTCGCTCTATTTCGTGCTACCGAGCAAATTCGCCCTGGATCAATTGCCCAAACCGAACTCCTCAAGCGTTCAAATTTCAGAACTCGGCCCTACCACCATGGCCGTGGTGCGCTTCGGCGGATTCTCGACCGATGCGAAAATCAGTGCGCAGTGCGCCGTCGTTCAGCGATTCGCTGAAGAGCACAATTTGCTTCACAAGAGCGAATTTCAGTACATGGGATACAACGCGCCCTGGGACGTTGTGGGGCGACGCAATGAAGTTGCACTCACCATTTATTCGGACCTCGAAGGTGCGGAATTGAAGTAGGCGGCAGCCCAACCTGTT
>Ga0209550_10004207_pt1 | contig 13639 bp, 13 predicted proteins | sample LauGreSuBDMM15SN_2_FD_187567 | JGI IMG/M metagenome (GOLD analysis project Ga0209550, IMG submission 187567) | Freshwater lake microbial communities from Lake Michigan, USA - Su13.BD.MM15.SN (SPAdes) (version 5) | ecosystem: Environmental > Aquatic > Freshwater > Lake | place: Lake Michigan... | reverse complement strand
ATCATTAAGTGCCATTCGCGGACCAAAAGTATTGAAGATTCTAGCTACGCGAATATCAACTTGATATTGCCTGTGGTAGTCAAAGAATAAAGTTTCGGCCGCACGCTTTCCCTCGTCGTAACAGGCACGGATACCAATTGGATTAACTCTTCCCCAGTACTCTTCAACTTGCGGATGGACCTCCGGGTCTCCATAAACTTCTGATGTTGAAGCTTGAAGCACACGTGCTTTAGTTCGCTTGGCTAAACCAAGAATATTGATAGCTCCATGCACATTGGTCTTAAGAGTCTGAACTGGATCGTTTTGGTAGTGGACGGGGCTTGCTGGGCAAGCCAAGTTAAAGATGCCATCTACCTCTAGATACAGAGGAATTGTTACATCGTGGCGAATCGATTCAAAATTTGGGTTATCCCGAAGGTGCGCCAGATTTTTTGGGCTGCCGGTGTAAAAGTTATCGACCGAAACGACTTCATGCCCCATGGATAAAAGTTGGTCGCATAGGTGGGAGCCTAGAAAGCCAGCACCGCCAGTGACCAATATCCGCATGGGTAAACCATAAACTACCCAATTGATGTCCTGATAAATAAAGAGCTAGAAAATGAGATAATTACTTTCGTCGCTAACAATAAGCCAGCGGCAACAATCAATAAAATCAACGCCATCATGGAGGCAAGGACCAAGCTGGGTCAGAACACGGCTCCGTTGCTGACGGTTGAAGCATTGATATGTGTTTTAGGTAGATAATCGTTAAACCCTACTTTCACGAACCGAGAGAGGTCGAAGCGCGGCTCAAGAGCAGGAATCTGGTCTTTAGTGCCGTTTCTAATAGCTCAGTGCTCAAAAAATTTGCTATGTTTGGGGAAGTTGTGAAAAATAGCTGCTTTTAAAGGTTTCAAAAATGAGGAGAAAGAATGTTTCGCAATTTTGCTGAAGAAGATACTCCGCAAGCAGGAAGCGGCTGGGTTTCAATGGATGACTCCTCGAGACTTAAGGCAGTAGTAACGCAATTACAAGCGAGCACAGCATTTTCTGGGATAACTCCAACACGTACCTTTGCCACAGGCCAGGTTTATGTTGCGCTTAATGACCCGATTGGTTCGGGCTTACGTGGCGGGCTATTACTGGATTTAGAAGAGCACTTAAAGAATACAATCGATCCTGCAATTAACATTTGGTGTGAACCACTTGGTGATAAGAATTCACTTCGTAACTTGCGTGGCATTGAAATTAAATCCCCAAATGAAAATTCTGAGAGAGGGCTTTGAAATGAAATTTTCAGAAAATGTTGTCGCCACCCGCGAAGGAAACTTAATTTTAGATTCACATAAACTTTCACATCACTATGACCGTGTTACCGCATGGGAAAGTGGCGAAAGAATTGCACCCATTAGTGTTGATATGGCTTTAACTCGCGCTTGTGGGGCAATGTGCTCATTCTGCTATGCAATGGTGCAGGAACCACAAGAACGTTCCTCTATAAAAACCGAGGCGGCCCTCAATTTATTGGATGATTTTGCAGAAATTGGCGTTAAAAGTGTCTCATTAATTTCAGACGGTGAAAGTTCTCTATCTAAAGCATATGTTCCGTTCATCCAACATGCTCATCAACTTGGAATTGATGTTGGAAATGCAACGAATGGCTGGGAATGGGAACCTGAAAAAATAGATCAAGTTTTACCGTACTTAACTTGGGTGCGCTTCACTGTTGCAGCCGGGCGTCCAGAAAGCTACGCCAAAATTATGTACAAGGGCCCGGAGCATACAAAGGTTTTTGATAGAGCTATGGAACATATACGTTACGCAGTCGCATTAAAGAAGAAGTTGAATTTGAAAGTAACTTTAGGAATACAGATGGTGTTGATGCCTGAATTTAAAGATGAAATTATTCCCTTTTCAAAGTTAGCTTTAGAACTTGGAGTTGATTATGGAGTGATAAAGCATTGTTCAGATGACGAAACCGGAACTTTAGGTGTTGATTACAGCAAATATGAGGAAATGTATCCGCTTCTCGAGCAGGCAGAAGTTATGAGTACAGACGAAACAAAGATTATTGTTAAGTGGGAGAAAATTAGAGACCTTGGTAAATCGAGTTATAAGCGTTTTTATGGGCCTCAATTCTTGCTTCAAATTAGTGGAAGTGGACTAATCGCACCCTCAGGAATGTTTTTCAATGCAAAGTTTTCAAAGCTACACATAGGTAACTTTAGCGAGGAGCGTTTTCTAGATATTTTTAGATCAGAGAGATATTGGAGAGCTATGGATTATCTAGCTTCACCAGCTTTTGATGCTCGAACTATGATGGGAACTTTGCCAATTCAACATTATGTAAGCGTTGCCTTGGATAATCATATTAGAGGAATTGAACGTATACAGCCTGCACAAGGCGAACCACCTTTGCATGTAAATTTCTTGTAATTTCAATATGCCAACAAAGTGTGATGTTTTAATCGCAGGCGGCGGTGTGGTTGGACTTGCGGTAGGAAAAGAGCTTTTGGTTTCAAATCCTAGATTAAAAGTGGTCATAGTTGAAAAAGAAAGAGCCCTGGGTTCCCATGCAAGTGGTAGAAATTCAGGAGTTCTACACGCAGGCTTTTATTACAGCCCTGATTCCCTTAAAGCAAAATTTTGTAGAGAAGGCAATAGTGAGCTTCGTCAACTGTGCAAGCGCCACAATATTCCTGTTCTGAACACAGGGAAAATTGTAGTAGCTAAAAACACGACAGAACTTAAAGAATTAGAAAAACTGTATTTGAGGGGGCAACAAAACGAAGTAAAAATTGAGCTGTTAGAAGCAAAGGAATTGAGAGATTTTGAACCCTTCGCTCGAACTTACGAGAGATTTCTTTGGTCACCAACAACGGGAGTAAGTGACCCATATGCAGTAATCGGCGCACTTTCGAAAGAGTTTATAGACTCAGGAGGAATCTTTCTTTCAGCTACTTTACTCGAAGTTCAAAGCGATGAGAAGGTCACCATTAATGGTGATGTAATTGAATATCGCCATTTTGTTAATTGCGCCGGCACCCAGTCAGACAGAATTGCCCAAAAGTTCAATGTTGGAAATTCTTTCACAATGATGCCTTTCATGGGGGTTTATAAATCTGTCCCGCACTCACAATTACCTTTGAGGACACTGATTTACCCAGTTCCACACCCAATAAATCCGTTCTTAGGTGTTCATTTCACACTAACAATAGATGGACAAACAAAAATTGGTCCGACCGCAATACCTGTACTTGGTCGAGAGAATTATTCAATTTCTCAAGGTATCTCTGTGCGAGATTCAATCGAAACTTTGAAAGGATTCAAGTCCATGGTGCTTGGAGAGACGCACGACGTGTCCAGTCTGCTCAGCACAGAACTCCCAAAACTATGGAAGAAAATTCTTATAAGTGAAGCATCTGCGCTAGCGCCTAGCGCAAGAAAGATTAAGGGTTGGAAGTCTCGCCCACCAGGCATCAGGGCGCAGTTAATTGATACTGATTCAGGGCAACTTCAACAAGACTTTGTAGTGCTCCCTGGGTCTAAATCAACTCATGTGCTTAATGCAGTTTCGCCTGGATGGACGTCTGCGATCCCATTCGGGAGGTGGATTGCAAGAGAAAAGGTTTTGCCCGAACTGTAATGACTTTCATGGGGTGAGTACTGGTAATCTCCGAGGGTGAATTGGCCCGACTACATAAACCAACTGCAGAAGTACGGTGCAGATAAGCAACTAAATGACTCAATAGATTCATTAACTGATGCCATTTCGGCACGAATCCTAAGCGCAGCGACTATCTGGTGCTTCGGAAATGGTGGTAGCTCCACAACAGCGGAACATTTTGCAGCGGATTTACTTTTAATGGGTGCGCGAACAGGTACAGAGTGCAGAGCTTTATCTTTGACATCACAAATTGGGTCGATGACCGCTCTTGCAAATGATTTTGATTACTCACAGGCTATTTCTAGGCAACTTCGTGCGGTGCTTAGGCCAGATGATTTGGTTATTGGATTTTCAGCATCTGGTAATTCAGAAAATGTGAATAATGCTTTGAAATATTGCAAAGAGGTCGAGGTGGAGAGCTACTGCTTTTTGGGATTTGACGGGGGGTCCCTGCTCCAAAGTGGGATTACAAGGAGCCTTCATTTTTCCACAGAACTCAAACTTTACGGGTTGGTAGAGAATTTACATCTGACGGCTTGCCACTTTGTTATTGACCGATTAGTAGAGTCTAATTTGTCGAAAGACGTGACTGAAAAATGAAATGCTTAGTAACAGGAGGGGCGGGTTTTGTTGGTAGTCACTTAGTTGAGAGATTAGTGATTCAGGGTCATGAAGTGACAGTGATTGATGATTTGTCATCAGGGAAGTTATCTAATCTGGTTTCCATTAGAGAAGAGATTCAGTTTCATAATTTGGATATCGCAAGCGAGGAGGCTGAGTCCAAATTCAAAGGTCATGAAATAGTTTTTCATTTGGCTGCCAAGGCTGATATTGTGCCCTCGATCGTAAAACCAACTGAATACATGCTCGCTAATGTGGTGGGAACCTTGCGTGTTTTAGAAGCAGTCCGTAAACACTCTATAGATCGTCTAATATATGCCGCTTCTTCATCTTGTTACGGAATTGCAACAGAAGTCCCCACTTCAGAAAATGCGCCAATACAAGCGATGTATCCGTATGCATTGTCAAAATGGATGGCCGAAGAAATGGTCTTTCATTGGGCAAAACTTTACAAATTAAATGCTCTAAGTCTCAGACTTTTCAATGTATACGGCCCAAGGGCAAGGACTTCTGGGAACTACGGTGCAGTTTTAGGAGTTTTTTTCGCTCAAAAATTAGCTTGCCAACCATTAACAATTGTTGGGGACGGTACTCAATCCCGAGACTTTGTTTATGTAGATGATGTAGTAGAAGCATTTATTGCAGCCGGCGAATCTAAAGAAACAGGTTACGCTATCAATATCGGGGCAGGCAATCCAATCCCAGTGAACAAAGTTGCAGAAATCATTGGAGGCGACGCAATAAACATCCCTCATCGCCCAGGAGAGCCAGAAGTTACCCATGCAGATACCGGCCTAGCACTGCAGAAATTGGGGTGGAAACCTAAAACTGATTTTGAATCAGGGATTAAAATAGCCATGTCGAATTTAGAGATTTGGAAAGATGCTCCAGTCTGGACACCAGACTCAATTGAAGTAGCAACAGAAGAGTGGTTCAAGTACCTTTCTAGTCCTAAGGATAAAGGCTAGCTATGGGCACAACAAGAGCTGTAATTGTGGTTTGTGACGAGAATTCAATAACCCCAAAAAGTTTTTATGATGCGTGTCTCTTGGCACAGTCAGCCTCCGAAGGTATAGACGTTATTGGGAGCGTGCCAGATAGTGTTAAAAAAGTCGCCGAATCTCAGGGGTTCCAGAGCACAAGTAGATTTAGTTTTTTAGGGGAAGATAGTGGTAGTCCTCAAGGTAACTATCGGCTATTGAATGAATATCCTCTTGATAGCGATTTGCTTATAGTCGCAATTGGTAATTCGGCTAGTTTGAATATGTATATATCATCTCGCTTGGAGTTAGAAACTAGACAGATACTTCAATGGCATATTGTGTCTTCTAATTATGCAAGATACGCACTACTAGATCAACAAAGATCCCTTAGCGCTTATATCCCAAAAGACACTGCTATGTGGGTTCATGAGTTGTATAAGAAATTTGGCAAGAAGAAAATTCTATTGGAGCTTGATGGAATCAAGTCATTACAAGCATTGGTTGTTGGGGAAACCATTATCGATGAATATGTCTATTGCAATGCGTTAGGTAAAGTTTCAAAAGACCCACTAGTAGCATTTGAGATTGGAACACAAACTAGCCAATTGGGTGGAATTTTGGCAGTGGCCAAACACGTCTCAGGATTAGGGGCACAAACCTCAGTTCGATCTCAAGTGGGAAAATCCGATTTGAATGCAATCTTAAATTCAATTAGCCCGGCTATCGATTTGTCGCATGTGCTTAAAATCGATGAACAATCTCTCAAGAAGACCCGGTATGTAGACAGAGCTTCAAATGTACGAGTATTCGAAACCTATGAAATGCCCAAGAATCACACTTCCCCTCAGATTGAATCTTTACTTGCAGGCAATCCAGAGAAGGTACTTAAGCAATATGATTTAGCGGTTGTAGTTGACTATGGGCATGGTTTAATTGACGAAAACTCAATCTCTACACTTATTGATTCAGGCATTTTCTTAGCAGTCAATGCTCAATCAAATGCGGGCAATCGTGGTTTTAATCCAGTTTCGCGGTATAGAGGGTCACCGATGATTTTTCTAAATGGAAGTGAAGTCGAAGTTGAGACTAGAACTCGTTCTAAGGACTTGGTTAGCACTGTTGAGTCCTTGGCAGAGAGCCTTGATACTGAAGAGTTCTATGTAACCAATGGCTCTGGCGGACTAATTTGCTGGCAGCAGGGACAACAAACTATTTCTGTACCAGCCTTTGCGCCAAGTGTTGTGGATAGAACTGGTGCTGGAGACGCACTACTTTCAATTACAGCCTTACTCCGCAGATCAGGTGCACCGCGAGAAATTGCTGCGTTTTACGGCAATATAGCTGGTGCGCTTCTAATTAGTTCAATGGGAAATGAAACTAGTCTTTCATATGAATCGGTATGGCAATCAGCGGAAGAAATTCTAAGAGTCGTGGAGGAATAAATGGAGAAACGTAAAGTTTTAGTTATCGGTGGTGGCGGCTACGTCGGCACTGAACTACAAGGATTTTTACTAGGCAGAGGTTTTCAGGTTAGAGTTCTGGATACGTTTTGGTACAAAGACGGCATACAGAGTGAATTAACAAAAATTTTTGAATCAGGAATTGAATATATCCGTGCAGATGTCCGTGATAAGCCTGCAATGATTAGTTCAATGGTCGGTATCACTGACTGCATTCACTTAGCCTGTATCTCTAACGATCCGAGCTATGAACTAGACCCAAAACTTTCTGAAAGTATTAACTATCTCGCGTTTAAGACTTTCGTCGAGGCATTGAATCAGAGCGAGATTCAGAGAGTAATTTACGCTTCTTCATCTTCAGTCTATGGTGTGAAAACAGAACCAAATGTTACAGAAGAGTTATCTTGTGAACCTCGGACGGACTACTCAAAATTCAAAGTTGCATGTGAGGCAGACCTACTCTGCAATGTGAGGAGAGGGATTACGGTATCGATACTTCGCCCCTCAACCGTGTGCGGAGTTTCAAATCGCCAACGATTTGATTTAGTTGTTAATGCTCTAACAATTAACGCATTAGTAAATGGTGTTATAAATGTAGATGGGGGAGAACAGTACCGTCCCAATTTGCACATAAAAGATATGCTAAGGGCATACGCTACGTTACTCGATGCTGAATCAGCGCTGATAAATCAAGAAGTCTTTAATGTTGCCGGTGAAAACTTGAAGGTAATTGACATTGCAAGGAAAGTTCAGCAAAAGATTAACAAGAATATTGAAATCAAGATAATTCCAGTGATTGATGACCGTTCATATAGGGTTTCAGGGGCGAAAATTCTTAAGGTTTTGAAATTTAGCCCAGAATTTCAAGTTGATGACGCAATTGAAGATATAAAGCAAGCTTATTTGAACGGTAAGTTTGATAATACAACAGATGATAAATACTATAATCTGAAAACAATGAAGCGAATTATTGCTGAAGGGAATTTAACAGCGTAGCTGATTAGTCTTTGAAAGTGATTTATGCAAAGGGATCTGCTGCCGCCAGAGCGATAGCTTTTTCGTAACTAGATATTGAATCAACTGCAACTCTCTCCCATTTCCAAAGTTGAGTAAATAATTTATCTGCTTCTGATAACTTCTGAATCAAATATGGTGAAATTTCTGTTCCTTGCTCTGGGATCTCAAAAGTGGTTAATGAATTTGGAGTAAAAAAGAGAATCCCTGAATTCACTAGTACTGGAGAACTATTTAGCGAAGATTCTTCTTGACTAATTGAAACCTCGGCGATGCCTGTGACACGCGCATCTTGAACGCTAACAATGGAGCGCGCCTGATTCAAAGGTCTTTCATGAACCATGAGAAATGATTCAGTTTGTTCTTTGACTATTTTGGAAATTTCTTGCATTGAATTGTTACCTAGGACTAAGTCGCCGTGAATTACCAATAAGCCTTGTGAAGGTTCTGAATTAAACAAGTGCATTGTCGTTACTGCGGTACCGAGTGGCTCACGCTCCCAAATTATTTTAGGCCGGTTCTCTAGTGATTGCCTACTTATATATTCAGTAATTGATTCAGCCAAGTAAGAACAATTTATATAGATCTCAATATCGCGAAATGAAGAATTCAATTGAAATAGAAGTCTTTCAAGGATATTGGTTGTCCCTAAAGGCAAAAGAGGTTTTGGTGTTAGATCTGTAAGAGGCCGCATTCGACTCCCCAAGCCTGCTGCAAGAATGAGAACCCTCACGCGTTTTGTCCTAACAGATACTTCTTGTGTAACCTGATTTCATCTACTTCTGACAAATTGGTAATTGGAAGAAAGGAGAAGCCTGACCTCTGCTCATCATTAGAAACTACCTCTTGAATGTTGGCCTCGAACATTTTGGAATTCACCAATAGAAATGAATGGCCGATTCCAGCAAGATTTGCTGACTGTATATCCGTAATGCGATCGCCTATGAACAAACTACGTGGTAAATCTATATTGAATTTTCTACTCGCTTGAAATATCATTTCGGGACTCGGTTTTCGGCACTTGCAATCAATTCGTAGCTCTAAGTTTTCAGCTTTTGGATGATGAAAGCAGCTGTAAACCGCATCGATTTTGACTAGATTAGCAGAGCGCTTGAAGGAATTTACTAATGCTATTTTTAAATCAATTAAGCTTATTAAGTTACGTGCTGCAGAAGTTTGATTTGTTATAACTATAATTAAGTAATCATTTTCGTCAGAAAACCTCTTCACCAATTCCCGGGCCTGGGCACAAATCTCAGGATTTCTAAGAATTGTGCCTGGGCCTTGGTCCTCCCAGAGGACACCGTCTGCATCCAAAAATAGACAAGGTTTTTTCTTTCGAAACTTCAATGATTGTGACAGGCGGCCAAGGTTGGGGTTGCCCGTATTGGTGTATATCAGTGTCACAGAATCAGATTAGTGTATCCTCGGCACATCGTTTCGGATTGATTTATGATTGGGTTATCGTGGCTGTTAGGTATTCTTATTTGGCTCAGCAGTTCGGTGACTGCCCTGAACTTTGGGAGAAGCTCCAGGAGTTCGTCGCTACCGGTGACTTTACACTCGGAAAACCACTTGCCGAATTTGAACAAGCTTTTGCGCAGTTGATTGGAAGTAAATTTGCGATTGGCGTAAACAGTGGAACGGATGCAATAAAGCTTAGCCTTCGAGCTCTTGGCGTAAAACCAGGGGATGAAGTCATAACGGCTGCCAACACTTTCGTCGCAACCGTCGGAGCCATTGCTGAGATTGGTGCCGTACCAGTTTTTGTTGACTGTAATGAAAATTTCTGCATGGATGTTGCGCTGATTGAATCAGCAATTACGGCGAAGACGAAAGCCATAGTCCCTGTGCATTTTACTGGCTACATGACCCACATGGATAAAGTCTTGGAACTTGCCGATAAATACAACCTTGTAGTTGTTGAGGATGCTTGCCAATCAATTCTTGCAAGTTACAAGGGTAAGAATGCTGGAACTTGGGGTCGTACGGGCGCGTTTTCTCTCCATCCACTTAAAAACATTAATGTCTGGTCGGACGGGGGCATTATTGTCACAGATGATCAAGAATTATATGATCACTTGCGTCTCCTTAGAAACCACGGCTTATCAGATAGAGATCATGTTGACTTATTGGGATATAACAGTCGACTTGATACTTTTCAGGCAGTTGTAGGAAATTGGTTATTGCCTCAAGCTAAAGAAATCTCAGACAAAAGAATTTCGAATGCCAAATACCTTGATTCAAAACTAAGTGAAATTAAGGAGATAACGATTCCAAATCGACCTGGAGACATGAGGGTTGTTTATCATTTGTATAGTATTTTTGCTGAATGCCGTGATGAATTATTGGATTATTGTGTGTCCCAGGGAATAGAAGCGAAAGTTCATTACCCAATACCAATTTATAAGCAAAAAGCTTTGAAAGAAGTTTCTGGAAGTTTAACATTTCCAGTAGCAGATGAGTTGGCAGCTAAATCTATTTCTTTTCCTTGCGACCAACATTTATCTTCTGCCCAATTAGATGAAATTGTGTTCACCGTATCTAATTTCTATGAAAAAAGATTGTCATGAAAGTCCCCTATGTTGCTTTAGATTCTCAATGGACTGACATAAGAGATGAGGCCATGCCCTTAATTGATCAAGTGCTATCAACAGGAATGTATCTCGAGCATGATTTAATCAGCTCATTGGAGGAAAATCTTGCATCAACAATAGGAGTAAAAGAAGCAGTTTTAGTAAATAGCGGGACAGACGCCTTATTGATGGCGCTTTTAGTTTTGAATGTTAAGCGTGGAGATGAAGTCATTACGGTGCCAAATTCATTTATTGCGTCTGTTGCGGCCATTAGCCATGTTGGCGCTAATCCTGTAATGGTTGACGTTGGCCCAGATCACTTAATCGACGTAGAAAAGATTGAGGCAGCTATAACTCTCCGGACTAAGGCAATTATGCCCGTCCATTTGGAGGGGAAAGTCTGCGACATGAAGCGAATTATGGAGATTGCCTCCAAACATGGTTTGAAGGTCATTGAGGATGCAGCCCAGGCATTTGGTTCAGAATTATCCCAAATCAAAGCTGGTGCTTGGGGAGATATATCATGCTTTTCACTCCACCCCCTTAAGAATTTGAATGCATGTGGTGACGGAGGATTTATTGCCACAAATGACACCTCGATTGCAAATCGACTTCGCGCACTTCGAAGTCATGGGCAAAGAGAAAGAAATAACTCTGAAGAATTTGGTTTTGTTTCAAGATTTGATTCAATTCAGGCAGCAATTCTCACGATTCGACTTAAGTATGTTGACTCAATTATTGCTCGGCGGAGGGTGAATGCAACTTTATATGATTCAGAATTCCTGGTATCCAAAGTTGTAATTCCATTTGTTGACCCTCGAGTTTTTCATACCTATCACTTATACGTGGTTGAGGTAAAGAATCGAGATTTAATAAAGGAAGAGCTCTCTAAAGCAGGAATTGATACCCGTATTCATTACCCTAAGTTGATTACTGAGCAAAACGCATACTTAAATAGGTATAGAGATGACAATTTATCAATACCTGTAGCCCTAGAACAACGAAATCGAATTCTATCGCTACCAATTCATCATCACCTAAGCGAAGAGCAAATCTCTTATGTAGCCCAAACTTTAAGGAAATTCCATGACTGACATGGATGCTATTAATGAATTGATTGATGAGGAAGAACCTCTCGTTTTATCCGAACAATTAAAACTCTATGCCCAAATGCGTTTTGTCCGTGAAGTTGAAGAGCTGATAGCTGAAAAGTACAGTGACCAAATATTTCGGTGTCCCGTCCATCTATCGGTCGGCCAGGAAGCAATTGCAATTGGAGTATGTTCTGAATTGACTGTTGCTGACAAAATTATGTCGACGCATAGATCTCATGCCCATTACTTAGCTAAAGGTGGCGATCTCTATGCAATGTTTTGCGAATTAATGGGAAAGGAAGCTGGCTGCTGCTTAGGCCGTGGTGGCTCTATGCACTTAATTGATAAGGCACAAGGATTTTACGGAAGCATTCCGATTGTAGGAAGTAGTTTGCCAATTGCAATGGGAATAGCTTTAGCTGAAAAACAATCTGAGAGCAGTAATGTTGTTGTTGCATTTGTAGGTGATGCTGCTGTTGAAACAGGACAGTTTCATGAGAGCTTGAATTTTATAAGTCTAATGAAATTACCAATCTTGATTGTTCTCGAAAACAACGGTTATTCAACCTATGCACCCATAAGTGATCGCCAACCTAAAGATAGAGACCTATCTGCCACCGCCAAAGGTTTTGGAATTCCTTTTTTCTCTGCAAATGGTGATGAGATTGAGTCAGTTGTGAAATTAACCAAAGAGTCCCTAGTGTTGGTCAGGAGCTCCCATCCTGTACTCATAGAATTCAGCACTTTTAGACGCTATGAGCACTGCGGTCCCAGTTTTGACGACGAACTTGGGTATAGATCTGAAAGCGAGATTAAGACCTATTCCCAGAGGGATCCACTTGAAAAATTTACCGAGGCTTTTATTTCTGAACCAAATTTCGTCAAGATATCTGAGTCAATTCAAAGAATTGTCAATAAATACGTGGTTCAAGTGTTTGAAAGAGCATTAAATGCCCCACAAGGTAATGCGAAATTGAATGAATTGGATGCCATCTCGCTATGACTCAAATGAGTTTATCCTTTACTGAGGCTATACGTATGGCTTTATATGACTCACTTAAAGACGATGAAAGTGTTAGAGTTTTTGGTTTAGGAGTAGCCGATCCAAAAGCTGTCTTTGGGACTACCACAGGGCTTGTTACTGAGTTTGGTTTCGAGAGGGTGTTCGACATCCCGCTATCAGAGAATGCAATTACTGGTGCAGCTGTGGGAATGGCGATGGCAGGACTTAGACCAGTAATGATTCACCAACGAGCCGACTTTTCTTTTACTTCTGCTGAACAGATCATTAATCAAGCTGCAAAAACCTTTTTCACTTCAGGTGGAGAATTCCCCATTCCGTTAGTTATCAGAATGATCGTAGGCCGAGGGTGGGGCCAGGGTCCGACTCATGCACAAAGCCCACACGCACTCTATGCAAGCGTGCCTGGACTTAAAGTAGTAATGCCTGCTACGCCTGAAGATGGCTATTCAATGTTGTACAACGCAATTCGCGACCCAAACCCTGTCATTTTTATCGAACACCGTTGGAGCCACCAAGTGCAATCAACTTTTTCAAAGGATGTTCGCGATTTACCACTCACAAAAGGACAAGTTCTCCGAAGTGGTACTGATTTAACCTTAGCAGCGCTCTCATTTGGCGTCTTAGAAGCATTAAAGGTTGCAGCGATTCTTGAAGAGTTTGGCATTTCAACGGAAGTCCTTAATTTGCGTTCAGTTTCGCCGCTGGATGAGGATCTAATTGTTAAAAGTGCTAGAAAAACAGGCGCTGTCGCCTTTATTGATACTGCCCCCATGCAAAACGGGATTTTTGGTCAACTCAATGCCCTGCTCAACGAAAAACTATGGGGGGGACTACGAAAGGCTCCATTGGGTATAGGGCCGATGTATCTGCCTGTACCCAGCTCCCCCTATTTGGCAAGCCAAGTTTACCTAACGATAGAAAACATGGTGTCAAGAATTCTAGGACACCTAGAACGTCCCTTTGACCAGAGCAATCTAGAGCACCTTGTTGAAAGCATGTACCCAAAGAAGTCGCCACTGGGCGACCAGCCCGATGTTGGCCTAGTAGGGCCTTTCTAATGACAGGAAAATGCTAATTCTGGGGATCATTCCAGCTCTAGCCTGAACCAAAATGGTAAGGAGTACCCCTTTTCATAGGGTTAGATTTACCCATGCGCTTAGACCATGTCTCATATGTAACTTCCCATGATCAACTAGCCGACACAGTTCAACGCCTAGGTTC
>Ga0209550_10004206_pt1 | contig 13644 bp, 16 predicted proteins | sample LauGreSuBDMM15SN_2_FD_187567 | JGI IMG/M metagenome (GOLD analysis project Ga0209550, IMG submission 187567) | Freshwater lake microbial communities from Lake Michigan, USA - Su13.BD.MM15.SN (SPAdes) (version 5) | ecosystem: Environmental > Aquatic > Freshwater > Lake | place: Lake Michigan... | reverse complement strand
AACACATAAAACCGAACTCTCTCTAGTACAAGACGGCTCGTTTCTCGATGCAACAACGGGTAAGACAATGAGTTTATGGAAACTGAAAGCAAACACTGTGTAAGAAATAATTACATATATTATAATTCTGCTTTTGGTAGAATTATAATATGTCGATCGCAAAGACTATTCTTGCAGGCGAACCTTGGGTAATTTATCATTAACAAAGTAACCGTTACCTAAAGGCATTCGACGTTTTAACAGTTTTTCCATTTACTTTGATCATCGAAATTCCATTCTACAAAATTGTTATTGTTATGCATCGCCTTAATATAAGGAACGACGACCCAATCGAAATAAGCTTGAACACGCAAGCTTCCAGATAAGCGCGGATTGGATTCCATCACATAAGTAATACCACGATGATCCATTAAAAATTCAAATTCAATAATTCCATTAAAGCTGGCTCTGTTAATGATACTCCTAACAAATTTCTTTACCTTGTCGAATTTGATGTAATTATTCCTTTCCGCGGCGAAACCACCTGCATTCATTTGGGGGGTAATTCCTTCATTTGTTAGATAGGTGTACGCTCCAATGATTCTACCGCGTAAAGCGGAAACACTGATTCCATAAATATGTTTAATATTCATTACATCTTGTATTTGATGAGTTTTTCCATAGCCCGCAATAAGGTGATATACATTTCCATGCATTTTTTGATTAAATTTGGAAGACCAGCCATCTTTACCTTTTAAATAAAACTCTTTTGTGATATTTGGCCCTTTGTAAGACGCATCGTAATGAGGAATCAATTGTAAACCATCTAACAAATCCGAATTTTGTTTTAAATAGTTGTAAAATGCATTTTTATCGTTCCACGTATTGTAAATGTTTCCAAAAGGAGATCTATTTTTAAAGATATTGTATTGGAAATCTACGTTGGTTGCGATTAAAGCGTTATTGTCAGGGTTTATGTGTGACGGATCCTTTACTGTTTTAACTTGGTATCCCATGGATTTAAAACGTGCTTCTAAAACTTGAGAACGAGTTGCCCACGACGGCACATTATTGTCTGTAACAATATAAATAATGGACATTATATGATATAATTATATAAAAAAATAATTATATGATATAAAAAATAATTATATGATAGAATAAAAAATAATTATATGATAGAATAAAATCATTATTTCAGTTAAATACTTCAATCATTTTATTTATTACATTCACTGCATCTTGAGTATTTTGAATGTAGGATAAAGATCCGCCTAAACGTGCATTAATTTCTAAAACAATTAGAGTATTTCTAGCTAATTTGAAATCTACACAAAACGTTCCTGTAAACCCAACAGGGCGGATAAATTTTTCGAGAATTTCAATATAGTTTGCATTCACGCCTGTTCTTTGTTGGACAGTATGATCATTAATTCCCTTAATATAAGGCACTGAGGGATAATTACGATAATAGGTAAAAGAATGAACTATTTTTCCATTTTTAGCCACAAAATATCCTGCGAATTCGGTTTTACTATCAATATATTCTTGGACTACGTTATTTACGAAAACATTGGGTGTTAATTTGTTGAGTGGAGTAACGTATACATTTGTACTTGCACCTCCATATTTTGGTTTTACGACTACTAATTGATTGCTATTTTGAGGATGAGTGTAAGTTATAGGAAAGTAAGCTTGTAAATTATTCTTTTTAACGTAATCTGCGAATTTTTGTTTGTTGCAAAATATATCTACGACTTCAGCAGGGGGCATAAATGCTTTAACTCCTACAGAGCGTAATTCATTCATGTGGTTCTCATCAAGAGGCATGACGTAGTTTATATGACCGCTAGTAGATCGTAAATAGTTTAATAAATCCTGTGTTTTGTTAAATATTTTTATTTGCTGTATTGAATTGTGAAAGTGGGGTAATAAACGATCACTTTCAAAATTTGTCCATCCCCATTTTGATCCGTAAATAATTAGCGTTTTCATATAAGATAAAATAAGATAATAAAATTATATTATTGTTATTTGTTTATCATTTTTCTAGTTTTTATACATTTTTTATCGATTTGAAAAGACGAAACTTTTTCTTCTTGCGGCACGATTTTAAGAATGCATTTCGATTTTTTTCCATACATTGGCTTTGTGCAACCCTTTTCCTTTTTATTTTTTAGTGTTTTTGTTTTATTATTTCTATTGTTATTTTTTATTTCTAAAGAAGTTACTGCATCGGTCAAACAACGAGAACGAAAATGTTCGTATCTTTCTCTTACATCGTCGTAACTGAGATTGGACTTTTTATGAAGCATCTTATTAATATGCTCATGAAGATCGTATACATATTTGGAAAAAGTCTCGCGATTTTTCATTGTTCCTTTACTAATAGGTAATTCCTTATAATTTCTTTTCAAATTTGTGCGACAATATTTACAGGGTAAAACATATTGCAAAGATCGCATAAAATTTAAGTAATGTTCTTTATCGGATTGGAGTGGATGTACTGGGTAATTAAAACTCATCGTATGCAAAAAATGCCACAGTGACGGGCCCCAGACGGAGGTTAACATGCCATCTCCGCTATGATAATCAATATTTGTAAACACCCGATTTTTGCGTGTTTGAACTTTTTTCGAATCCTTGTTCTTGTATGTTTTTTTCATGGAATAAAAATAGAAATATATTATATTATAATTATATTATATAATATTAGAATAAAATGAATATTTCACCCCCTATTGCAGAATATATGAAATCAAGCCAACATATTTGTATGTCTTCCTCAATCTCCATTCTCCTTATTTTGATTTTTATAGTAAGCCCCCTTAATAAATATTTCATGACTTCTTTGTTTGGAAAACTGATAATATTGATACTTTTAGGATATACCTTATTTTTCAATGTGAAACTAACAACTAAGTTTTCCAAACAATTCAACACATCTGTAATGAGCGGAAGCTGGACCCCCATTAAAACGAATCTAATTTGTAGTCACATTTTTTCAGGATTTTTATTTATACTTTTTATAAGCGTTCTACGCTGTTTGTTTAAGTGAGGGTTTAATAGTTAACGCTTTTGGGGTCACCACGTCATATATTTTCTTATAATAAATGACATCGTTTTTGCATTTTTTTCGTTCAACAATTTCAATTTCGCCGTCTTTGTTTCGAATGATCATGTACTAAATATATATACAAGTTATCTTTATATTCGTTCAAAAAAAATCTATTTTTTTACCTCTATATAATAAATATGTTTAGAAACAATAAGAGTAGTTTTCTGTCCTCTTTTCCAAAAATGAATAGGACTGTCATGTATATTCTATTGGCCATCTTTTTAATCCTTCTAGGCGTTTACATTTACAGACAGTTTACTAAAAATAGTACTGTTTACAAAGCAAACAGAGAAAATATGACAAACAATTCGCCCAAACAGGCAGAACTGATGTTGTTTACAGTGGATTGGTGTCCGCATTGTAAAACCGCCAAACCAGAATGGGATAGTTTGAAGGCGGAGTATGAAAATAAGAACTTAAACGGATACAATCTTATATTCACGGAATACAATTGCACCAACGAATCTGCGGAAATTGAAGAATTGATGAACAAATACAAAATCGAAGGATATCCTACGATTAAATTGTTGAAAGACAACCAAGTCATTGAATATGACGCTAAGCCAACTAAAACCACGATGACGCAGTTTTTAAACACGGTTTTCAACCTTTAGATCAACCTTTGGGAAAGGTTGAGCCAAATTTCAACCTTTGGAAATCAACCTTTAGAAATCAACCTTTGGGAAAGGTTGAGCCAAATCCACATTTGAGAAAGGTGGAACCAAATCCACCTTTGAGAAAGGTGGAACCAAATCCACCTTTGAGAAAGGTGGAGCCAAACCGATGACGTTTGAGATTTAATAAAGTTTACATTAAGATTTTTGTAAAGTTTATGTTTGGATAAAAGTTTATGTTTGGATAAAAGTTTATGTTTGGATAAAAGTTTATGTTTGGATAAAAGTTTATGTTTGGATAAAAGTTTATGTTTGGCTCAACCTTTTCAAAGGTTGATTTTGGCTCCACCTTTGAAAAGGTGGAAATTTGCTCGATCGCAGGATTGAACTGCGGACCCTTGGCTCATAAGACCAATGCTCTAACCACTGAGCTAAACGAGCTTATCAACCTTATCCACCTTATCCACCTTTGGGAAAGGTGGAGCCAAACTTTCAACCTTTTCAACCTTTGGGAAAGGTTGAGCCAAACCGAGGACGTTTGAGATTTGATAAGGTCTATGTTAAGATTTCGGTTTGGTATAAACCTTTTTTAAAGCTTATTTTGGCTCCACCTTTCCCAAAGGTGGATAAAAGGTTGTTTTGGCTCAACCTTTCCCAAAGGTTGAAAAAAGGTGGATTTGGCTCAACCTTTCTCAAAGGTGGATAATTAACCTTCCTTAGTTATTGTCTCTTCCTCTTCCCACAGTTCTTGTAAATGCTCCCATTCGCTCTCCATAAAGAAATATATGTCCTCGGGTATTGACACGCGTAACTCCATCAATTCTTCTTTGTTGGACGGATAACTATAAAAAAGATCGCCGTCTTCGCTGTCATATTTCCCAAAAGTCTCTTCTCCGCTTTCATAATAATAAGTCGTTACAAGGATACCATATGTAGTGTACATTGTTTTGTAAATCTCTAACGGGGGACACCATGCGGTGTCAAACGACAATTCAATGCATAAGTCTTCTTCAGCGCAATTGCGCAGTTCAAGTTCATTCGGCTCCCATTTTGTACCCCATTTGGCATACGCCTCTGTCATATCCCAAATTTCTTCTCCATTTTCGTCTACTTGGAATTCTAGTGGAGCAAATGTAGAAAACCATTTCTCGTTCTCTATTGATTCTATTAATTTGTCATAGAGGTCTTTTGTAGGGCAGGTAATGCACGAATGATTATGACACCAATTTGGCATTATATAAATATATAGAAAGTGTTTAAGTCCTTTTTTCAACCTTTGGGAAAGGTTGAGCCAAACCCCAAATCTCTAGAGAATCCAACTGCGCCAAAAGTTTGGCTCAACCTTTTCCAAAGGTTGATAAAAGGTTGAGTCAAAAACAAATCTCTAGAGAATCCAACTGCGCCAAAAGTTTGGCTCAACCTTTTCCAAAGGTTGATAAAAGGTTGAAAATAAAGATATAACATATCATTTTTCAATAACCGTCTCCTTTGCAATATTCCGTATTATCTTTTCTCTTTTTTTACTATCATCTTCACTACTTGCTCCACCCATTGATTCTATAATAATTTTATGATAATCTAGATGTGTTTCGCTATCGTAGTTGTCAACCTCGGGATTTTCTTTTTTCCATCTTGGTAGTTGTTGAATATTTTTATGCTCAATGCCCTTTATTGCCTTATTTATTTTTATATTTTCTCTATTTTCCTTTTCCCAAGCATCCTTATCTTTCACGTAAAGAGTTTCTCTCTTTAAGTCACTACAATGAATTGGTCTTTTAGAAATATCCATATCCTTTAGATTTCTTAAAAAGATTGATGTAATACCTTCTACGTAACCTACTTTACCAATCATATCTAAATCACTTACTTGCAAGCTAATTTGGTTCACGAAATCCTCAATATTGAGCGCATCTTTACACGTTTCATTTAAAAACAACTGCAAATTGAAGTTATTATTTGTCGTATTATTATTATTATTATTATTATTGTTATTAATAATTTTTCCATCTTTTGTTATCTCTAATAACTGTTCTTGAAGTTTTTTATTTTCTTTGTTTTGCTCGATTAAAATTTCTTTAAATTCTTGATTTTGCTTGACAATCTCAAGTATAACATTTAAAGAGACATCGCTATTTGGAATATGTAAATGTTCTGCTGCTTGTGGCGCGCACGTTTTTTTATGGCGCCATAAACCGCTGCGGTCTCTATATGTTTTTCCACAACATTCGCAACAATGCGATTTGGCATTTTTCGGCATTATTTCCGTTGACGTCTTATGTCTCGCTGTCAACAAATGCGAAATATAGTTACTTCGTTTACTGCATGTAAAGTGACATGTTATACAATTAAATGTTTCGGGATTTTTCGGCATTTTTTCGGTTGACATTTTGTTGCTTAATATATCAACAGAAAAAATGCCCAAATCCTTTTCCGCAAAATACTTTAAAAAAAATGTCGTAATAAATTTAAAATTTACAAAAAATTATGAGAGTCTAATATTTTTCTGGTAGAAAAATTTTTCGGCATTTTTTTGCATTTTTTTGGATTTTTGTTGATTTTTATGTATTGCAGACAACGTCTGAGTCCTATACTATAATCTTTTACTGCATGTAACGTAATAATCAATCTAATTAAAAATTTCGGCATTTTCGGCATTTTTTCTGTTGACGTTTTATGTATCGCCGTAAACAAACGGGGGCTTAATATTGGTTATTTTACAGCACATAACATGTCATGTTATGCAAGTAAATTATTCGGCATTTTTTGCGTTGATTTTGTTGACATTTTGTTGCTTAATATGTCAACAGAAAAAATGCCGAAATAATTCTCCGCAAAATATTTTAAAAAATTATCGTAACAAATTTAAAATTTACAAAAAATTACGATACGCTAAAAAAAATTATGCTAAGGAATAATTTTTTGTCTAAGACTCTTTTAAACTTTTCAAAAATGGACAAAAATAAATGTCCAATTTTCAAAATCGCAAAAAACTTTTGGAAGAAATATTCTCAACCTTTGAAAAAGGTTGATCCAAATCTAGAAAACATTAATAATCTTTACGAAATCTCAAACGTCCTCAGTTTGGCTCCACTTTTTTACACCTTTAAAACATCGTGTATCCAAAGTGCGAGTTGGGCTGAATCGGCCTATTCATAAAATAACTATATTTTTAAAGATCGGTTCGAATTTTGTTTTTGGCTCAACCTTTTCCAAAGGTTGAAATTTTATCAATCGTTACTTCCTTGGTGATCTTTTTAATTATCTTATCTTCCTTTTCAATGTCGTTATCACCATATCCTCCCATAGCTTCCACAATGAGTTTGTTATATTGGTCTGATTTTTTTGAGTCGCTTTCTACACAATCAGGATACTTTTGTTTGAATTCTTGGATAAGTTTGAAATTTTTGTGAGCTACATGTTTGATAGCTTTTCTTACCGTTTTCTTTTCCTCATTTTCTTTTTCCCACTTATTATCGTCTTTTACATATAACACTTCTCTCTTGGTGTCAGTGCAGTGAATTGGACGCTGCGTTACATCTAATGCTTTTAGGTTCGTTGTAATAATGTTTGAGATTCCTTCTACATACCCAATACTTCCTACATGTTCTAAATCGGCTAATTGCAATTTGATTGAATCTACAAAATCCATAATATTCATCGCATCTTTACACGTTTCATTCAAAAAGAATTGCAAATTGAATATTTTATTATTGGAATTGGTATTATTAGTATTATTTACTGTATTGTGTGTGCCATTTTTTACCACTTCTATCATAAGTTTTTTTAATTCGTTATTTTCTTTAAGTAATTCCGTATTTATATCATTATTTGGGAATTTATTATCTATTTGAATAGGTTGGCATTTTTGTTTATGTTTCCATAAACCAGATCTATCGCTAAATTTTTTTTCACAATTATCACATGAACATTTTTTATTGGAACTTTTTGGAACTTTTTTGTTGCCAACCGTTGACTTTTTATGTTTAGATGTGATTAAATGACGATCGTATTGACTACTTCGACATGTTGTATAGTCACACGATTCGCAATAAAATTTTTTCTCGAACTTTTTGGAACTTTTTTCGTTGCCAAGCGTTGCCATATATTTACAACAGAAAAAAAGTCCCTAAATTTATCTTATAAAAAAGTAAAAAATTGTCGTAATAATTTTAAAATTTATAAAAAATTATGAGACGCTAAAAAAAAATATGCTAAGGAATATTTTTTTTGTCTAAGACTATTTTAAACTTTTGAAAAATGGACAAAAATAAATGTCCAATTTTCAAAATCGCAAAAAACTTTTGGAAGAAATATTTCGTTTTTTTTGGAAAGGTTCATCAAAAAACGACTTTTTGAAAGTTGTGTCAAATACTGTTAGGACAAGTGAACTCATATATCATTTTGTAATTATTGTAAAATATTTTTGTTGGAACTTTTTGGAACTTTTTGGAACTTTTTGTTGCCAAATGTTGCCATTTATGTTTAGATGTCATTAAATATTATAAATATTTTCACATCATTACGTTATACAGTATACCGATTTGATGTAAATTTCCCCCCGAACTTTTTGGAACTTTTTTCGTTGCCAAATGTTGCCAAATGTTGCCAAATGTTGCCATTTTATTTTAGATGTGGTAAAATGTTGGTAATATTGTCATGTCGTTACGTTCTATAGTCTCATAATTGTCGATAAAATATTTCCCGACTTTTTGGACTTTTTTGGTTGCCAAGCGTTGACTTTTTATTTTAGATGTGGTTAATTATTGCCAATATTGTTCATATTGACATGACGTATCTCGATAAGTTTCGCAATAAAATATTTTTCCCGACTTTTTGGACTTTTTTCGTTGCCATAGATTTTACAGAATTTTTTTGGAACTTTTTGGAACTTTTTCGTTGTCGATCGTTGTTTTTTCCCATTTAGGTATGGTTAAATAGAAAAAATTTTATTAGATTGTTACGATGTATAGTGTTACGTTTAGCAATAATTTTTCCCTCGAACTTTTTGGAACTTTTTTCGTTGTCGATCGTTGTTTTTGTCTATTTAGATGTGACTAATTGTTGACAATATTGCTGATATTCGCACGGTTTACAATAACTCGACTCTCAATAAATATTTTCCAGACTTTTTGGACTTTTTCCGTTGTCGAGCGTTGTTTTTCTCCATTTAGATGCGCCGAATTTTCGACGATATGGTTCATATTGGGATGACGTATCTCGATAAGTTTCGCATTAAAATATATTTCCCGACTTTTTGGACTTTTTTCCGTTGTCGATCGTTGTCGTAGATTTACAACAGAAATTCTTGTGTTTTTTCGGCATTTTTTCTGTTGATTTTTGTTGCTGTTTTCTGTTTCGCAGTCAATAGCTTATACTCATACTCGAATCGTTTACTGCAAATGCCGTAACGCACAATGCAATTAAAATTTTCGGCATTTTTCGGCATTTTTTTTGTTGATTTTTGTTGCTAAATATGTCAACAGAAAAAAGTCCAAAAAAAAGCCCGAAAAAAATGCCGCAAATATTTTTAAAAATTATCGTAACAATTTTAAAATTTACAAAAAGTTACGATACGCTAAAAAAAATTATGCTAAGGAATAATTTTTTTGTCTAAGACTCTTTTAAACTTTTGAAAATTGGACAAAAATAAATGTCCAATTTTCAAAATCGCAAAAAACTTTTGGAAGAAATATTCTTCAACCTTTTATCAACCTTTGGAAAAGGTGGAGCCAAATCAAAATATCTAGATTATCTCAATAATAAACTTTGCGAAATCTCAAGCGCCCTCAGTTTGGCAAGTTGGATTCTCTAGAGGTGTCGTTTTGGCTCCACCTTTCTCAAAGGTGGATTTGGCACAACCTTTCTCAAAGGTGGATTTGGCACAACCTTTCTCAAAGGTGGATTTGGCTCCACCTTTCCCAAAGGTGGAAAGTTAGTCAATCTCCTCGATCGTTGGCCCAGGTTCTTCCTGCGAACCAGTCTCTGTTGAACCTTTTGCTTGAGCAAATTGCTGAAACAAATCCTGCAATTCCTTCTGTCTCTCTTGGTATTTCTCCTTTGGATAGGAGGAATTCGAAGACCACTCTTCAATTTCATTAATTTTATCCAAGATCTGCTTCTTCTCCGCTTCAGGAATGGATTGTTTCTCATCGCCAATCGAACTTTTCATCTGGTATAAAAATCCTTCCAGATTATTCTTAGCCTCTACTTTCTCTCTTACCTCTTCGTCCTCATTTTTATATTTTTCCGCCTCTTCAACCATGCGATCGATATCTTCTTTACTCAATCGTCCCTTGTCATTGGTAATCACGATTTTGTTACTCTTTCCAGTCGATTTCTCTACCGCAGAAACATTGAGTATACCATTCGCATCAATATCGAATATGACCTCGATTTGTGGAACGCCTCGTGGCATTGGCGGGATGTCGTCCAGCTGAAATTTACCTAGAGACGCATTGTCCTTGGTTAAAGCACGCTCGCCCTCAAATACTTGGATCAAAACACCAGGTTGATTGTCCGCATATGTTGAAAAGGTTTGCGACTTCTTCGAAGGAATAGTCGTATTTCTAGGAATCAACTTCGTCATCACTCCTCCCGCAGTTTCTAATCCCAAACTTAGCGGACAGACGTCCAACAGTAGCAAATCCGCAATACGTTTGTCCTTTGAGCCAGTTAGGATCGCCGCCTGCACTGCTGCCCCGTAAGCAACGCATTCATCGGGATTGATCGATTTGCAAAGCTCCTTTCCTCCAAAAAATTCACTCAACAATTGCTGTATCTTGGGAATACGAGTACTACCGCCCACCAAGACAACTTCGTGGATTTCATTCTTGGATAACTTGGAATCACGCAAGACCTGTTCTACAGGAGTCATGGTGCGCTTAAATAAAGTCTCGCATAAATTCTCAAATTTAGCCCTTGTAATACTGCTATTAAAATCAATGCCTTCGAACAAACTATCCAATTCAATGCTCGCCACGCTGGAAGTAGATAAGATACGCTTTGCATTCTCGCAAGCAGTTCTAAGTCTACGCAGGGATTTCTTATTCCCCGAAATATCCTGTTTATGTTTTTTTCTAAATTCTTCTACAAAATGCTCTACCATTTTGCTATCAAAATCCTCGCCACCCAAATGAGTATCGCCCGCCGTTGCTTTTACTTCAAACACGGAGTCGTCGATGGCTAAAATGGAGACGTCGAATGTTCCCACATTCGTGTTAATATGACGGTATTTAATCCGTCATTTCTCATACTTTCATATGAGGTCAGACTATATCTTATTTAATTTTCGACTAATTCATTATGCAATTCTTTTATCATGTGAGTCCAGTTATTAGGAGTTATAAAATAATATTTTTTCAGTTTATTTTCAAGAATGTATTTATTGACAGCATTTACCTTTTCATTCCAAAGCCCGCTTTCTACTTGATTTCTATGCCAGATATGAAAATCTTTAATTTCAATCAATATATTTTCGATTTTAAAATCGACTCTATATTTGTGTTGTTTATTATGAAATACATAATTCACATTAGGGCCGTTAGTAACAACTAGATTATTAGATGAACACCATTCTATGAATTTTAATTCAAGTTTGGATTGATACATAATAACTTCGTTGTTAAGATTCTTTGTAGCCCTTATTTTGAAAGTACGATTGCATAATTTACAATCTGGACATAAAATTTTATGACAATTCTTAAAAGTTTCAAGAGACTTGCACCGCCAATTGTTTTCACAGTTATCGCATTTTACAATAGGTTGATCAGCTTTAAAGATAATATCATTTATTTTATCGTAAATAACATGAGAGAATTTCATTTGATTATTTAATATAAAAATAGGCCAATATTCATAATTATCCAAATCTGCAAATTTACCATTACCAAAACTAATAATTTTCGGTTTTATTCTGGAATAATCGTCTACAGATAAGTGTGATAATAAATATGAATTTTTGTATTGGTCTGGATAATTTTCAAACTCTATTTGAGATTCTTCGTATTTTTGAATATACGTTTTTTCATCTTTTAAAGCAACATTATTGCATTGAAAACATTGGGGTTTGGCTTGTCTAATCTTCCTCAAAAATTGTGTAGAAGCGCACACGTTTAATTTACCACACGACAAACACTCATAACTAAATACATATTCGCTTTTTTTTCTAATTTTATTGTCATTAATAAAAACGTGCCAAATATTTTCTTTTGTTGATGAGTATTTACTTGTTTCAAATTTCAACTCTTTTTTGGAAATGGGTATAATACTGTTATCATTCTTGTTTTTTAACTCTTTTAATGAACCTAATATTTTATTTCTTATGGTCTCACAGGACATTCTTATAATTATAATATCTTAACTATTTATTTCTATTTCGTTTTTGCAATGAATTAATTTGAATTAAACTCTGGCATTCGTGGGCTTATGTAACTGTTAGTTTGCAGTAAAGCCTAGTCGTTGAACCTTCTTCTTATAATGCATTTGGCTTAATACTTAGAAGCTTGGCTGCTGATTGTCCAATCTTTTACCTTTTTTAAACCGTCACACTTATATTTTCATATTATGTTGTGGTAGGAAAAGCTTAAGGAGTTTCCAGCAATTAACCAGATTCCGTAAAACCTGCTCAGCAGGCAACGAGTGGGTTTACACCACAGGAAGCAGAACGTTTACCTCCACAATCAAAAATTAAAATATTTCGCTCAACATCACTCTTCTTATCGAGTCCGTAAGCAATTGCCGCCGCAGTAGGTTCGTTAATAATACGAAGAACATTTAGCCCCGCGATCGCACCTGCATCTTTCGTGGCCTGCCTTTGAGAATCGTTGAAATAAGCTGGCACGGTAATTACCGCGTCAGTTACGACAGTTCCCAAATAGGCCTCAGCGACTTCTTTCATCTTTCCTAGAACCATGGAGCTGATTTCCTCTGGAGCAAATACTTTATTCTCGTCCTTATAATCTACGCTAATATAAGGCTTGTTTTCCTTGTTAATAACATTGTAAGAAAAGTGTTTCATATCGCTTTGAACGCAAGGATCATTGAAATTTTTCCCGATCAATCGTTTTGCATCGAATACTGTATTTGTTGGATTCTGTGATGCACAAGATTTCGCCGCTTCACCAATCAAACGCTCGTCCTTCGTAAAAGAAACGTAGGAAGGCATCGTTCTGTTTCCCTGATCATTCGCAATAATTTCCACGTGGTCGTTTTGCCAGACACCTACACAAGAATACGTCGTTCCCAAGTCGATTCCAATTGCTGTTGTCATGTATAGAAACAGTTCGTTATGTTTTTAAATAATTTTTTATAAGATTAATATTTCTTCTTATTTGATTTTTCTTGCCATTTTGTAAAATGGCTCTTTGCATAATTAGCTTCTATTTGCTTACAAGGTATAGCACGTCTCTCTGGGCTTAACCCGAGTTCTTCATAGATGAACCGATCATCGAACCCGATTTGGCAAGAATCTATTCGATTATTTCCGTAATACACCTTATCAATATGCGCCCAATAAATCGCGGACAAACACATTGGGCAAGGCTCGCAGCTTGTATACAAGGTAGAACCCTGTAAGGAAAAGGAATCTGTATTGTGGCATGCATTACGAATGGCGACAATTTCAGCGTGCTGTGTAGGATCATTTTGTAATGTCACCATGTTGTTTCCTTTACCGATGATCTCTCCCTTGTCATCTAAAATAACACATGCAAAAGGCCCGTGTCCGCTATCAATACCTAGAGATGCTAAATCGCATGTATATTTCATGATAGAACTTTGATTTTCTTTACTATTTGTAGGTCTATCTGCAGTTTTGTTTGTTAGATGATAAATGGGAAATTTACTTGAAAAAGAAAAAAAATGTAAACAACAATTATAGATCGAATTCATATACCATACGTAGAGAACAAGTTTTTAAGTTAAAAAAATTGATTT
>Ga0209550_10004204_pt1 | contig 13647 bp, 16 predicted proteins | sample LauGreSuBDMM15SN_2_FD_187567 | JGI IMG/M metagenome (GOLD analysis project Ga0209550, IMG submission 187567) | Freshwater lake microbial communities from Lake Michigan, USA - Su13.BD.MM15.SN (SPAdes) (version 5) | ecosystem: Environmental > Aquatic > Freshwater > Lake | place: Lake Michigan... | reverse complement strand
GGGTGAGTCTATTAGGCTCGCCCCATGTTCGAAACTTCAAGTGAATCCCCCGCACCAGTTCGGGTGGTCTCTGAGGCGATCAAAGATTATGTAGATCGCTTAGGGCCAATTTGGATTGAAGGCGAGATCTCAGAACTCAATGAACGCAGCGGTGGAATGGCTTTTATGCGCTTGCGCGATACTTCAGTTGATATGAGCCTTTCGGTGATGTGTTACAAAAACGTTTTGGCCGCGGTGCAACCGCTACCTGCAAATGCGCGCGTAGTTATTTATGCAAAACCATCGTGGTTCACCAAGAACGGTTCTCTGACAATGTCTGCCAAAGAGATTCGCCAAGTTGGTGTTGGTGAATTACTGGCACGCCTTGAGGCGCTCAAGACTCTGCTGGCGGCCGAAGGTTTATTTAGCGCAGACCGTAAAGTTGCTCTACCAAAGTTACCGCGCAAAGTTGGGCTAATCTGCGGTCGCAATACCGATGCCGAAAAAGATGTGGTTGAGAATGCCAAGCGTCGCTGGCCAGCAGTTGAATTTGAAATTCGCGAAGTTGCAGTGCAAGGCGCGGCAGCTGTTGTTGAAGTATCTGCCGCGCTGCGCGAACTAGAAGCAATCGAAGATGTTGATGTCATCATCATTACTCGTGGTGGCGGCTCATTTGAAGACCTGCTGCCCTTTAGCGATGAATCCTTAGTTCGACTAGCTGCAAGTTGTGTGACACCTATTGTCAGCGCAATTGGCCATGAAAAAGATTCTCCGCTCCTTGATTTAGTTGCGGACTATCGCGCATCAACTCCGACCGATGCGGCAAAGCGAGTGGTTCCAGATATTGAACAAGAGATTTCAGATATCAATAAGATCCGCGATCGCATGTATCGCCGCTTACTCGCCAGCGTTGAGTACGAGTTAAATCAAATAGCCCAGCTGCGCAATCGCCCAGTGATGAAAGATCCGAGCGTGATGATCAAGGTGCGCAAAGATGAAATGTCGGCGCTACGTGATCGCTCTCATCGCGGGTTTAAAGCACTGCTCGATATTGAGAAGAGAGAGATCAAGGGTGTAATCGCACATTTGCGTTCACTTTCACCACAATCAACTATGGACCGAGGCTATTCAGTGGTTCAAAATGGCGGTGGAAAAATTGTGCGCGATGCCACAAAGTTAAAGGCCGGAGATGTGCTGCGCATTCGTGCGGCAAAGGGCGAGGCAAGTGCCAGCGTGCTGGCGAGCGAGTAGATTTGCCCCATGGTCGCAAAGGATGCAAAGCCTTCATATGAGCAAGCTCGTGATGAACTAGCTGAGATCGTTGAATCACTTGAAGATGGCAGTGCAACGCTGGAGGAGTCACTCAAACTTTGGGAGCGCGGTGAAGAGTTGGCAAAGATCTGTCAGGAATGGTTGGACGGGGCAAAGAAGAAATTAGATGCCGCAAAGAAGCCGGCGCAATAATGTCCCCCCAGTTTTCATATTCAGATTTACTACCCATTGGCGCGGATAAAACTAAGTATCGCAATATCGGTAAAGCCGGCGTTAGCGTTATAAAACTCGGAGATCGTGAATTTCTACAAGTCTCACCCAAAGCGCTAACACTTCTAACTGAAACTGCGATCCACGATATTTCACATTACCTGCGCACAGAACACTTGCAACAACTTGCCAATATCTTGAAAGACCCTGAGGCCTCGCCCAATGATCGCTTCGTTGCCTTAGATCTATTAAAGAATGCCAATATTTCTGCAGGTGGCATCTTGCCGATGTGCCAAGACACTGGCACCGCACTTGTCATGGGCAAGAAGGGTCAATATGTATTGACTTCTTCTAAGGATGAAGTCGCGATCTCGCAAGGAATTTATGACGCATTTACCAAGTTAAACCTGCGTTATTCGCAGATGGCACCTGTCACAACTTGGGAAGAGAAGAACACCGGCAATAACTTGCCCGCTCAAATCGAGATTTATGCTGATACAGATCACCAAGATGAATACAACTTTATGTTTATCGCCAAAGGTGGTGGCAGCGCCAATAAATCATTTTTATATCAAGAGACCAAAGCGGTGCTAAATCCAGCATCATTTATGACTTGGCTCGATGAAAAGCTCCGTTCCATCGGCACCGCAGCATGTCCGCCCTATCACTTGGCAATTGTCATCGGCGGAACCAGCGCCGAGCACACAGTTAAGACTGCAAAGCTGGCCAGCACAAAGTATTTAGATTCACTTCCAACAACTGGCGATGCCGCAACTGGACATGGTTTTCGCGATATCGAACTTGAAGAAAAAGTACTCGAACTAACGCGCACCTTGGGAATCGGTGCACAATTTGGCGGAAAGTACTTCTGCCACGATGTGCGCGTAATCCGCTTGCCACGTCATGGCGCCTCACTGCCAATTGCTATCGCTGTTTCTTGTTCCGCTGATCGCCAAGCGAAAGCCAAAATCACTAAAGATGGCATCTTCCTGGAAGAGTTAGAACGCGATCCAGCACGCTTCTTGCCAGAGACAACTGATGAACATCTAGATGATAATTTGGTTCGAATTGATTTAAATCAACCAATGGATGCGGTGCGCGCAGAGCTTTCCAAGCACCCAGTTAAAACTCGCATCGCACTCACCGGCACAATCGTAGTTGCGCGCGATTTAGCCCATGCCCGCATCAAAGAAGCCCTCGATGCCGGCCAAGCACTGCCGCAATATATGAAGGATTATGCCGTTTATTACGCAGGCCCTGCCAAGACTCCAACGGGTTATGCATCTGGTTCATTTGGTCCGACAACTGCCGGACGTATGGATTCTTACGTTGAACAATTCCAAAAAGCTGGCGGATCTCTTGTGATGTTGGCAAAAGGCAATCGTTCAAAGGCGGTGACAGATGCCTGCAAAAACTATGGCGGCTTCTATTTGGGTTCAATTGGCGGTCCAGCCGCCCGCCTGGCTCAGGATTGCATCAAGAAAGTTGAAGTTCTTGATTTCCAAGATCTAGGAATGGAAGCTATCTGGAGGATCGATGTCGTTGATTTCCCAGCCTTCATTGTTGTTGACGATAAGGGAAATGACTTCTTTGCCCAGACTTCCAAAATGATTTCGATCGGTAATAAGCCGGAAGTTTAAACTTTAGTAGTAATTACTACGCTTGAACTTTGCCCAAGCTTTGCATGGTTGGTCATAGCGAGCCTCGATATAACGAAGACCCCAACGAATCTGTGTCACCGGATTTGTGCGCCAGTCAGTTGAAACTACATCCATGCGACTAGCCGGCAGAGCCTGAGGAATTCCGTGGGCACCTGATTTTTTATTACGCGCCTTGTAATTCCAGTGGCTCTCCTTCGTCCAAAGACGATTGAGGCAGTCGTATTGATCCTCATCCCAACCATATTCAGAGAGCATGATCTGCTTGGCTACCTTCTTGGCACCAACGATTGTGCGAGCCATTTCAACTTGGCTACTAATGGCTGCCGCCAAAGCCATTTGGGATGCAAAGAGATCCAGGCGCTGATCGAGCTGGGTATATAGGGCGGCGCCTTCGGAAAGGTCTACTTCAGAATTTAAGGCGATCGACATCGTCAGCTTGCTTGACTGCGGCAAGGACAAACTAGTTGTCATCGGAAAGTCCAGACCATAGGCAGTTGGCTGGGCCGTTGAGATGAGCAAGAAGGAGCCGACCAGGGTCCAGAGGGCGCGCAACTTAAAGCGTCGTGAATTGGTAATTGAGAATCTGTTCATCGCGCGCCTGCCTTCCTTTGCCTAGCCTTTACCCGCTGTTTATTTCCGCGCCCCATCTGCCTATAAATAGGCGAACGGAACTGCCGGGGAATGAGTTAAGGGTGGCAAGTGGGGTGAGATGTCGCAAATTAATTCATGCGTGTGGCGCAGATTCACAGGAAAGTCGCCTCCTGTGGACAGAGAAAAGTCCTGCTCAGTTAGGGCAAAGTCCTATATGTCCGAATTGTGAGTGTGAGATTTAAAAGTGGTGGCTCTCTCGGATATATCGGCTTTAGGAAATTGGGCCTTCCAGCAGTTCAGTGACCAGGGCTGCGATCGGCGAGCGCTCGCTGCGAGTCAAGGTCACGTGGGCAAATAGCGGATGGCCCTTGAGCGTTTCAACGACGGCGACGACGCCATCGTGGCGGCCAACCCGCAAGTTATCGCGCTGGGCAACATCGTGGGTTAGGACTACTCGCGATGATTGGCCGATTCGCGAGAGCACGGTCAAGAGAACGCCGCGTTCTAGGGATTGGGCTTCGTCGACAATTACAAATGAGTCGTGAAGTGAGCGACCACGGATGTGGGTCAGAGGCAGAACCTCGATAAGTCCGCGCGCCATTACCTCTTCAATAACGGCTTGCGAAACCAGGGCGCCCAAAGTATCAAAAACCGCCTGCGCCCAAGGGGACATCTTTTCGCCTTCGCTGCCCGGCAGGTATCCCAGCTCTTGGCCACCGACTGGATAGAGGGGGCGGAAAATAATAACTTTTTTATGTAGGCGCTTTTCCATTACCGCTTCCAGTCCGGCGCAAAGAGCCAGGGCTGACTTACCGGTTCCAGCGCGACCGCCAAGTGAAATGATTCCGATTTCGGGATCTAATAAAAGGTCCAAGGCAATTCGTTGTTCAGCCGAACGACCATGCAGACCGAATGCGTTGCGATCGCCGCGAACCAACTGCAATCGTTTGTCGGCGGTGACTCGCGCAAGGGCGCTGCCTTTCTCTGAATGCAGAACGATTCCGGTGTGCACTGGCAATTGATGTGCGCACTCGTGATCGGCGCGATCAGATGAATAAAGTTCATCGATAACGCTGTGGCCAACATTGATCTCTTCGATTCCAGTCCATCCGCTATTGGAGACTAGTTCGGCTAAATACTCCTGTGCCTCAACACCAACGGCTGATGCCTTAACGCGAAGTGGCAGATCTTTCGTAACTAGAACTACTTGCTTGCCATCTGACATTAAATTTTTTGCGATCGCCAAGATTCGTGAATCATTGGTGCCATCTCGCAAGAATCCATGAGGCAAGGTACTTAAATCTGTGTGGTTCAATTCCACCGAAAGCGTGCCGCCTTCTGGGGTTATCGTTAGTGGCTTATCTAGGCGGCCGTGGGTAACTCGCAGGTCATCGAGTGATCGCAGCGCTGCGCGCGCAAAATATCCAAGTTCGGGGTGATCTCGCTTGGTTTCAAGTTCTCCAATGACTGCGATCGGAATAATTACTTCATGCTCTTCAAATTTTAAGAGCGCGTTCGGATCTGCCAATAAAACGCTGGTATCTAAAACATAAGTCTTTTTTAAAGCTCTTTTTTTAGCTGTAGATACTGGAGTAGCCAATGGCCAGCTCTCGCATTCTCTTTAGTTTTATCCGGACGGATGTTGCTTCTGACTAGAAAAAGATAGAACGGTAGAGCGCACTTTTAAGTGCGACACGCCATAGCGGCTAGTTAACGATTGGTTAAGACTGACTACGCGCCAAGTCGGCGATGGCGTTGCGAATATGCACGAAGTGCGCGCAAGAAATCGACGCGACGAAAATCTGGCCAATATGCTTCACAGAAATAGAATTCTGATAAGGCGCTCTGCCACAATAAAAATCCACCAAGCCGCTGCTCACCTGATGTGCGGATCAATAATTCTGGATCTGGTTGGCCGGCGGTATATAAATATTTTGATATCTCTTCTGTAGTCAACCCGGCAGCGGCATCTTCCAAGTTCGCACCATGGGCGCTCTTATCCTGCAGATATCCCTTAACGGCATCGACGATTTCACGACGTCCGCCGTATCCAATAGCCACATTTACCTCCACGCCACCATTGATTACAGGCGGCAAATTAGCCAATTTTTCACTTAGCCAAGGCGGCAAAAGTTCTAGCGCACCAACAGCCTTGATATGCCATTTACCTGTGGCACGCAGTTCATCAACTGTGTCACCAATAATCTTGAGCAGACCATCTAACTCTTCCGGGGTGCGTTTAAAGTTTTCGGTCGATAACAACCACAAGGTGACCACCTCAACTTTTGCCTCATCGCACCAGCCAAGAAATTCCACAATCTTGCTGGCACCACGGCGGTGGCCCTTGGGATCTAGCGAACTGGGATTAGCTTTTGCAAAACGACGATTACCATCGAGGATCACACCAACATGGCGCGGGGTCTTTGAAAAATCAAGATCGCTAACAATGCGCCACTCATAAAATGGATAGAGCGCGGATTTGATAGCTTTACGGATACTGCTTAACAATTCGGCGCTCTGCAATAAAAGATGCCACAGGCAAGGTGCCAGCCAACATGACCCAGAGAATCTTCAAGAGGTGCCAGCGACCTTTAACGCCAACCTGTAAGACGGTTAATAGATAGACCATATATAGGTAGCCATGAACGATTGGAATCGCAATTAAATACTTTTGGTCGTCAATGCCATCGAGCATGTATTTGCCAGGCATATAAATAAACCACAACAAGAGTGACATAACGCCACAGATAATGGCCATGGCTCGAAAGCGATTGACTGCAGATTTCATAGCGGTAAGCCTATGGCTTCTTTGCCTGCTTTTCGGCGATAGAAGGGAAGGTAAAGAACTATCGCCGCCATCAGCCACCAGATTGCAACGTAGGAAATATGTTGCCAGTAATAACCGGCGACTCGGGAAACTGGCACCTCAGCAACGATGCGGGTGCGTATCAATTCACCCGAACCTGTCACCTCTGATTGAGCGACGATGAAACCGTCATATAACTGCAGGTTGGCTTGGCCAACAATGACGCTGCTATCAAGGCGAGAAATAACTCCGGGCACATTTTCGGCGCGATCATCATTTTGATGTGGCTGCATGGTGCCAACTAATTCAATTCTGGTCGACATCGCTATATCCATATTTGATAATCGATCTGCCCACAAACCTCGAACAACCAAAATTCCTGAAGGTGGACCCGATCCATCAACTTGCAGCAAAGCCACTTCCCAATCGCTGACAACGCCATCTTTATCACGCTGCAGCGGTGCTTTGAAGTTGGAAATATAAAAGCCACTGACTGAAACTTGCTTATTTACATTTCGCGAATCCAAGGCGACAGTTGGGGTAGCTAATTCACTGAGCGAATAAACCTTGGGATCAATAACTTTGGCTGCGGCATTTAGCTCTTTAACAACTGCGGCGCGATCTAGCTGCCAATTGCCAAGCCCAACTAAAACCAGGGCAATTGCAATAACACCCAGGGCTTGAAAAAACTTCTTAACTATCGATCTGGTTTTCATTATTGCGAGCGTTCATTCGCATGTAGCGCTTATAGAAACTACGCAACAAAATAGTGACGGTTATACAGAGAATCAGAACTGTGAGCGAACCTGCCCAGCCCATATCAACATCTTTTTGCATGAGACAATCATCCCATGCAATCTGGCGAAGAGTTTGACTACAACGACCGATATGGCGTTCGCCCCCAGAAGAGATGGGTCACACCAGCGATCGTTTTTGCCTTAGTCGGTGGTGGTTGGCTTATTTGGGCAGGCCTGCATCACGCCAATCCCACAATTAGATATGAACTAATCTCATTTAACGTCACTGCAGAAAGAGAAATTTCTATCCGCTACACCGTCAATCGCACGGACCCAATGCAAGTTGTAATCTGCACTTTGACTGCAAGTGATCAGGATAAGAATGTCGTAGGCCAAATCGATGACAAAATCACAGCAGGAACATCACTAACCGAGCAAACGACTGTGATTCCCGCACGAACTGCCCCGGTTACAGCGGCTATTGCACGTTGTCGCGCCGAATAATTACTTCGTATACCGTTGCCCCTTATGAGTACCCCACAAACTTGGCTAACCCAAGAAGCCGCCGACCGTTTGCGCGGTGAACTCGCACATCTTGAATCAGGTGGCCGTAAAGAAATTACCGCCAAGATCGAAGCAGCACGCGCTGAAGGCGATCTAAAAGAAAACGGCGGCTATCACGCAGCGCGCGATGAACAAGGAAAGATGGAAGCGCGCATCCGCCAGTTAAAGCAGATGCTAGAGAATGCACACATCGGAACACCTCCCGCATCAGCTGACGGCGTAGTTGGTCCTGGCATGGTTATCACTGCAATTATTGCCGGCGATGAAGAGAAGTTCTTACTTGGTTCGCGCGAAATAGCATCTGGTGACTTAAGTGTTTATAGTGAAAAATCTCCACTTGGCGCCGCCGTAATGGGCGCCAAGATCGGTGACACAGTCTCTTACACCGCACCAAACGGTAAAGAGATTAAAGTCGAAATCAAGGGCGCAACTAATTACTAATTAATAAGTTGCTCGACCACCAGAGGCATCAAAGGTAAAGCCGGTTGTAAATGAGCAAGCTTTTGATGCCATAAATGCAACAATCTCGGCAACTTCTTCAGGTTGACCAACTCGCCCCATAGGGATTCGGCTGATCATGTATTTCAAAGTTTCATCAGAAGTATTTGAATTCATCGGCGTGCTGATAACTGCTGGTGCCAGTGAGTTAACGATGACTCCGTGCGGCGCCACTTCCTTGGCCACGCCTTTAACAAAGCCGATCATGCCGGCCTTGGAAGTGTTGTAAGGGGAAAGTCCAGGGTTGCCTTCTTTTCCGGCGATCGATGTCAAGTGAACAATTCGGCCGTACTTCTTTGCTTTCATTGAAGGGATAACTGCTTGAGTTAACCAGATAGCGCCGTAGAGATTTACCTGCAGAACCTTTTCAAAATCTGGCCAATTAACATCTTCAAATTGCGTGTTAGATGGTCCAACAATTCCAGCAGTATTAATTAGCGCATCAATCTGGCCGTGATCTTTGAGAATTGCTGACACCGCTGCGGTGATTTGTGCTTGATCTGAAATATCGCAGATATGAACTTGGTTTGCAGCAAGGTTTAACTCTTTAGCTAATTCATCAAGGGCGCCTTTATTAAAATCCAGCGCGATGATTTTTGCACCACGTGCAGCAATTAACTGTGCGCTGGACTTGCCGATGCCAGTTGCCGCACCTGAAATAACTACTACTTGACCATTGAATTCAACTGATGATGTGGCCGACATGGTGACTTCTCTCTACTTAATCCGTGGATCGATATGAATCTTTGGTCCATCGCCAGCGCCTTGGGGACGCTTGCCCATAAAGACATCATGCACTTCATTTAGCGAAATTGTTGCAGCAATTAGTGGCCGTGGATCTACTTCACCGCGGGCAAAAATTTCAATCGCTCCTTTTAGTCCCGGCGATGCCGAAAGTATGCCAACTGCAGTGACATCTTTGAGAGCTAGGTCGCGTGAATCAATGAGGCTGGGTTCACCAGATATTCCGATGTAAACAACGCGACCACCGGGTTCGACCGCTTGCACAATTTCATTAGGGATTAATTTGTGATTGGTGGCATCAATAATTCCGTCGAAACCTGTTCTTGGTTTGACCAAATCTTTTCCAGCGTTCTTGATACCAATCTGATGCGCTAATTTGATAGTACGTTCATTGCGGCCTACTAAGTGCACATTTGCACCCGCTGCTTGAGCAAGTTGTGCGCAAAGTAATCCGATTGTTCCTGTTCCGTAAATTAAAATCTCTTTGCCAGGTCCGGCCAGCGCTGCCTCAACTGCGCGAAGTGAATTTCCAGCGGGTTCGATAAGCGCGCCAATGGCGTCATCAATTGAATCCGGGAGCGCATGCAATGCACGTTCTGGAACCAACAACTTTTCAGCACACGCACCTGGCCAACCGTTGCGGACTCCGATTTCAAAGCGATCATCGCAAACATGTTGGCGCCCTGATGTGCAGCGGTAACAAGTACCGCAACCAAGCATCGTGTCACCGGTAACTCTTTGACCCAGCCACTTTGGATTTACGCCGTTACCAATTTGCGAAACAACACCACACCATTCGTGGCCAATTTGTACTGGATATTTAGCTTGATTGCTATGCAGGTAAACCATCTCACCTGTAAAGAATTCTTGATCAGTTCCACAAATACCAACCCGCGTTACATCAACTACGACTTGGTTATCCCCCGCAATTGGCTCTGCCACATCTTCCACAACGGAATTATTTGGCGAAGTTATGGTCAAGGCCTTCATGCCGTCACTATACTCAACACAATATCGAGACTGTAAGTTAGTGATTTGAGGAGTTTTTCATGCGCAGCGCCCATTGGTATGGCGGTAAAGATCGTGATGGATTTATTCACCGGGCATGGATGCGCCGCGGCTTACCGAAAGATGCCTTCGATGGTCGCCCACATATTGCAATTGCCAATACCGCATCAGATTTAACTCCCTGCAACTCTCACTTAAATGAAGTGATGGAGTATGTAAAAAATGGAATTTGGGAGGCTGGTGGCGTTCCGCTAAATATGCCAGCAGTCTCACTCGGTGAAACATTGGTACGTCCAACTGCGATGTTGTGGCGCAATATGGCTGCCATGGCAACGGAGGAAATGATTCGCGCCAATCCAATCGATGGCGTTGTCTTACTCGGTGGTTGCGATAAAACGATTCCATCACTGTTGATGGCAGCCTCATCGGTAGATATTCCAGCTTTAGTTGTTCCAGGTGGACCAATGTTGACCGGAACTTTCCAGGGTACGCCTCTTGGGTGTGGCACAGATGTCTTTCGTTTAAGTGAGGAAGTTCGTGCTAAAAAACTTAGTGAAGCAAAGTTCTTAGATTCAGAGTCCGCCATGATTCGCAGCCGCGGCCATTGCAACACCATGGGAACGGCATCAACCATGGGAATTATGGCCGAAGCACTTGGCATGGTTATTCCAGGTATTGCAGGAACACCAGCACCTGACAGCCGTTTATTGCAGTACTCACAAGAGTCAGGGCGACGTATTGTTGAAATGGTTCATGAAGGTTTAAAGCCAAGTGACATTATGGTGAAGGGCTCTTTCCTTAACGCAATCGTGGCACTTGCAGGCATTGGTGGATCAACAAATGCCGTTGTTCACTTACTGGCAATTGCGGGCCGCTTAGGAATTGATCTAACTCTCGATGATTTCGATCGCACGGGTTCGCGCGTGCCTCTGCTGGTTAACTTGCAACCTGCTGGTAAATATCTAATGGAGGATTTCCATCGCGCAGGTGGCTTGCGCGCAGTCTTTAAAGAGTTAGAAGATTTGCTAGATCCAAAGGCAATTACTGTGCTTGGAACGCCTTTAGTTAAAGGTTTATCTGAAGCCGAAATTTATGACACTGATGTTATTCGCACACGCGCAGAACCACTGCAACCAAGTGCGGGCATTGCGGTTCTGCGCGGCAATCTTGCGCCGCTCGGCGCGGTTATCAAGCCTGCTGCAGCAAGTGCGAACTTGTTAAAGCATCGCGGTAAGGCCATGGTTTTTGACAGCATTGAAGATTTCAAAGCCCGTATTGATGATCCTGATTTAGAGGTTGATGAAAATTCAGTTCTAATCTTGCGTGGTTGTGGCCCAAAGGGTTATCCCGGAATGCCAGAAGTTTCTAATATGCCAATGCCACAAAAGTTATTGGAAAAAGGCGTGCGCGATATGGTGCGAATTTGTGATGGTCGCATGAGTGGAACCGCTTACGGCACCGTTGTATTACACGTTGCACCAGAGGCGGCAGCTGGTGGTCCACTTGGGCTAGTTCAAACTGGTGATTACATAATTTTGGATGTTGCAGCGCGAACACTAAGCATTGACATAACCGATGCCGACTTGGCAGCGCGCAAACCAAATACCGCAACAGTTGATGGCTTTGCTAAATCCGACCGCGGATGGCAGAAGCTTTATATCGACCACGTCATGCAGGCCGATACCGGTTGTGATTTAGATTTCTTAGTTGGATCTAGTGGAGAACATATCTCTCGCGAATCCCACTAAAAATCTAATTAATCTGCAGCGCGCTTATATTTTCTAACGCTAATCGGAATAAATATCGCCATGATGATGATCATGTAGATAAATGAAGTGATCAGAGGGTTTTCACTCGGAAATGATCCGGCTGTTGCGCCAAATTCATTTTCGAGTCCAAAGAGTTGGCGGCAAGCAGCCACCATCGTTGAAACTGGGTTCCATTCCGCAAAGTACTGCAACGCTCGTGGCATGCCAGTTGTTGGCGCAAAGGCATTTGATAAGAATGTCAGCGGGAATGTGATGATAAAGCTTACGTTTTGAACAACGCGCGCATCTGATGCGCAAAGCCCGACGTAGATACCAACCCAGGAAAGTGCGTAACCAAATAACAAGAGGAACATGAATCCGATCGCCACGCTCAGGGCACCTGATGTTGGACGCCAACCGACGACATAGCCAGCAATTCCCATGACCGCTAGAACCACGATGTTAAGTAGAGAGTCCCCGAGTGTGCGACCAACAACTAGAGCAGATTGTGAGATCGGCAGAGATCTAAAGCGATCGATTAAACCTTTCTTAAGATCTTCGGCAAGACCTACGGCAGTTCCGGCCAAAGTGAATGCAACGGTCTGCACAAAGATTCCAGGCATCAAGAGTTGAACATATCCACCTGGTTGACTGGTATCGATTGAGCCACCAAACACGTAGCGGAACAAAAGCACAAACATAACTGGTTGAATTGTTGAGAAGACTAAAACTTCTGGCACGCGAGTTAGCAAACGCAGCTGACGTTGCGTAATGATCATCGTGTCTTTAAATGCGCTCATTTCTTAGCCTTCTTTCTGCGCCCAGTTGTCACTTCTTCTACTGTCGTCTCCTCAGCGGCGTGGCCAGTAAGAGAGAGAAAAACGTCATCAAGTGATGGACGCTTGAGGCCAACATCGAGTGGATGTATTCCTGCTGAATCTAGAGAACGCAGTGTTTCAATTAGCGCAGTTGCACCAGTTGATACCGGTGCCGAAATCATGCGCAGGCCTTCATCCAATGTGGCTTTGTTTCCACTTATATTTGCCACAACTTCCATAGCCTTAACAATGTTGTGCTCCTCGACCACAATTTCTAAGCGTTCTCCGCCAACTTGCTTCTTTAGCGCATCAGAAGTTCCACGAGCAATAACTTTTCCATGATCGATAACTGCAATCTCATCAGCTAATTGATCAGCTTCTTCCAGATATTGCGTGGTAAGTAGCAAGGTAACGCCACCCTTTACCAACTCTTCAATAACTCTCCACATTTCTTGACGACCTCGTGGGTCAAGGCCAGTGGTTGGCTCATCTAAGAAGAGAACTTTTGGCTTAACTATTAGTGATGCTGCTAAATCAAGACGACGACGCATGCCACCTGAATAAGTCTTAATGGGGCGCTTTGCACTCTCTGTAAGTGAGAATCTTTCAAGTAACTCATCTGCTCGCGCGATCGCCTCTTTTTTACCAAGGTGATAGAGCTGGCCAAACATCACCAAGTTATCCCAGCCAGTTAAAATCTCATCAACTGCCGCATATTGACCAGATAAACCAATTACTTCACGAACTTTCTCAGGATGCTTAATAACATCGATGCCGCCAACCATCGCGTGACCTGAATCTGGGCGCAATAGAGTTGCCAAGATGCGCACACATGTTGTTTTACCAGCACCATTTGGCCCAAGCACGCTTAATACTGTGCCTTCTTCAACATCGAGCGATAAGTGATCTAAGGCACGAACAGCGCCATTGCGATAAGTTTTAACTAGGTCTTCGGCTATAACTGATTTCACAGAGTAAACTTATCGTAATTAACTCCAGGTTTAAATCGTT
>Ga0209550_10004203_pt1 | contig 13648 bp, 12 predicted proteins | sample LauGreSuBDMM15SN_2_FD_187567 | JGI IMG/M metagenome (GOLD analysis project Ga0209550, IMG submission 187567) | Freshwater lake microbial communities from Lake Michigan, USA - Su13.BD.MM15.SN (SPAdes) (version 5) | ecosystem: Environmental > Aquatic > Freshwater > Lake | place: Lake Michigan... | reverse complement strand
GTGGTGCCTTTGCTCACTGAGTATGCATAAAAACTTGCAGCATCATGAACTGGGATACCTTCGGTTATAACAACAACTAGTGGCATTGCAGCATCGATTGCATCGATGACTGCCGCCTTTGCAAACTTAGGTGGAACGAAAACTACTGAAGTATTTGCACCCGTTGCACTCATTGCTTCGGCAACGGTATTAAAGACTGGAAGTTGATGACCATCGATATCCAGAACCTGTCCGCCTTTACCAGGGGTTACTCCACCAACAACCTTTGTGCCAGATGCAAGCATTCGCCGTGTGTGTTTAGTTCCCTCTGATCCCGTCATTCCCTGAACAATGACAACTGATTTTTCATTCAAAAAGATAGCCATTTACTTAGCCGCCAACTCTGCAGCACGATTTGCTGCTCCATCCATCGTGTCGGCCTGTTCAATAAGTGGGTGCGCAGCCTTAGCCAAGATTGCCCGTCCCTCAGCAACGTTATTGCCATCTAAGCGCACAACAATGGGCTTGGTTGCTTTAGCGCCAAGGAGCTCGAGGGCCTGCACGATTCCAGTTGCAACGGCGTCACATGATGTAATTCCACCAAAGACATTTACAAAGACGCTCTTAACATCCTTATCACCGAGAATAATTGAGAGTCCATCGGCCATGATCTGCGCCGATGCACCGCCACCAATATCTAAGAAGTTAGCTGGTAGTACACCGCCATGTTTTTTACCGGCGTAGGCCACAACATCGAGTGTGCTCATTACTAATCCAGCACCATTGCCGATGATTCCGACTTGGCCATCTAGCTTGACGTAGTTTAAATTCTTCTCAGCCGCTGCCGCCTCTAGTGCATTTGTTGAAGCGTGATCTATAAGAGCTGCGTGATCTGGTTGGCGAAACTGCGCATTATCATCAAGGGTAATCTTGCCATCGAGTGCAATAACCTTGCCATCTTTTGTCTTAACAAGTGGGTTAACCTCAACCAAGGTTGCATCCTCTGATTGAAAAACCTCCCAGAGCTTTAATAAAACCTCAGCAACTTGATCAGCGACATCGAGTGGAAAGTGCGCCGCAGCAACAATCTCTTTAGCCTTGATCGCACTAATTCCATCAACGGCAGATACTGCAATCTTTGCTAACTTTTCAGGGGCAGTATGTGCAACCTCTTCGATATCCATTCCACCTGAAACCGATGCCATGGTTAAAAATGTTCGGTTTGAGCGATCTAGAAGAATCGCTAAGTAGTACTCGGATTCAATCGGTGCAGCAGCTGCAATCATGACTGTTCGTACTGTATGACCTTTGATATCCATTCCAAGAATTGCACTCGCTTTTTCGCGTGCATCCGCAGCATTCTCAGCCAGCTTTACTCCACCAGCCTTTCCGCGACCACCTACTTTTACTTGCGCCTTTACAACAACTTTTCCACCTATTGAAGTTGCGGCAGCTTCGGCCTCATCTGGCGTCGTTGCAATTGCCGCTGCCAAAACCGGCACGCCATGCTTTTCAAATAACTCTCGTGCCTGATATTCAAAGAGATCCACTGGTACTCCGACCCATGATTAGGAGGTAATCCTAGAGCTTCTCAACGGGGGCATAACGCAGCAGTAATCGCTTCTCACCGTACTGGCCGAATTTAATCGTCGCCTCGGCCTTATCGCCCTCCCCTCCTACCGAAACAACGGTCCCCAAACCAAATGTGTCATGTGACACACGCTCGCCAATGTGAAGTTCGATTGCGGAGATCTTCTTGCCTGTAGCCCGAGGTGGTGGCGCTGTTGCAACTCTGGAACGTTTTATTAATGATGCAGATACTGAAGTTGATAAGTCATTGCGCCACTCAATTACATCCTCTGGAATCTCATCTAAGAAACGTGAGGGTGGATTGTAATTAGGTGCACCCCATGTCGAGCGATACTGCGCTCGTGAAATATATAAATACTTACGGGCGCGAGTCAAACCAACATATGCAAGACGGCGCTCTTCTTCAATCTCATCTTTTTCACCCAGTGTGCGCGAATGTGGAAAGATGCCATCTTCCATTCCAGTTAAGAAGACCGTTGGGAACTCAAGACCTTTAGCCGTGTGCAACGTCATCATCGTTACGACCCCACCGTGATCTTCACCCTCTGGAATCTCATCGGCATCGGCGACTAATGACACCTTCTCTAAAAAGCCCGCAAGTGATATCTCTTCATCCTCCATCAGCTCTTCAAGATCCCGCTCTTCATACTCCATAGATACTGCAACAAGTTCTTTTAAATTCTCTACTCTGACTTCATCTTGTGGATCAGTACTATCTGCCAACTCTTTCAATAAACCTGATTGCTCGAGGGCTGCTTCAACAATAACTGAGGGACGCGTCTTAGCTTCCACTAGTACATGAAGTGCACTCATCATCGATGTGAAGTCTTGAATCGATTGGGCAGCACGAGTTGGTAGTCCCGTTACTTCTGAGCAGCGAAGTAGCCCTTGCCAAAAAGAGATTCCCTGCTCTTGTGCAAAGAGATCAACGTAATCTAAAGATGTATCACCAATTCCGCGCTTTGGAACATTAATAACTCTGCGCAGGGATATCTCATCATCTACATTAGCTAGCACTCGCAGATAGGCAAGCAAATCCTTCACCTCTCGGCGCTCATAAAAGCGAAGTCCACCAACGACCTTGTAGGGCAGCGCACTGCGCATAAAGACCTCTTCAAATACACGTGACTGCGCATTGGTGCGGTAAAAAATCGCGGTATCTCCTGGTTGCGACTTTTCATCGCGCTGCAGTTGGCGAATCTCATCGGCTATAAATCTCGCCTCATCATGTTCATTCTCGGCGACATAGCCTGTTAAAAGTGCGCCTGAGCCCGAATCGGTCCATAGGTTTTTCTCTTTACGACTCACGTTCTTAGTTATTACTGCATTAGCGGCGCTGAGAATGTTTTGAGTAGATCTATAGTTTTGCTCAAGAAGTACTGTCGTGGCGTTGGGATAGTCGAGTTCAAACTGCAAGATATTACGGATTGTCGCACCACGAAAGCCATAGATGGATTGATCGGCATCCCCGACTACACATAGCTCGGCCGGTGGCATGCCATCACTTTGGCTGCCGACTAACTCTTTAACAAGGATGTACTGGGCGTGATTTGTATCTTGATACTCATCTACTAATACATGTCGAAAGCGCGATCTGAAACGTGCTTTCGCCTCAGGAAATCGCTGTAAGACTTCGACTGTCTTTAGAATCAAATCATCAAAGTCCATGGCGTTTGCCCGCTGTAATCGTTGTTGATAGAGGGTATAGACATCGGCAGTTACCTGCTCGAATTGATTACTGGCAGCGTTGACATAATCCTGTGGCCCCATTAATTCATTCTTAGCATTAGAGATCATCGCTTGAAACTGTCGAGCCGGATACCTCTTTGAATCTAGATTGAGTTCTTTGGCAACAATCGTTATCAATCGCAGCGAATCGGCAGAGTCATAGATAGAAAATGAACTGCTATATCCCAATCGCATCGCCTCTTGTCGCAAGATACGCACGCATGCTGAGTGAAAGGTAGATACCCACATTGATTGTGCAACTGGTCCAACTAACTCACCAACGCGCGCCTTCATCTCACCTGCTGCTTTATTTGTAAATGTAATTGCCAAAATTTGATATGGCGCAACGTGGCGAGCCGACATCAGATATGCAATACGGCGGGTTAGAACGCGGGTTTTGCCAGAGCCCGCCCCTGCCACAACTAATAAGGGGCCTCCAGCATGTGCAACTGCTGCACTCTGTGCTGGATTGAGTTCTGATAGCAGATTCTCAGTACTCGTCATGTTAGCAAGTCTATTAGGCTACGCCGATGGAACCGATCGCCGATAGTGAGATCAAGCGAGTTTTGGTCATAAGCGCCCACCCCGATGATTCAGATTTTGGAGCATCGGGAACAATTGCCCAGTGGGTTAAAAAAGGTATTGAAGTCGCCTATGTCTTTTGTACTAATGGCGATCAAGGTGGCGAAGAGTCCGGCTTTACTAAAGAGGAGATGCCAGCAATCCGCCAACGTGAACAACGCGCAGCCGGTGCGGCAATCGGTGTCACCGATATTACTTTTCTTAACTATATAGATGGAAACTTAGAGGCAACTCTTGGACTTCGAAAAGATTTAGTGCGCCAGATTCGAATATCGCAGCCCGATCGTATGGTCTGCCAAAGTCCTGAACGCAATTGGGATCGCATTGGTGCAAGTCATCCCGATCACTTAGCTGCAGGAGAGGCTGCGATTCAAGCCGTTTATCCCGATGCACGTAACCCATTTGCATTTACTGACCTGCTCGAAAAGGAGGGTCTACAACCTTGGCGCGTGAAGGAGATTTGGGTTAGCGCCTTTGCGAATCCCGATCACTTCGTAGATATTACAGATACCTTTGACTTAAAGATAAAGGCTTTACAAGCACATGCATCACAGACTGCCCACAATGAGAACTTAGAGATGATGGTCCGCGAATGGGGAGAGCGCAATGCTGCTACCGCTGGTTTTGCGCAAGGTCGAATCGCTGAGGCTTTTAAGATTGTTAATACGAATTAACTAACACGTACCTTTGTTAGTGCAATTGTTGTATTAGGTGTGCCATCGCCGCCGCCGCCTTTAACTCCAGCTTTAGCGATCGCTTGGACAATATCTAAGCCCTTAGTTATCTTTCCCCAGATTGTGTAGTCAGGGCCAAGGCTCGTATCAGCAAAGACTAAAAAGAACTGGCTGCCATTGGTTCCAGGACCTGAGTTAGCCATGGCTACGGTGCCGGCTGGGTAGTTATTGAGCGCGTTTGCTGGAAGGTTTTCATCGGGATAGGAAAATCCAGGCCCACCCCTACCTGTTGCAGTTGGATCTCCGCACTGGAGAACATAGATACCTGCAGTTGTTAAGCGATGACATAGTGATCCATCGAAGTAGCCGGCCTTTGCAAGGGTAGACATCTCAGTAAGTGTCCACGGGGCTTTTTTGCCTACCGTTGTAATAACAATTGTTCCGCAGTTGGTTGTAAGCGTGAATGTCTTAGGAAGTTTGGTTGAGGGTTTTTCTGCAGGCTTTACTATCATTTCAGTGTGCCCAACAGCCTTAGTTGGGGTGCACTTAACCTTTGCGGCAGCTTGTGCAGGTGTGAGGCCAACTAATGCCATAGTTGCGATAACTGCAGCGGCAATGAGTTTCTTCATGGTTATTCCCATTCGATTGTTCCTGGCGGTTTACTGGTGATATCTAACACGACTCGATTGACTTCGCGCACCTCGTTAGTAATGCGTGTCGAGATTTTCTCAAGAACTTCATAGGGAACTCTTGACCAATCTGCAGTCATGGCATCTTCACTCGATACGGGGCGAAGTACTATTGGATGACCATAGGTACGACCATCGCCCTGCACGCCAACACTTCGAACATCGGCTAATAAGACCACTGGGCACTGCCAGATATCACGATCAAGGCCGGCGGCTTTGAGTTCGAAGCGGGCGATGGCATCGGCCTCGCGCAGAAGATCTAAGCGCTCCTGAGTAACTTCGCCAACGATACGAATTCCAAGACCTGGACCTGGAAATGGTTGTCGCCAGACAATCTCTTCTGGCAGACCTAGCTCGAGACCAACATGACGTACTTCATCTTTAAACAGTGTACGTAGTGGTTCGATAAGTGAGAACTTCAAATCATCAGGCAGGCCGCCAACATTGTGATGAGATTTAATATTTGCCGTACCCGTACCACCACCAGATTCAACAACATCTGGATAGAGCGTGCCCTGTACTAAGAACTCCACCTCCCCGCCAGATGCGATATCACGGGCTGCCTTTTCAAATGCTCGGATAAATTCGCGGCCAATTACTTTGCGTTTTTCCTCTGGATCAGTAATGCCTTTGAGTGCAGCCAAAAAAACCTCTTTAGCATTAACAACAACTAAGTTAACCCCGGTGCTAGTAACAAAGTCGCGCTCCACCTGCTCGGCCTCGCCTTTGCGCAGTAAACCATGATCGACAAAGACACAAGTGAGTTGACTGCCTACTGCACGTTGAATAATCGCGGCGGCAACGGCAGAGTCCACGCCACCTGATAGACCACAGATCACACGCTTGTCGCCGATTACTGCCTTGGCATTAGCCGTTTCAGTTTCGACGATATTGCTTGTCGTCCATGTTGCATCGCATCGAGCGATGTTGACCAACCAGTTCTGTAATATCGCTTGGCCATGCTCTGAATGTAAAACCTCTGGGTGAAACTGAACTCCGGCTATATCCCCACGTGCATTTTCAAAGGCTGCAATCGGTGTATCGGTAGTGCTGGCGCAGATTGAAAAACCCGCCGGTGCAGTTGTGACTGCATCTCCATGTGACATCCATGCCTTTTGTGCAACTGGTAGTCCACTAAATAACTTTGATTCAGAGTGTGCTTTTACATCAGTGCGACCGAACTCTGATTTACCAGTCTGGCTTACTACCCCACCAAGGGCTGCAGCCATGAGTTGAAATCCGTAGCAGATTCCAAAAATTGGAATCCCTAATTCAAATATCGCAGCATCAAAGCTTGGTGCATTATTTGCATAGACACTCGATGGTCCGCCAGAGAGAATAATCGCCGATGGATTCTTGGCACGTACTTGGGCAGCAGTTATCGTCGAAGGAACGATTTCGCTAAAGACCTTGGCCTCTCTCACTCGCCGGGCAATCAACTGGGCATACTGAGCCCCAAAATCGACTACAAGTACGCCGCGATCATTAGGCACGGTGAATAAGTACCTCTACGCGCTGGAACTCTTTAACATCTGAATAACCACATGTGGCCATTGCCCGGCGCAGAGCACCAAATAGATTCATCGATCCATCAGATGTATGTGATGGTCCCAATAAAATCTCCTCTAACGTTCCGACCGTGCCCACTGCAACGCGCTCTCCACGTGGCAGTACCTGGTGGTGTGCCTCTGAGCCCCAATGCCAACCAAGTCCAGGTGCCTGTGTAGCTTTTGCAAGTGGTGAGCCCATCATTACCGCGTCGGCCCCACATGCAATCGCCTTTGCAATATCTCCACTTCGACCAACTGCACCATCGGCGATTACATGAACATAGCGCCCGCCCGACTCATCTAAATATTCGCGACGTGCAGATGCCACCTCGGCAACTGCCGATGCCATGGGAACTTCGATTCCTAAAACTTTACGCGTTGTATGTGCTGCGCCACCACCGAAGCCAACTAATACTCCTGCAGCACCTGCACGCATTAAGTGCAGCGCAGCAGTTGCAGTTGCAACACCACCAACAATGACAGGTACATCAAGCTCGTAAATAAACTTCTTTAAATTCAGCGCCTCAGTTTCAGCGGCAACATGTTCGGCGCTTACCGTTGTTCCACGGATTACAAAGATATCTACACCGGCATCGATAACCGCCTTGTGTAGTTGAGCAGTACGGGCCGGTGATAATGATGCAGCCACAGTTACACCGCCATCACGGATCTGTTGAATTCGCGCTTTAATGAGCTCGGGCTTAATAGGTTCGGTATAGATCTCTTGCATGCGCTTAGTTGCATGTTTATCTGGCATCGATGCGATCTCACCTAGCGGTATACGTGGATCCTCATAGCGTGTCCATAAACCCTCAAGATTTAAAACACCCACTCCACCTAAACGCCCGATTTCTATCGCAGTTTCAGGGGATACAACTGAGTCCATTGGCGCTGCCAACATGGGTAGATCAAATTTGTAGGCATCTATCTGCCATGTAGTAGAGACCTCTTCAGGATCGCGCGTACGACGGCTAGGCACAATTGCAATGTCATCGAAGGAGTAGGCGTTTCTGGCGCGCTTTCCGGGTGCTATTTCAATCTCGCTCATGAGCGGCCCTTTGCTTGGTAGTTAGGTGCATCGGCAACGTGTGCAACATCGTGTGGATGGCTCTCCTGCAGCCCGGCTGCAGTAATCTGAATTAAACGGCCCTCTCGGCGCAGTGTTTCAATATCAGGGGCTCCTGCATATCCCATTCCAGATCGAAGGCCACCAACTAATTGATGGACAACATCTTCAACGCTTCCGCGAAAAGCGACCTTACCCTCAATGCCCTCGGGTACGAGTTTATCTTCGGATAAAACATCATCCTGCATGTAGCGATCCTTTGAATAGGATTTTTGCGCCCCTCGTGATTGCATCGCAGCTAATGAACCCATACCGCGATAGGCCTTGTACTTAACGCCATCAATCTCAACTAGCTCCCCCGGTGACTCTTGACATCCTGCTAATAATGAACCGAGCATTACCGAGTTAGCACCGGCGACGATTGCTTTAACTATGTCACCTGAATACTGCAATCCACCATCGGCGATTAATGGAATACCTGCTTTATTACACGCCTTAGCCGCCTCCATGATTGCAGTAATCTGTGGAACACCAACACCTGCAACGATGCGAGTGGTGCAAATTGATCCTGGACCAACACCAACTTTGACGGCATCGGCGCCTGCGTTAATTAATGCCTGTGCACCTGAACGCGTTGCAACATTGCCACCGATTATTTGGGTTGTTGGCGAAAACTTTTTAATCCGTGCAATTGCATCAAGGACTGCGCGGTGGTGCCCGTGGGCTGTATCAACGACGACGACATCAACACCGGCCTCAATCAGGGCTTGGGCTCGAGCAAAGCCATCATCTCCCACACCAACTGCCGCTCCTGCAAGACCAACGTTTTTTACTAATTTAACGTGTGTGACTTGATCGGCGATGGGCAGGTTACGGTGAATAACTCCGATTCCACCAGCCTTAGCCATTGCAATTGCCATCTCAGATTCAGTGACCGTATCCATCGCCGATGAGATCAATGGAACCGCGATTGAGATCGTACGAGTTAACTGCGTTCTTGTATCTACCTCGGAGGGCACTACATCAGAGGCATCGGGAAGTAGAAGGACATCGTCGTATGTCAGGCCAAGCATCGCGACTTTATCGTTCTCGCTCATTGGCCCTCCCTAATCCGTGAAGGTGGGCAGTCTATCGGGGCTTTAGAGCCCTAAAGCACGCTCGATTTCAAGGCAGGCCTGCGTAATATCCTCAACAACGGCAACGCCGCTGCACTCATCGCGATTCCAACCGGCCCCACCCAAGACAATTCGTGGGGCTGGGCGTACTGCCGGTAGATCTCTGAAGAATTCAGGCAGAGCATTTTCTTGCAACTGAGCCCACAAGAAAACAGCTGGAGGCGCTGAACGATTAATCATTGCTGAGAGAGCAACTAGTGGTGTGCGAGAGCCTAAGAAATGTGTTTGGATTCTTCGCTCTGCAAGGGCAGCAGCTAATGCATGGAGTGCTAAGGAGTGAACCTCTTCGCCAACGGCGGCTAGTAGTACTGGGCGTGCATTGTGTGGATTTTTAATCTCATTGACAGCATCTCTAAAGATTCCTTTAAGAATCTGCGTTAAGAGATGTTCTACTTCAATTCCAACCCCTGTCTCCTCCCATGACTTTCCAATTAATATCAGCACGGGGGCTACAACGTTAGACCATGTCAAATCTGTTCCGTAGTGGGCTAACTCTTTACGGAGCTCACTTTCAATAAAAGCCTTATCGAAATTATGTGCAGCCTTATATATGGCTTTGACTAAATCATCACGTGATTCAAAATCAAGATCAATCACTGGATTGATATTTTTACCTTTATGAACTCTGGCCTGCTCTGCCGCCTCACATGGTGCAACTCCCGATGAGATTAATCGGCGCATGAGCATCAACCTGGCAACATCCAAGGGGCGGTAGCGGCGATGAGTGCCTGCCTCGTGGCTAGATGGCCCAAGGCCATAGCGGCGATCCCAGGTGCGAAGAGTGGCAGGGGCGATGCCCAGGTGCCGAGCCACCGCAGCTACGCTCAGGAGCTCCTCTTTGACTGCCATGTGCCTATCGTTGCGTGAAGTGGGCTAACTCACCACCCCAAACACGCTCACCGCCAGGCATATACCCCCGCGACACTTGAACAACCTACGGCGCGGTTGTATAGTCCTGCCATGGCTGAACTTTCTCGTCTACCCCGCCCCGTTGCAGATGAATGGGAGTGGCAGTATCAAGGTGCCTGCCGTGACTTACCTTCTGAGATGTTTTTTCATCCAGATGGAGAGCGAGGCCCACGTCGGCGCAACCGCGAAAATACTGCCAAAGCGATATGTGCAACATGTCCAGTAATGCTGGCCTGTCGTGCACATGCACTTGCAGTTCAAGAGCCCTATGGAATCTGGGGCGGATTATCTGAAGATGATCGCTTGTCAGTAATTACTCGCGATGGGGATCCAGATATTTCACATGCATCATAAATTTTAACTCCCCCCGAGTTAATGACAGGAAAAACCCCCTACAGAGAAAACTGTAGGGGGTTTTCATTTCCAACTTCTTTTAGTGTGAGTGACCGCCTGGGCCATGTGAGTGACCAGCACCGCCCGCATCTGCCGGTGCATCAGCTGGACGCTCAAAGACAACTGCCTCAGTTGTAATAAACATTGCAGCAATGGATGCAGCATTTGCAAGTGCTGAACGAGTTACCTTCACTGGATCGATGACACCATCTTTTGCAAGATCGCCATACACATCAGTTGCAGCGTTAAAGCCTTCGTTATCTTTCATCGCGCGAACTTTTGCAACTACTACGTAGCCTTCAAGTCCAGCATTTTCTGCGATCCAACGAAGTGGCTCATCGCAGGCTTTGCGAACTAAGCGAACTCCGACGGCCTTATCGCCAGTGAAGCCAAGATCGCCCTCTAGAACATCGGCTGCATGCACAAGTGCTGCGCCTCCGCCAACGACGATTCCCTCTTCAACAGCTGCGCGCGTTGCAGAGATTGCATCCTCTAAACGGTGCTTCTTCTCATTGAGTTCGACCTCAGTGTGTGCACCTACTTTGATGACGCAGACTCCGCCAGCAAGCTTTGCTACACGCTCTTGCAACTTCTCTTTATCCCATGAGGAGTCAGAGTTTTCAATCTCTTTGCGCAGCTCATTGACACGGCCGGCAACTGCCGCCTTATCTCCTGCGCCTTCGATGATTGTTGTTGCATCCTTTGAGACCACGATGCGACGTGCGCGACCGAGATCTTCCAATGTTGCAGCGTCTAACTTCATGCCAACCTCTGCTGAAATAACCTGTCCACCGGTCAGTGTTGCAATATCTTGCAACATCGCCTTGCGACGATCACCAAAGCCAGGTGCCTTAACGGCAACAGAGGCAAAGACTCCACGCATGCGGTTAACAACCAGTGTAGAAAGGGCTTCACCCTCAATATCATCGGCGATTATTAGTAGCGGCTTTGATGAGGCAGAAACCTTTTCAAGGATTGGAAGTAAGTCAGCTAGGGCTGAGATCTTTCCGGCTGAGATAAGCACGTAGGCATCCTCAAGGATAGATTCCATGCGATCTTGATCGGTGACGAAGTATGGAGAGATGTAGCCCTTATCGAACTGCATTCCCTCAGTGAACTCAAGATCTAACCCTGTAGTTGATGCCTCTTCCACAGTGATGACGCCATCTTTGCCGACTCTCTCAAAAGCCTCTGAGATTAAATCTCCGATTGCGCGATCTTGGGCAGAGATAGTTGCAACATCTGCAATCTGAGCTTTTCCATTTACTGGAGTTGCCTGTGCGCTAAGTTTTTCAGAGACTGCAGCAACTGCAGCTTCGATTCCGGCTTTAATATCCATTGGCTGTGCGCCAGCGGCTAGGTTGCGGATACCCTCTTTAACCATAGCTTGAGCAAGGACGGTTGCAGTCGTTGTTCCATCGCCTGCAACATCATTAGTCTTAGTTGCAACCTCTTTAACTAACTGAGCTCCCATGTTTTCAACTGGGTCAGAGAGTTCAATCTCTTTAGCAATTGTGACACCATCATTTGTAATAATTGGGGCGCCGAAAGATTTAGCGATAACGACGTTTCGACCCTTAGGCCCAAGGGTTACCTTGACTGTGTCGGCGAGAATATTGACGCCACGCTCCATCGCACGACGTGCGTGGTCATCGAATTGAAGGGACTTTCCCATCTACTTCTCGATTACAGCGAGAATGTCGCGAGCTGAAAGCACCAAGAGGTCATCTCCACCGTGCTTGATTTCAGTTCCGCCGTACTTGCTGTACAAAACAACGTCTCCAACTTTGACATCCATTGGAACGCGAACACCATCATCAAAGCGACCTGGTCCAACGGCGATGACTACGCCCTCTTGTGGCTTCTCTTTAGCTGTATCTGGGATTACTAACCCTGATGCCGTTGTTGTCTCAGCCTCGTTTGTCTTAATAACGATGCGATCTTCTAGTGGCTTAATTGCCATGTACATAGCTCCTCTTGTGCGTTGTTTTCCTCGTGCAGGCCCGTTAGCAGTGTGGGCCCGTGAGTGCTAACGCCAACTCTAGGCGAGGGTAATGCCACCAGCAAATCGGCTAGTTCAGGCTCACAGCCTCCACTGGCAGGCCAGAATCGGCATCAAAGGCGATTGGGCTGGGGCTGCGCCCGGCCGAGACCATAAGGGAGCCAAGGGCTGCCACCATCGCCCCGTTATCGGTACACAGTCCAGGGGCTGGAATCCGCAGGCGTATACCAGCCTTGTCACAGCGCTCCTGGGCCAGGGCGCGGAGTCTGGAGTTAGCGGCCACGCCCCCAGCGATCAGAAGCGAATCAATGCCAGTTGCTTTACAGGCTGCCAGTGATTTAAGGAGTAAGACATCAACGATCGCCTCTTGGAAAGATGCTGCAACGTTGGCCTTTGCATAATCAGGGGTGGCCTCTAGATATCTAGCAACGGCAGTCTTTAATCCAGAGAATGAGAAATCAAATGGACGGCTCTGCCAATCGTTAGATGTGGTTAAGCCGCGCGGAAAATCGATTGACTGGGCATCACCACTTCTGGCAAGTGAATCAATGGCTGGTCCACCTGGAAAACCTAACTTCATCACTCGTGCGATTTTATCGAAGGCCTCACCGGCTGCATCATCCATCGTCGAACCGAGTTTAATAATTGATCCTGTGATGTCTTCTACTTGTAAAAGAGATGAGTGACCGCCACTAACCAGTAACGCAATTGTTGGCTCTAAATCCTGCTCATGCGCGAGTGCATCAACACTGATGTGGGCCGCTAAATGATTAAGTGCAAAAATCGGTTTATCCAAGCCAAGTGCTAATCCCGTTGCCGCTCCCACTCCGACCAGTAATGCGCCAACTAAACCAGGACCTGCCGTAACTGCAACAGCATCGATATCGACAAGTGAAATCTTGGCCGACTTTAGAGCCTGCTTTATTGTCGGCTGTATCGCCTCTAAATGGGCACGACTTGCTATCTCTGGAACAACTCCCCCAAAGCGGGCATGCTCTTCAACACTCGATGCAATGACATTGGCCAATAATGTGCGGCCTCGAACAATTCCAACTGCGGTTTCATCACAGGATGTTTCAATGCCCAAAACAATCGGCTGGCTCATGAGAGCTCCAATCGCATTACTTGGGCATCAAGGCCAGCACCAAAATAATCCTTACGTACATTGAGCTTTGAATACCCCAATGATTCATACAAACCGATTGCCGCAAGGTTATCCGCCTTCACCTCAAGCATCATCGCCGTAGATCCTTGGGCGCTAGCCCAATCGGTAATTAAGGCCATAAGTGCTGTGGCAATGCCTTTTCCGCG
>Ga0209550_10004202_pt1 | contig 13649 bp, 11 predicted proteins | sample LauGreSuBDMM15SN_2_FD_187567 | JGI IMG/M metagenome (GOLD analysis project Ga0209550, IMG submission 187567) | Freshwater lake microbial communities from Lake Michigan, USA - Su13.BD.MM15.SN (SPAdes) (version 5) | ecosystem: Environmental > Aquatic > Freshwater > Lake | place: Lake Michigan... | reverse complement strand
GATGAAGACCTCCATTGTCGCGTTGAACAAGGAACTGGGTCGATTCAATCTGTAACTTGCTGTCTTGAAGAGCATGTAGGAGTGCCGGTGCCGGGGGGCGGCCGTTGCGGAAACACAGACGCCCACTTCGGCAGCTCCGCCTCAAGCGTTGCGCGCTCGTTTGAGGCGGAGGTCAGTGGATGACTGAACATCCGCCTGTTACATTGACCGTAGGAAACCGCCGCGTCGCAGTGCATGCGCTACGTGCTTGCGCGTGGTCCGCGTATGGCCATGTCAACCGATTCAAAGCCGCTCAACGTCCTCTTTCTTTGCACGCACAACTCCGCGCGCAGCATTTTGGCGGAGGCGTTGCTCAACGCACTGGGTAACGGTCGCTTCCGAGCGTACTCAGCAGGCAGCAGTCCGCGGGAACATCAAAGGCCACACCCCATGGGTCTTCAAGTGCTCCAAGCGGCGGGCATTCCGATTGAAGGGTTGCATAGCAAGAGCTGGGATGTGTTTGCAGCGCGTGATGCACCCGTCATGGACTTGATCATCACGGTGTGCGGCAATGCAGCCGATGAAGTGTGCCCGGTGTGGCCTGGTCACCCATGCACCGCGCATTGGGGTTACCCCGATCCATCATCGGGAACCGGCACGGATGAAGAAAAGTTGCAAGCCTTTCGTCACACCATGCATGCCCTGAAACGACGCCTTGAACTCTTGTGCCAATTGCCTCCCGAAATGCTGGCACTTGCATCATTGCAAACGAGTGCACGGGCCTTGTCCAACAGTTGAAGAGGAACGACCATGATGAGTGTTCAATGCGAAACGTCCGTCAAGCAGACCCCGGTTGCACCCATGAGCGTCTTTGAGCGCTACCTCACCGTGTGGGTGTTCTTATGTATTGTGGCGGGCATTGCGGTGGGGCAGTTTCTGCCCAATGTGTTCCAGGCGATTGGTCGCATGGAGGTTGCCCAAGTCAACTTGCCGGTGGGTGTACTGATCTGGGTGATGATCATTCCGATGCTGGTAAAGGTGGACTTCTCGGCGCTCGGGGAAGTTCGCAAACACGTCAAGGGCATTGGGGTCACGCTGTTCATCAATTGGCTGGTGAAGCCATTTTCCATGGCGTTTCTTGGCTGGCTGTTCATTCGCCACTGGTTTGCACCATTGCTGCCACCTGATCAGATTGACAGCTACATCGCCGGGTTGATTTTGCTGGCGGCCGCTCCCTGTACCGCCATGGTGTTTGTTTGGAGCCGTTTGACTGGTGGCGACCCGCTGTTTACGTTGTCGCAAGTGGCGCTGAATGACAGCATCATGCTGGTGGCATTTGCGCCACTGGTGGCATTGCTACTCGGTATGTCAGCGATCACGGTGCCTTGGGCCACGTTGCTGATCTCGCTGGCGCTGTACATCGTCATACCGGTGATCATCGCGCAGATCCTGCGCAAGTCGTTGATGCGCAAGGGGCAGTCTGCCTTTGATGCAGCCATGGACAGGATTGGTCCGTGGTCGATTGCTGCTTTACTGTTGACGTTGGTGCTGCTGTTTGCATTCCAGGGCGAAGCCATCTTGAAGCAGCCATTGGTCATTGGTCTGCTGGCGGTGCCGATTCTGATTCAGGTGTTTTTCAATTCCGCATTGGCATACTGGCTGAACCGCGCGGTGGGCGAGAAGCACAACGTTGCCTGCCCGTCGGCCTTGATTGGGGCGTCCAATTTCTTCGAACTCGCAGTCGCCGCCGCCATTAGTCTGTTTGGGTTCAACTCGGGGGCGGCACTCGCTACCGTTGTCGGCGTCTTGATCGAAGTGCCCGTCATGCTGTTGGTCGTGTACATCGTCAACAACTCCAAGGGCTGGTACGAGCGCAGCAACGTCTCGTCCTGACGCGGAACCCAACCTCTGATCCCGGCGCGCTTGCACTTGTGGGTGAGGGTTGCCATTGGGCGTGCTATGTGTCGGTCAGGTTGGCGTGTTACCCTTAACACATGGAACTATCGCTTCGCAGTGGCTATGTTGGGTGCTTGCGCTGCATTGCTGTGGCCCTGAATATTGCGTGGTTCGTTCCGCTTGCTGGCTGCGTCGCCAGCGGCCGCCACGCTGTTACGCCAAACAACCCGGGCATCGCCACGCTGGACACTGCGCATGCGATCGCGCTGCAGTCCGCGGTGATGAGTATGTCGGACGACTGGAACTCCGCGCTTGGTGCCATGGCCTACGAAATGCAGCGCGAATGCGGCAGCGACATGGAGTGCATGTGGGTCACGCAGGCCTTCCTTCGCAACGGCATGGGTGCGTCGCTCGATGTGGCGGTTGGTCCGAACCCAAGCGTCGCCATCATGGACATGCTGGTGCTCTGCTCGCTTGAGACGTGGACGCTCGAGCATCACTGGGCGGGCTTTGGCATTCCGCTTCAGTCCGGTCTTGCCGGCGTCAAGCTGCTGGCCAAGGCGCGCGATTCGCTTTGGGAACAGGCAGCTGATCACCTGAAAGTTGACGAGCTGGCACGTCTGCGCATGCTGATCGACGCGTGGATCGCGCGGCATCCGGACCAAACCATCGTGTCATTCGTGCGCCTGGCGGACTTTGCTTCCGACCGCAACCAGCTGACGCTTGCGGAGCGCGCCGATGCAGGCGGGCTTCTGGCGGAACTCAATGAGGTCTCCCTCGCCGTCGACGATGCGCGCCTGCTTGGCGAACGCGCGCTGTGGTATTCGTCGCGCTATCCGTACGTCTTGGGGCAGCAGGCGGAGATGACCGCGCTGCGACTCACGCAGAGCATCTCAAACCAGGTAGTTACGCAGCGCGAGGCGATCCTTAGCGGCGTAGCCAAGGAGCGAGAAGCAATCATCTCAAGCCTCTCTGAACAGGAGCGCACGCTCACGCCGGTGCTGGCGGAGGCGCGCGGAACTATCGCAGAGGCACGGGCACTGTCCACGGAGTTACAGAAGGTGATCGCCGCCATCGACGGACTCGTGGCGCGGTTTGACAACACGCAATCGGACGGCAAGTCGCTCACCATTGCAGACCTTGAGTCGCTCGTCCGCGAGGCTGGCATATCCGCCGCCGAGGCGCGCAAGCTGATTGAGGCGAGCAGCGGGTTGGTGCAGTCGGATCGCCTGCCCGCCGCTGCAGCCAGCGTCGATCGCGTTGCGCGCGACCTGGTGGATCGCGTGCTGTGGGGCGCCGCCGGGATCGTGGTGCTCCTCATCGGCGGTCTGGCACTGGTGCGCCGTGTGCCGCAGTCCAGGTCGCAACCAGCGAAACACCATGTCTGAGTATCACTATCAAGGCGTGAACCGCGCCATGCGCACGATACAAACGAACATTCTTCTATCCGTTGCCGCGTTCTTCGGATTGCTCGTTGTCTTTCCAGTGAATGCCTTTGCTCACGGCGTCACTGATGGCGACAAGGGGTATATCTCGGAAATATCTGGCGTTCACATCATGCCCTTCATCTACCTGGGGGCGAAACACATGATGACCGGATACGACCACTTGTTGTTTCTCTTTGGGGTGATTTTCTTCCTCTATCGGGCCAAGGATGTGGGGATTTATGTCACGCTGTTTGCCGCTGGCCACATTGTGACTCTGCTTGCTGGCGTACTGCTCCATATCAGCGTCAGCGCTTATCTCATTGATGCGATCATTGGATTTTCGGTGGTCTACAAGGCGTTAGACAATATGGGTGCGTTTCAACGTTGGTTCGGCTTCCAACCAAACACCAAGGCTGCAACATTCATCTTTGGCCTATTCCATGGATTGGGTCTTGCCACCAAGATCCTGGATTACCAAGTGTCTTCGGATGGGTTGCTGATCAACCTGATCTCATTCAATGTGGGCGTGGAGATTGGACAGATTCTGGCATTGGTGGTCATTCTGATCGGCATCAATTATTGGCGTAAATCAGTTGGATTCATGCAGCACGCCTACAGCGCCAATGCAGTCATGATGATGCTTGGCTTTTTGCTCATGGGATACCAAGTCACTGGCTACATAGTTTCCTGAGTATGTGAACACACCATCAACGGAATCATTGCATGTACAACACAAACATACCGATCGACAGAGAACTTCCTTCGGGCAAGAAACTTTTAAAGTCCACCATTCTTGCCGCCACCACTGCGGCTGTGTTGCTTGTCACCGTGGTGATGCCAGCCGAGTACGGAATTGATCCCACTGGGATAGGCAATGTCATCGGGTTGACCAATATGGGGAAGATAAAGATGGAGCTGGCTGAAGAGAGTGCGCGCCAGAAGCCGGCGACGGAAGCTGCCGCACAGGCCGCGCCGCCTTCTGCCGCGGTTCAGCAGCGCAGCGATGAGATGAAAGTCACGCTCGCTCCCGGTCAAAGCACTGAAATTAAGGTGAGCCTTCAAAAAGGCGAAAAGGTGAGTTACAAATGGTTCAGTAGCGGTGGCAAAGTTCAATTTGATAACCACGGTGATTCTGCACAAGCCAATGTCAACTATCACGGCTATGGCAAAGGAACCAAGGCAAATGATGAAGGCATCATTGAGGCGGCCTTCAATGGTCAGCACGGCTGGTACTGGAAGAACCGCGGCTCGGAGTCACTCACCATCACGCTGCAGACCACTGGTGCTTACACCGAGATCAAGCACCTGAAGTAGAGAATGTTGAATCTCAAAGGCGCACGGGGCGCGCGGGATTCGGGGATGGCTCGGGTTTCTCCAACTACTCCGCCGGCGTCTACGCGGGCCTGCGGTACGAGATCTGAGCATGTCGACGCGGTTCACGGAATGACGCGCAGCAGACACTCGCACGCGGACTCGACCTCGCTCTGGTCCGGCCGCATGTCGTTGTGCCGCGGCCACACCACGTCGCTCGAGTTCCCGAGCGCGCGCAACACGATGCACAGGTCGGATGTCCCATGCACGAGCCGTTCGCGGGCGCGCTGAACGACCGATTCGTCCACGGCGCAGTCCGGCGCGAGCCCGAGTCCCGCAGCCAGGAACCCGCGTCCCGGGTCGGCACCGTGCCCGGCAAGGCGCTCGAGGTTGATCAACGCGTTGATGGCTTCGTAGCGGAGCCGGCACCACTTGTAGCCCGCATCGAACGGCTGGAGGCCCATCGTCGGGTCGGGGGCCGGTTCCCACGTCGAGCCCTGGGGCTTCAGGCTATGGCGCAACCCCGCGAGCACCGCAATCGCGAACGCCCGCTCGGTGGTCCTCGTGTCGGAAGCGACCAGCATGCGTGCGGCCGTCATCGCGGCCGGAACCGCCCCCAGCCACGATGCGGCCGCGATGCGGATGCCGGCATCGACCCGCGGGTCGTCGGCCACGCGGCGGAACTCGCGTGCAGCCTCCGTCGGCTCCTTCACCGCGCGAATGGCAAGCGCGAAGTCACGCGGACCGTCCAACGCCCCGATCCCGCCGTCCTCCGACAATCGTGCCGGCCCGCCCGGTCGTGATGGCTCGATCACCCGGAACAGCCCAGTGACCCTCGGTGCCTTCTGCAGGATGGCCTCCAAGACGAATGTGGCGTCGGTTTCCTCGTACCGGGCCCCCGGCTCGGACAGCCGCGGCGGATCGCGGGGAACCGAGCCCGCGCGAACGACGACATCCTGCAGCAGGATCTCGAACTTCTCCTCGCGCGCCGCCTTCTCCACGTCCCGTTCCCATCGAAGGTTGCGCTGGTACTCGTCGAAAGGCACCTGCGGAAGGACGAAGGCGAGCGCGCCCCCGACGGTGGTGATGGCCGCCGCGATCGCCACGGCAACCACTGCGCGGCGACGAACACGCGCGACCGATGCGGAGGCAGTGAACACTGGCACTGCAACGATGGCCGCCACCGCGCCTGCGGCAAACCAGGCAAGTACCAACGGCAGCATCGGGGCGAACGATCCCCGGTGCGCCACGATCGACATCGGCCACTGGTGTACGCCGAGGAGGCGAACCGTGATCAGGTCGTACCACCCCTCGCTGATCCACTGCATGGCGAAGCCGAAGGCCATGAACAGGGCGGGCACGCCGATCACCGCCGCAAGCACGCCGGCCCGCCGATCACCGAAGAAAGCCGGCAGCGCAAGGCACCACGCGATACCCGAGACGCACAGCAGCATGAACTCCCACAGCTGGAACTGTTGCTGTGTGGAAAACCAACCCCCGCCGGTGCCGCCACGGGTCGACGCACCGTCGAGCGCGAGCGAAATCCCGAAGAACAGCGCGAGCACCGCCAGGCACACCAGGACCTTTGAGGCCGACAGCACGCCGCGGCCGACGGGCAGCGCTGCCATCGGCCGACCGGCGGCGCGGCCATCGCAGTAGGCAAGCACCAGCGCGGCGATGCCCGGCATCACGAGCTGCGCGAGAATGGAAACGGGCACCGCCACCTGCAGGCGACGGAGGATCGGATCGCTGATGCCGATGCCGAATTGCTGCATGACGCGCTCGCCGAACGCTGGGAGCGCTAGAGCAAAGGCGGCGAATCCGAGAACGAACACGAGCGCGGCGGCCACGACCGGCGCCACGGCGCGGGCATCCTTGCGGAGCAGCGTGCGCATCACATGTCCGGCGCCCGCCGCATTGCCGCTGCGATGGGCAGACACGTTGCCGCCGTGCCTTCGCCGAAGGATCCGGCCGATGTCCCCGACTTCCGCGCCTGACACCGCACGGCGCGCGATCCACGCGAGCCAGGCACACGCCAGAACGGCGATGGCGGCGGACCCTTCGAGGCCGAAACCGAAGCCCCAGCATGCGAAGACGACCACCCCGGGAACGCCGATCGCGACGACGAACCCGACCGCGCGATCGCGGGCCAGTGCTGGCGCACCAAGTCCGGCGAGCGCAACCGCCGAGCAGACCGTCCAGCACCACAACGCCACGTGCGCAACGAAGGGCGTCGGAGTGGTCATTCCCGTGTTCAAGGCATAGGCACGCGCGGCCGAGATCCAGTGTCCGGCCCATTGCGCGTACCAAGCGGACGCTGCCAGCAACACGACGCATGCAAGCAGCACGAGCGCTTTCGAAGCAACCACGTGGGCGGGGGACGGTGGGAGCGCCGGCAGCACGCTCCGTCGCCCGGGGCTCGCCTCGAGGAACGCGAGCTCGACCGCGACCCACGCCGGCAGCACGGCGCTGCCGACCACGCTTGCCGTCTGGATGGCCTGCAGTGCCGACACGAACAGGTCGGCCCACGCGGGGCGCACGCTATTGGACGCGAACACGAGCGCGTGCACCGCAGTGATGACGGCGAAGATGACCACGATCGCAAGCGGCAGCGCCGCAGCGCGCACGTCCTTCACAAGCAGCGTGCGCATGACCGCCCACGTCGAGATGCGAGGTGAACGGATGAACGAGCTCGGACCGGCCACCGAGCCGGACGATGCGTCGATCGGGTTGATGCTGGTGTTGAGGCTCATGTCAGATCCCCTCCATGGCGCGCATGCGGTCGGCACACGCCTCGTTGATGGAAAGCACGGTGACGTCCACCTCCGCGCCCGCGTGGGCGCGGCGGAATTCCTCGGCGATCGCGTGCCCGTCGCCCTCGACGGTCACCACCACCGCGCCGGGCTGGCGTCGGACGAGGATCCGCGGCACCGACGGCTCCCACGTGTCCGGAACGCCGCGCACGGTCAGTCGGCAGGTGCCGCCCGTCAGCGACTCCGTCTCGACGATTCCCTGAATGCGCCCGCGGTCCATGAACGCCACGCGATCGGTGAGGCGCGCCAGGTCCCCCAGCTGGTGTGAGGCGACCAGCAGCGTGCAGCCCGTCTCGGCCCGCAGCGCAGCGAGCAGCTCGAGCACGACGTCGTGCGTGACCACGTCGACGCCGAGCAGCGGCTCGTCGAGCAGCACCAGCCCGGGGCGATGCGAGAGCCCGAGCACGAACGCGAGCCGCGCCTGCATGCCACGGGAAAGGTTGGTGACGCGCGCGGCGCGGTCGATCGCGAGCGCACGCACCAGTTGATCGCTCCACTCGCGATCGAAGGCCGGCTGCAGGCGCGCGACGAAGTCGATCGCGCTCCCGCAGGTCATCCAGTCATAGGCGCCGAGCTGGTCGGGCACGAAGCCGGTGTTCGCGAGGAACGAACTGCGGTCCATGGCGGGCATGCTCGCGATGGTGCCCGCATCCGGCGTCTCCGCACCGACGAGGCACCGGAAGAGCGTGCTCTTGCCGGCCCCGTTGCGGCCGACGATCCCGAGCGCGTCACCGGCGGCAAGTTCCAGGTCAAGGCCATCGAGCGCCTGCGTCTGGCCGAAGCGGACACGCAGCCCGCTGCAGCGGAGCGCGAGGGGCAGGGGCGTGAAGAGGGGACGTACGGTTTCATGGTTCATAGCTGTGCTCCTTGCTTGGTGGCTGCCACATGCGCGCGGCGGGCCAGTTGCTCGAATCGATCCGCCGCCACCCCGGCGACCACGGCCAGGCGCGCCGCAGCCTCAAGGTGCTGGCCAACGGCCTCGTCGCCACTGGCCCGGGCCTGCGAACGGGTGCCGGGGCGAACGACCATTCCGCGCCCTCGCTCGGCGACCACCAGGCCGTCGCGCTCGAGTTCAGTGATCGCCTTGTGCACGGTGTTCGGGTTGACGCCGAGTTCCTCGGCGATCGACCGGACGCTCGGCAGCAGGCTTCCGGCGGGGAATGCGCCCCGACCGATCGCGGCGCGGAGCCCGTCGGCGATCTGCTGGAAGATCGGCACGGGCGCGGAGGGGTTGATGAGGAAGGGGAGTGGCATGGTGTTCATGTGTACTAGTGTAATAGTACAGCATTCGCAAGCCGCGTCAACCATGTTGCGCTAAATTTTAAAAAAATGCCCCCGCGCCCCAGAATTAGGCTCGGCTGTGTCGCGCCCACGACGCTTGGAAAGCGAATTCCTATCTATCAGCGCCTGTTTGGTGAATGCATTTCGCCCACTGTGTGGGTATACCGGGGACATGAAAGTCGCTCTCCTCCGATTTAGCATCCTCGCCCTTGTTGCCACGTCCTCGACCGCCTGCATCAACAGTAGGGAAACCGTCTATCGCCAGACCGAGCCCGTAAAGGTCGAGTTCGAGAACGACGCCGCAGCACGCATTTTCTACGAGGCCTTCACCAAGTCGCCCGAGTCGCGTGAGCGCAACGAGAAGACCACTACTTTCTTCATCCCTCTCATCGTCAACAGCCATCGCACGGAGAAGGATTCCGAGGCCTTCGCCTTGAACTCGGCAGTCCGCCTGTGCGACTCCAACGCCGACGGCAAGATCACCGAGCAGGAGGCGCGCATCTACGCCGCGCAGTCAAAATAGTTACCAGCTTGGGTTCGCGGTTCCGCCTGAGACTCAATGCGATCAGTCGCTGAGCCCGCCTGATGACCATCTCAATGCGTATCTATCCGATTTGCAACTCCAACGGGAAACACCATGAATCTAGCGATTGAAACCCACCAATTGACGCGGAATTTCAACGATTTCTGCGCTGTCGGCGGCATTGACCTGGCAGTCGAACGGGGGACGTTTTACGGTTTCCTCGGCCCCAACGGTGCCGGCAAGTCGACGACGATCAAAATGCTGACCGGCCTGCTCGCTCCGTCCGGCGGTCGGATGCTCGTCTTGGGTAAAAACATGCGCGACCCAAAAGAGTCGCTCGACGCTAAACGCCATATGGGAGTCATTCCCGAAGATCTCGCTCTTTTCGACAACCTGACGGCACGCGAGTATCTGACGTTCGTCGGCCGCATTCACCTCATGCCGCGCGATACGATCCGCAACCGCACCGAGGAACTGCTTTCGGTGCTGGCGCTGGATGATGTAGAAAAGAAACTGACGCTGGAATACTCGCATGGAATGAAGAAGAAGCTGGCCATGGCCGCCGCGCTGCTCCCCAATCCCGACCTCTTGTTTCTTGACGAACCGTTCGAGGGGGTCGATGCCGTGACTTCGCGCGTGATACGGGATCTTTTGTCAGGCTACGTGGCTCGCGGATCCACCGTGTTTCTCACGTCGCACGTTTTGGAAATCGTCGAGCGGCTCTGCACGCACGTGGGAATCATCGTCAAGGGAAAATTGGTCGAGCAGGGGCCGCTGGCGACGATTCGACAGGGGGGGACGCTCGAAGACCGATTTCTCCAGCAAGCGGGTGCCGATTCCGAATCGACCCGCAAACTCAACTGGCTGGATGAGGCCGCCTCGTGAACTGGCAGCACTTCCAGGCTTTCGTCTGGTTGCGTTGGCGGATGATGGTCAACCAGTGGCGTCGCGCGGGGGCTTTCAACGCCGTCCTCATGATGGTCATCGCCGTTGGCGCGGTAGTCGTGGCCGTTCCGTTGCTCATTGGCAGCTTTGCGCTGGGTGTGAACGCGATTCCCAAGGGGACGCCGATGCACTTGCTGTACGTTTGGGATGGTTTGGTCGTAGCCTTTCTCGTCTTTTGGATGACCGGGCTAGTCATGGAATTGCAGCGGAGCGAGCCGTTGTCGCTTTCCAAGTTCCTGCACCTTCCCGTCTCGGTGAAGAGTGCGTTCCTGATCAACTATTTTAGTTCGCTGTTGCGTCTCAGCCTGATTATTTTCGTGCCGATGATGTTCGGCTATTCACTGGCACTGGTGTTTGTGAAGGGGGCGATGCTGCTTCCGGTGTTGCCGGCGCTGGCGGCGTTTCTCCTGATGGTCACCGCGCTGACGTATCAGTTTCAGGGCTGGCTCTCCTCACTGATGAATAACCCGCGCCGTCGCCGATTGGTCGTGGTGGCTGTGACCGTGATTTTCGTACTGGGATCGCAATTGCCGTCTCTGCTGAGTTCGAACTTCGCGCCCTTCTTGACAAGCCAAGCCGAGCAGTCGCGGCAGCTCGCCAAAGAAATGGACGAGTTGAATCGCGCGTTTCAAGCGCATGAATTCGATGCCAACGAGTACACGCGCCGCCTAAAGGAACTCGTGGATCATGACGAATTGGCGACAAAGCAGTCAGATAGCGAACTCTCCGAGCAGGTGGAAGAGTCCGCCTTGCTTGCCAACCTGGTGCTTCCCATCGGCTGGCTGCCGCTGGGGGTCAAGGGGGCCGCCGAAGGACGTTTGATCCCGGCCCTATTGGGGATTCTGGGGATGACTCTGATTGGTTCCGCCAGCCTGTGGCGTGCCTACCGCACCACGGTTGGAATGTATCAGGGACAAGCGACCGCACGCGGGAGCCAGCCATCCTCCAGGGTCGCTGCGACCCCGGCTGGCCTGGGGAAAACGAGAACGCTGTTGCTGGAACGGCGGATCCCTGGATTGTCCGAGCCGGTTGCGGCTATCGCTTTGGGGGGCTTACGCTCGCTGTTGCGCTCTCCCGAGGCAAAGATGATGTTGCTGAGCCCCCTCATCATGGCGGTTCTTTTCGGCACGATGCTGTTGCGCGGAAGCGGACTACAGAACGTTTCGGACTGGATCCGGCCACTGATTGGGGTGGGGGCGATGTTCGTCGTGTTGGCCGGCGTGCTGCAATTGATGTCGAACCAGTTCGGTTTCGACCGCGGTGGGTTTCGTATCTTTGTGCTGAGCGCGGCTTCGCGCCGCGACATCCTGCTGGGGAAAAATCTGGCCTTTGCTCCGTTTGTGGCGGGCATGGCCCTCGTTCTACTTGTCGCCGTGCAGGTCTTCGTCCCGATGCGGGTCGATCACTTTCTGGCCATGTTTCCGCAGTTCGTCTCGATGTTTCTTTTGTCTTGTTTGCTGGCGAATTTGTCGTCAATTTATGCCCCGGCCTACATCGCCGCCGGATCGCTCAGCCACTCGAAGCCGAAGATGAGCGTCGTGCTGCGGCAAATGTTGACGGTCGGGATTCTGTTTCCTTTAACGCAGGTACCAACGCTGTTGCCCTTGGGAATCGAGGCACTCATAAAGTCCCAAGGATGGATCGAACAAGTTCCGGTCTATTTGATTTTGTCTCTTCTGCAATGCGCGGTGGTCGTTTTGATCTATCGACTGCTGTTGAGCTGGCAGGGTGGACTGTTTCAATCTCGCGAGCAGCAGATCGTGGAGATCGTGACGAATCGGGAATCGTGAAACAACTTTTATATTGATCAACCCTTCAGTGGACGAATATCGTCCACCAAGTGGACGATTTACACAGTCGCCCACACCGGCGGTTCCGCTTCAAATGTCACGCGCTCTTTCGTCAGCGGATGCGTGAACGTGATCCGCTGCGCGTGCAGGCAGAGCGGGGCGTCGCCCACGGCGAGGGTTTGGGTTTCTCCAACAATGCCGCCGGCGAGATAGGCCGCGTCGCCAAGGATGGGGAAGCCAAGATGCCAAAGATGAATGCGGATCTGATTGGTGCGGCCAGTCAAGGGGCGGGCAAGAAGTAGGGCGGTGCCGTCCGCATGACGCGCAAGTACGCGGAACTGCGTGTGGGCCTCCAGGCCAGTTTCATCCACCGTGCGCCCGCCGAGTTTGCCCGCTTCCGCACTCACGGGTGCGTCGCAGGTGAAATCATCGTGTGGCGGATGTCCCTGCACGCGGGCGAGATAGTGTTTCTCCACTTCGCCATGTTCAAACTGCGGCTGCACCACGCTTGCAAAGTGCCGCGTCTTACAGAGGACAGTGACACCCGTAGTGTTTGCATCCAGCCGATGCACGCTGCGCGGTCGGAGCGGATGCCACACCGTGTTCAGGATGAATTGCAACGTGTTGCGGTTGAACCGTCCGCACGCATGCACCGGGAGCGGCGCGGGCTTGTTCAAGACGATGATCGCTTCGTCTTCAAACAGCACGCGAATGTCCGCATTCACATCGGGCTCACACTGCGCGGGCTTCAGGTGCCGGTAGCGCTCCCCAGCGCGCACCATGTGCTGCGCGGAAACAGGCGTGTGATCATCGGTAACAATGCCGCCAGCCTCACACACCGCCAGCCATTCCTCGCGCGAAATGTGCGCCATGACCGTGCACAAACAGTCAAGAAGCGTGCCGCGATCGCAAGCTTCCGGCACGTTCAGCGGGCGCGCCTGGTCATACGGAACGCTTCCAGGGAGCGGCGTCACCGCGGCACGAATGGCAGCGTGGCGCGCTTCGATCTGCTGACGCTGCTGCTCTTCGGTTGCCTTGAAGCAGTACGGGCAGGACACATTCTCCACGTACCGTTGATCGGTCTTCTCTTCAGCGGTGAGCGGCGTCCGGCACGCGAAACACAATGACCACGCCGTCTCATGCAGCCCGGGGTCAACGCCCACGCGTTGATCAAACACAAACAGCTCGCCTTGGTAATGCGAGTTACCGCATTCCTCAAAGTATTTCAATATGCCGCCTTCAAGTTGCCAGACGTGTTCGAAGCCCGCACGCTCCAGGAACGGCGCGGCTTTCTCACAGCGGATACCGCCGGTGCAGAAGGACACCACTTGCGCGTGCTTCATCTCTGGCGGCAATTTGGCGACCGCCGCTGGAAAGTCGCGGAACGAATCAATACCCGCGATCACCGCCCCCTTGAACGTGCCGAGCTTTACCTCGTAGTCGTTGCGGGTGTCATAGAGAATGACCGGGCGGCCTTCATCAAGCCATTGCTTGAGCACCTTTGGCTCCAAGCGTGGCGAGGTGTACTTGGCAGGCTCGATCCCTTCGACCCCAAAGGCAATGATCTCTTTCTTGATGCGCACCAGCATGCGACGAAAGGGCTGCTCGGCGCTCTCGCTGTACTTGGGCTTGAGGCCTTCCAGTCCCGGAATGGCATGCAACACAGCGACCAGCGCATCCACAT
>Ga0209550_10004201_pt1 | contig 13649 bp, 9 predicted proteins | sample LauGreSuBDMM15SN_2_FD_187567 | JGI IMG/M metagenome (GOLD analysis project Ga0209550, IMG submission 187567) | Freshwater lake microbial communities from Lake Michigan, USA - Su13.BD.MM15.SN (SPAdes) (version 5) | ecosystem: Environmental > Aquatic > Freshwater > Lake | place: Lake Michigan, USA... | reverse complement strand
TCTCGAACATCCGACGCGGCGGCGAGTGCGGTCGCGCGGGCTTCCTCGATGCCCTTGGCCAGATCGGTCAAATACACGTCCAAGGTCACGGCTTGAATGCGTTGTTTCTTTCGGTACGTGGAAGCGTTCCCGTTGCCGATGTACTTGCCGCCGAGGTAGGTGGTGCACGCGTTCATGAGCGGGACCATGAGCGCCTCCTCCAACTCCATCACCGCTCGCTTGTTCACCTGCCTTTTGCCGTCGGGTCCTAGCTTCTTCATGAAGGCCGCATCGGTGGTCATGAACTCGTCTAGCCTGGCCTTGATTCGTGACCACAGTCGAGTCGCCTCCTCATGTTGGACGCGATCACGATCCACCTTATCTTGTAACCCCAACTCAAAGATCGGGAGGTACTTCTTGAGCGTCTCGCGACCGATGGCGTCCTTCTTGGTCCATCGTCCATACAGTCGACTCTGCCCGTCTAGCTCCAGGGTCTTGCCGATGGAAGCAATCACCTCGCCCAACTCCGGGATCTGGTCGATCATCTCTTGGCTCGAGTGCTTGTCGTCGCGCTCCACGTACTCAATTACCTTGTCCAACGACTCGGCTTTGGAGGGAACCACCATGGGTCCCACCTTTTCCTTGAAGTGGCGAGCATACTTCCTAGAAATTTGGACCGTGAAGAGGTCGTTGCGTCCAACCTCTTTGAAATGACGCTCTCGGCACTTGCTTGCAAAGATGCCAACACGAGTCAACAAGAGGATGAAGTCTTCGGTCAACTCCTCTGACACTGACGCGGATCGAATCATCTGCTTTCCGAGGTCCGAGTTGACATGGCCATCACCATCGAAGTAGCCGCAAATCATACCTGCCACGAACTCTTGAGGCGCAGAGAAGACCCAAGGGGGAAGCCGCTTGCGATAGGATCCGGTGTTGAAGGACGAGTGGAGGAAGTCAGCGAGAGTCTTAGAAGACACATGGTTATCCATTTTAGGATATTTTGACATGTCCCATCCTTGAAGGGTTCCGGATCCCATAGACGCGTATTGCTTCATGGTGATATCGAACTTGTCCTTGAAAATCTTCCGTAAATTGTCTTGATATTCAGGAATGACCTTGGAAATGCTAACTTGTGTGCCATTGATGTGTCCATCGGCTACATAAGCGCCACATAGCCACCCTAGGTCTTTGTCCAACACATGTTCTTTCTCTCCAATCTTGACAGTATGGATGCCATGGTCTGCACGAGGGATGAACTTGGCGACAGGGACGCGATCTCCAATCTTCAGATCAGAGCCTTTCACGGGCTCGATGCCTCGCTCGACACGCTTCAAGAACGAATGCGACAAGGTGCAACAAGTTGTCTTTCCACTCGCTGTATGGATGCGCACCATCCCTCCGTTGGCCGGGTGGCGACTGACTTGGAGGATTCGACGCCAAGAGGTCTTCTCTTCATTGGACACCCCCACCACGTAGTAGTCCTCTTCAGGATCAAAGACCACGCTTCCATGCCCCAGATCCACCACCTTGCTCTTATTCTCTTTGGCTTCAAGCATTTTGTCGATAAATGATCCAATGGGACCATCATATACGACTCCACGATCGGTGGCGACCATTAGCTTAGCGCCCGACCACATCGACAACTGGGTAGCGGGTTCTCCTAAACTCTGTGCTGCTATCACACCCACCATTTCCGACGGATGTGCGAGGCTCTCGTAGAACTTGGTGCGGACTCGCTCGATCACCTCGTCGAAGGCCGCTCGGGTGAGACGATGGCGACAGATGAGCACCTTGGGATGCAGGTAGGCGCGCAAGAGGATGTGGAAGAGTTGCATGCCCGCCCCCGGAATCGTCGGATTCACCGAGAGCGAGCGCGTGAGCTCCTCAAGCTTCTCGAGGACGTAAGCGGGCTGCAAATCTGATCCCCCGAGCGGCCCCTGTCCCATTCGGCCCTTCGCGATGGTGATGGTGCGAGCCAGCGAGATCGGATAGAGCACGTTCGATTCGACCTTGAACTTGAAGATGTGAGCGATGACAAAGTCGCGATCTTTCACGATCTGCTCATACATCTTTGTGGCCTTGGGGAGCCAAGCGGCCTGGGCTCCCTTCGCCTCCTTCACCGCCGCGGCCGTGAGGACATGCTCGAGATCTTCCGTGGATTCGATGAGGTATTCGCGACGGATGTCTCCGGGTTGCATGTCGATGTAGTGGAGCTTTTGAGTCTCCACCTTGCTGGCGTCCATGCCGTCGTCGCCATAGAGGAATTGCACGATGGACCCGGCGGCATTCCTCACAGACAAATCGAACCCCACCTTGCAGTCCTCCATCGCTTTGACCAACTTTCTCTGGAGATATCCAGTTTCGGACGTGTCTCTCACCTGCAACCCGTTCCTGAGCGCAAAGTTCAGCGTGGATGGAACCGTGACGTCGTACAACTTGGGATAGTGTTCGACGCCCATCACTTCGATGGAAACAATGGGGTCGAGAACCACATCTCGTTCACGATTTACTTGACCACATTCAGCAAAGGCGATCCAGTCGGATCGAGCGATGTGCAACCGATGTTCGCCAGAGCCGGTCTTGAATTCACAAAACACGCCGGCTCTGGCAAACAGGAGCGAGATCACTTCCATGCGTTGACGAGAGGGAGACACATGCCAGTAACCCGCATGGTCTTCGTTCCAACTCTCCGATTTGACACAATTCCACAAGAAACTCTTAAGATCATCCTCAGATAAGCCCATCAAAGCCCCTGGGTCATTCAAGGTGAGCTCAACCACATCATGCAACCCTGTCATGATCTCACCTGGAGGTTTGGGCAGCTTCGCGGTCACCGGCACAGACATGCCGACGCAAACGTCCTTCGACTCGAACTCGACCAACTTTTGCTGATCCGGATTCCAAACCAACATCGATTTGCTGTCCGCGACGATCACTTCACGGCCGCTCTCGGTGGAGAATTTGAAGAGACGGGTTCCGGGATCGTGACGCGTGACATGAGTCAGCTCTCCCCAAGTCACCTCACCGTCTGCATTGCAAGTCGGTATGAAGACCGATCCCGCAGGCAGCTCAAGGAGTTCCATGTTTTTCTCTGGATAAAACTTGATTTTGCCGGTCGTTTGATGAGAAGCGAGGTGATCGTCGATCCATTCACCGATCGCGACGTCCTTACTCCTGCCATTCTCGATCACGATCACACGAGTGTCACCCGTCACCGATTGAACGGCCGTGTCGATCAAGCCTTCACGACCACCCATCGCCGCAAAGAAGAACTCTTGAGGCGTGAGGCCGCGAATGAAGGAGGATTCGACGAATCCACGCGCCTCCGGTCCGTCGTCGTACTTGGCATAGTGGGGCAGCGTGCGACTATCGAACCCATAAGGGATACGCCGACCGTCGACGTTCTGCTGACCTAGGCAACCGATCATCTGAGAGACGTTGATCACCTGACCCTTGCTCTTACTCTTGATCATGTTGATGAGGCGGTTGTTGTTCTCGTCGATGGTGTCGAGACCCTTTTTGCCCACCTCCTTCACCGCCTGGTTGAGCTTGTCGTTCACCTGCTTCTCGAAATCCTCCATGTTGTTTTTCTTCGAATTGTTCTCGTATTTGCCCGTGTGAATGTTCTTGATCAGATCATAGACGGTGGTCTTCATCTTCGAGATTTCAACGTCAAACTGCTGCAACGTGGACGCCGAGATCGACAGATCGGAGATCCCCACGCTGAACCCGTCCATCACCAGCCAGTTGCAAATGAGCTGCTGGGTGTTGTCGAAGAACACGCGAGTCTCGTCCGGCCCATACTCGTTATAGATCGAGTGGATAATTCCATGAGTTCGAGACTGGTAGACGTCCTTGTCGAAGATGCCCTGATTCACCTCGCCACACGCGATCTTGATAAAGTGTTGGTCGTTCTTCTTCTCCTCGTCGTACTGACTGTTCCCCATGAAGACCGAGATCTTATTCGGGATGATGGAGCTGAGCAGCTGGTGACCCGTCCACATACCACCGCGTCCGAGCGGATCCCTCGTGTCTCCCAGGCACCTCGGATTCGGAGCCAGCAGATTAAAGTACTGCTTTCGAGTGAGCAAGACACGATCTTTGGTCATCCGATAGAGACCGAGCACGATGTCCTGCACCACCGAGATGATGGGCTTGCACTCACGGGGCGAGATGATCTGCGTGGGCACGGCCGCGAGCTGCAAGAGCTCCTCGTGGGACTGAAGGCTCTGAGCGACGTGCATGTTCATCTCGTCTCCGTCAAAGTCGGCGTTGAAGCTGGGCGTGACCATGACGTTGAGACGGAAGGTGTTGTAGGGCATCACACGGACGCGATGGGCCATCATCGAGGATCGATGGAGCGAGGGCTGACGATTGAAGAGCACGTAGTCTCCGTCCTCCAGGTGACGCTCGACCACGTCTCCGAGCCCGAGCGCGTCCGCGATCACGTCACGATCCGCGCCCTTGAGGCGAATCGTGCGCTCTTGCCCATTCGCCGTCTTGCGGACGTATTTGGCGCCCGGGTAATGATCCGGACCCGATCGCACGAGGCGAGCCATCTTGACGAGGTTCCACTTATTCACCACCTCTGGCATCGTGAGGTTCATGGCGATCTTGATGGGAACGCCGAGCTCGTCGATGCTGATGTTGGGGTCGGGCGTGATCACGGAACGGGCGGAGAAGTCCACGCGCTTCCCCATGAGGTTTCCACGGATGCGGCCTTCCTTGCCCTTGAGGCGCTCGATCAAAGACCGAATGGGGCGACCGGTGCGTTGTTGCGACGGTGGGATCCCGGGTTGGGTGTTGTCGATCAACGTCGCCATCTCATACTGCAGCAGCATGGACCAGGTGTCGACCTGGCTGTCTTCCTTTTCGATCTTTTTCGCGAGCATATTATTGTATTTGACCACTTGAGCCAGCTTGTGACTCAGATCGTCCTCGGATCGCTGCCCGGTGTCGTTCCTCACCGACGGGCGAACCGCGGGAGGTGGCACCGGGAAGACGGTGCAGATCAGATCTTCGGGCCGGTTGTATTTCTTATGAAAGCCGAGGATTTCGGAGTCCTTGTCGGTGATGCGACGAAAGATCTTGAGCACGTCATCGGCAGCCAGGATCTTCTTATCCTCGGCGGGAGCCGCGTTCTTGCCCTTGCTCTCCTTCCACTCTTGCACAATCTTGAACATTCCTTCCTTGGACAGGGAGGGCTGGGCGGATCCGCAGTGGCGGCACTTCTTCTCCTTGATGGAGAACCGAAAGATCGCTTCGAATCGCTTCTGGCGACTGATTTTTTTCGTGAGGAGTTGTTGGATGTCGGCGGATTCGGTGTTCACGAGGATGCCCGAGCAATTGCAACACACGCACTTCAACAGATTTTTGACAATCGGGAAGAACTGGGTGTAAAACATCGGGCGCGCCAACGTGATGTGGCCAAAGTGCCCGGGGCAAAAGTTGTTTCGCTGCTCGCAAGTCTGACACACCTTGTTGTGGTCGATCACGCCCATGCGCGCATCGAACAATCCGTTGGCATAGGGTTCGTTTCCGTTGTAAGTGTCGGTCTTGGTGATCTCCACGACCGAACGTGCGACGATCTGCTCGGCCGATAGAATACAGAATTGAATCCCTACAATTTGACTAATGTCATTAGAATCGTTCGAAAGCTCCTTGTAGAGGGACATTCTCGCACTACTTTTATAGGAGGGATATAGTTTTATATCGTTTTTTTCGTGATTTGAGCCACCACCATGCCTTTCAAGAAGTTGACGATCGCGAACATCACGTAGCGACTGTGGTACATGGATGCAAGGGCCAACGTGGCCAGTGCCACCTGCAACAGATAGTAGCACGTCTTGTCGTGTCTGTGGTAATGTCGCTCGATGTCGTGGTTTGGATCAACGATATATTTATAGACCAGGATTGACAGGGTGCTGGCGATGGCGATAATCGTGGCCTCGATCATGTCTTTTCTCTACATATACACCCAGTTAAGTTTATACAAAAAAGAATCAACATCATTTTGCTTTCCACTCGTTTGCACCTTATTTTTTTACCAACTACTTAGATCGGATCCTTGGAGCAATGCTCGCTCCTGTCCTCGTAGTTTGATGAGCGGCGTTCTTAAATGTTTTTGGGACTTGAGTTGAGCAATCGCCTTTTCACTGTCCCATTGATTGACATTGAGATACAAGAAAGGACCGAGAGTCCTGTCCGTAGCGCTCACCAGTTCTAGGGTTGCGGCTCCCTGCTTTTGAAGCACCCGTTGTGCCGACGCATGAATCGTGAGGTATTCAGGTGTGGCGAGGTTTTGAAGATCGGTATCGGAGGATACGGCTCGCACGTAATCGGCCACGGTCTCGTATTCGTTCAACCTCATGAACTCGTCGCGCCAAGACGTGACGAAGGCGGATCCTCGGGTGCATGCGAAACACCAGCTCTCGATCACCGGATACCGATCATCGGTGGTAAAGTTCGGGAGATAGAAACCAAAGAACTCCTTGCCCACGGACCGACGTTGGATCCACCTCAAGGACGACGTGCACAAAATGGACGCATCGAGCCAGAACCCTCCATATCTGCTCAACACGTGAAGTCGTATAAAATCAGATGCTCGAGCGTGAGAATCGTTGTGTTTGAAGTAGGGAAGTTGTTGGGCCAATTCAGGCACGTGCGCACTCAAGTTAGCAGAGGTGAGAATGTGAAGGGTGTAGTCGGGATTGTGAGTTTTCCAAGAATCGAAGCATATTTGAATATCCTCGGGAAGGTTGTCCGTGTTCCAATACGTCCAAATGGTTTTTGGAAATGTCACGAGGTCGTTGGACATGGACTCCTTCTTCTCTCTTTGCTTGTGATCGACTAGGATCAAGAGAACAAAGAGTAGTGATACGATGACAAAGGTACAAGCCAGACATAAGTAAAGCGATGTGCGTATCATTATTCTCTAATTCGAATAAAAACACGAGAACAAGCGGACGGCTCTCGGCCCGAGTTTTCGACCTTTGTTCGGTTCCTTTGGTTCCGGATGCACTCGATTCGAGCCAAAGGTGACACCAAACTCCGTGATGGTATATCGATTGCCCATGGACTTGTTGCAAGAGGCGCAAATGGGTAATAAATTGTCGACGTTGGTCGCACCTCCTTTCGATTCAGGAACATTGTGACCGCATTCGAAGCTGAACGGATTTATTTCATTATGACACCAACTCACTTTACATTTTGCATTGAAACAAGGTCCATTATACTTGATCCACACTTCGCGGCGAAGCGCGCCAGGAATCTTTTTTTTCATGAGTGATTTACTGCATATGTTGCTAAGAGTCTGTTTTATATGGCTATGAATACATAGAAAAATGTTTGAGGGTGTTTTTCTTATCGGATGAGCTCACAAACTTTTTGACATCTTTGTCTGACACGGTCACCGGAAACACGGTATTTTCAGAGGTCAAGTTTTGAAAATTAACGTTGCTAAAGATATCGTGTAGTGCTCGTCGAAAGTTGCGGATCCCCTCTTCTTCCTCCACTTTTGAAATGATGGTGAGGAGCACGTCGTCGGTAAAGATCAAGGATTTTTGAGGAAATCCGAACTCACTATGCAACGTCGGGATGACGTGCGACTGGGCGATGGCCACCTTGTCCTTGGCCGAGTATCCATCGGTCCGGATGCACACCATTCGGTCTCTCAAGATGGGGTTGATGTTTTCTTCGTGATTGTAGCTAAAGATGATTAAGGATCGAGATAGGTCGAAATTCAAGCCGTCGAAGTACTTGTCGTGAAAGTGCTCGTTTTGACTCGCGTCTGTCAAATGAATGAGGATGTTGATGATCTCCTCGCCGTGCCTACCGGTCGACACCTTATCCAACTCGTCGAAGAATAACACCGGGTTCATGCACTTACACTGCATCAACACGTCCACGATCTTGCCCCATTTCGAGCCTTCGAACGTGTAGCTGTGGCCCACGAGATAGGACGCGTCGCTCGCGCCTCCTAGGGGCACGAAGGCGAACGGCAGGTTCAAGGTCTCGCAGATGGCCTGCTTGATGAGCGTCGTCTTTCCCGTGCCCATGCTTCCCTGTATGCCGATGACGAGCCCCTTCGAAGACGGGTTGGAAATCCATTGAGCGAGCAAGCGAATGATGTGCTCTTTGGCCTTCACGTGCCCGTACACGTTTTCGTCCATCGAGGCGCGCATCTCTTGGATAAAACTCTTGATCATGTCTTGATCCGAGCCTCTTTGAACAGGTAGGGCTTTATACCGATTGAATGGAATCTTGCAAAGGGTTTCAATCCACGAGAGGATTTTATGATATTCGCCCGACGAAGGACACAACGAGTAGAGGTGCTCGAGCTTTTGAATGGCGATCGCACAAATCTTTTCGTCGATTTCGGACTGCATGATTCTGAATCGCAATGGGATGAGGTCCTCATTCAACTCTTTGATTCGCTCCTCCATGTCTGCGATTCGTTCTTGTTGATTTTTTTTGAGTTTTTTATAGTATTGTTTTTCCTCGTGGGTATAGTGGTCATATTGACTGTTCTTTGGTCCCTCTAATTTCTTTTTACGATTAGATCTGGTTTGAGGAGAGGAGGGAGGTAATGTGGACATGCTCTTTATAATAGTGTCCAAGTTGTTTTTAGATATCTCTACCACAAAAATCGCGTATATCTTCATGGACAATACATATGTGCTTCATCAATAGATGCTTGGACTTTGGCTAATCACTCGATTTCCGTTCATGTTGATTGCAGTATTTGCAGCCGTGGATCCCGACTTGGATCTCTATCAAAGCAATCCTCTGACCTTGCACGTCCGCTTTCTTAACCGCGTCAAACTCGACCTCACGTGTCGTATCATAGAATTTTGAATCATACACCGTGTTCATCGAGGGCTTGTCCCCTTTGGGTGCTCTCACCAAGCGAGGTCGGCGGTCTCCGTTGATTGATCAAATACCCCAGACCCAATAGGGTCAATGCTACGTAGACTTCAAGCATTTCTACTTATTATTAGAAATGAATAATAAAATACAGAAGAAAAGGGCGAGGTCACCATTTTGATGTGAACCGCTAAAAAAACATTACCAATATTAAATGTCAGAGATCCCTTTTATCTTTCAAGATAATTATAACATAACAAAGGACATTCACGCATTATACTCTGATTATATCGATGGTTTTGCCTATTACATTAATAATCCTTCAATTAAAACAGATGAGGAAACAAAATTAATGACCAACATAACAAAAACTTTGGAGGAGAAAAGCGGCAACGATAAAACACTTTTCTACAATACATATTTTAATCCTTTTATGGGCAAAACTACATCACAACTTTCTTATAATTCATGTAATGCGCTTACAGAAGAATATTGCGTTGAAGAACCTTGCCAAAATAATAAGAAAAAAATAATGAGTCACCAAGTAGCCTCATATTTAGTCACTAGATTAAAAGATATCAAAGAAGGTAGATCTTTGAATTGCTTGAATTTATCAGAAGACCTCCAAAAACTACCCGATTGGCTAAAAACGCGAAAACCATTATTGATCATTTTAATAAACAAACAGATTGAACAAATTAAAAAGGAAAATCAACCTTTGTCGGGAATACAGAATGATATAAATACCCGTTTGGCGAACCTTCAAAGTAAATTGAATGAACTCACTGGCCTCAAGGTTGATGAAACCTCTAATGTCACTGAAAATTCAAGCGGTCCATTTATCACAGGTCAATTTTCTCCTTTAACACTTAACACATCCTTAATCACAAAAGACGCAAGTGACCCTAAATCAGTTGGATCAAAGTCAACGCCATCTACTTCGTCTTCTAAAAACTCCATTAAATATATAATAAATACAACCGGTATCAACTTCAAGCTCTACCAGACAAGTGAACTACAATCATCGTGTTCCTATTACATTAACAACACAACTTTAAGTACCACAAAACCAGAAGAAAAAACGTATTCATTAATGCCATACAAAAACCCTAAAGATAAAACAATAGCATTCATTGCAATGCAAAAAACAACAGACTCTAGCACAAAACAAATTTGTATCAACATTACAACACCAATTTTTTTGATTGATAATAACGGATTAAAAAAGGTGTTTATTGATAAACATATAATTATAAAAAACGATAATGACAAATATGTTTTTTCAAAAGAAAGTCCAGCTGATAAAAACAAATCACATGATAACATAATCGAAAAAATACAGATAATACTTGAAACAATAAAAAACGTCAATCAAGAAGTGGCTAAGAACAAGGCGGCGACGAAGGCTAAAGGTGGATCAAACATGGTTGTTAAAACAGACAAAATAAAAACCCCTACAAAAGAACGAATCATGTACAAAGGACGCAATCGTGTTGTTTATGTTGGGCCACGTGGTGGAAAATACATTCTTTCGAAAGATGAATTCATTTCGTGTAAAAAATTGAAAATGCTCGAAAATGACAACCGAAAAAAGAATAAATCAGTCAAGTAATTGAATTTTGTAAATTCGTAAATTTAACGGCATCGGCTCCAATGTTGATTTCCGACGTTGATGTCAGACATATAATTGGGATAAGATGGTGCATGATCGGGACTGAGCGCATCGGATCGCCTTGAGTCAATATTTCAATGGGGTGTATACGAACATGGAACATGCATTACTTGTCCATTTGCCAGTATTGATGGGCTTTCTATGTCTTCATTCGTAAACCTAAAGAAGGAGGCAAGGCGGTATCTTGGGCGCGCGAATGCGCAAGACGAACGTGAGGACGTAGGTGAACCCACCGCTGGAGAGCACCAATGCGTAATCCTCCACGCGATTTCCAGGGCCCCGCTTGATCGTCTCCATGTGATTCGAGTTGATGTGTCGACTCGGATGAATGTTGACGGTCAGCTCGATACCCGCGTTTTCCAATTTCAGCGCCACCATGTGGATGATCTCCGTGGGAACGGAATTGATCTCGACGGAAGACCCCTCCATGCCCAATAATACGAGCAAGCCACTAATGGTCAAATTCAAACAAAAAATGAACAAATCGAAAGGCGTTTCCAAGCTGGGCAAGGTGAACTCGACGGGCAAGTTGTCAGGGTTTTTTAAAAAAATAATGTCCACGAGCTCTTTCATATTTCGCATCTCAGTTATAAAAAGGAAATTTTACTTCTTCTTGGCGACAACTCGCTTCACTGGCGCAGGAGGAGGAGGTGGGGGAGGCGGAGGCGCAGGTTCCTCTTCCTCCTCCTCGGATTCCTCTTCCTCCTCCGACTCTTCCTCCTCTGCTTCTGCTTCTGCTTCCGCCACCTCCTCCGTGGGCAACTCGTCGGCCTCGTCGTCTGCGACCGCACCTCCATCGTCTTCGTCCTCTTTGAACGCGAACTTCTTGAACGCCGACATGGGTGCCGTCACTCGGAGGGATAGCGGCTTCCAGGAGCAACCGAACTTGCCGCCCGCGATCCAAATGCCCTGGCACTGAAGAATCGCGGTGACCTCGGAACCCTTCTCGATGGTCTCGAGCGATAGCTTGGTCTTGTGCTCGTCGTAGCAGTCATTCGCGATGATGCCATTGTTCATGCTCAATCGAAACTGAAAGGTCGGAGGATACTTGTCGATAATCTCCCCCGTGTGCTTGTCCTTGGGATACTTGACCTGGTGCGTGTAGAGCTCGCGAAGAACCTCAGCCGCATAAGTCTTCTTGAACCACGCCTTGCTGTTCTCGACGCCCACCTCCACCAAGTGCTTGTCCAACTTCTTCAAAAAATTGTAGAAGTGCCCCATCGACGCGTTCGTTTCTGGGTTCTTCAGCGATAACTGGAGGGATAGTTTCGAGTTTGAGGTGTCAGCATCGGCTTCGCCAGGATACTTGGACAAACCGAAGGTGGCGATCATACGAGGGGTTTGAATCACGATAGGTGCTTTGTTGAGAGAGATGTACACAGACTTGGACCCATTGTCCGTCGCCTTGAGAGCGCCGAACTCGAACTCATCCACGTTCACGTTCTTGGGAAGGTAGACTGACATGCTGCGATCTCTTACAAGATCAATGACCGAAATCTTTATATCGTTTTTTCGCTCTGATGATCATAAAAAAAATGTAAAAGTCCGTGGCCCAGACCCTTACACAAACAAATGCTTGAGGTACTTTTGAAGGGTCAGATAGGATAGATTTTCGATGTCGGTGGGTTCGAGACGAAGCAACTTGACCAAGACCTGGTCGGGCGCAATCAATCGCTTGTTGTCCGTTCGTTGCAGCGAATGCTCGCGAATATAGGCGGTGATCGCCTTGGTCACGTCGGCCCTTGGACGCTCGGATCCGTGCTCGAGCTTCATAAAGTCGCTGAGTTCGTCGGCGAGCTTCAAGGGCTTCTTGAGCCCCGAGTTCTCTCCTACGGTTCGCTTCTTCTTTTGATTCTTGATTAGCTTTGCATAATCCTTTTGAAGGTTCTTGATGGTCGCATTCGCCTCCTTGATCAAAGTGTTCAAACCATTGAGCGTCTCTACTAGCTTATCAAAATCGGATTTGTTTGAATCAGACATGGTATAGGATAGAGTGTGCACATGTCCTTATATGTATGTGAGCGAGGGATGGACCAATACGTTTTCTTCTCTGACGCAGTCCAGGTTTAAAAATGAAATAAAGAAGAGGGGGCCGATCCAAGAGCCTACATGGTCTTATTGAGTGTCGTGAGCACCGCGTCCTTGCTCGTCTTGAATACCGTCGCGGATCATCAGGTGTGGGACAAGATCGGAACGCATTTCGGTTGGAAGCCGACTAGTGGCTAGGCTTTTGTGAGCTGCCGCAGCGTAGGCGTGAGATGCGAATCCAACATGTCGTAATATAAGGGTAATTTGTCGTGGGCCATCGGTGCTTCCAAGGCTTGGTAAAAGCGGTCAAAATGGTAGAGGATCACGCATTTGAGCACATGATAGGAAAAGGCATGTGTATTCTCGATCCATGGCTTGCCCGTGTAAAAGGCCAAGATCTTTTTCAGCCTCTGATAATGCTCGGCCTTGCGTGCTCTAAACGTGGTCGGATCGATGTAGTAAAGAGCGAGCGCTTCGGTGTACGCCTCGGTCGCACGTATCTGCTTTCCACGTGATACGATGTAGTACTTGGATTCGAGCCACCGGTCCAGGTGCTCGGGAGACAATGGCACAATATCATAAGCGTGAATCAACTCATGAATGAGGACTTTTTCCCAATCCGCTTTTCTAAAGATGAGGATGAGCGGGGAGCTCGCGGGGCTCGTGATCGTTAAGCCGCTGTTCAAGTGTTCTCGATCTAACACGGACGCGGTTCCCGGCTCAGGAATGTAAATGGGTTTGTCCACAAGGATCAAGACGATGTCGACCTTGGGCAGAGAGGTGGACACCCCGACACGACGCATCTGGTGGACCCACTTCTCTACGGCGTGTGAAGTTCGATCAAGTGTGCAAGTGCCGTAAACGTTCAAAGATCCCCATGAGAATGTCTTGGACACGCAAGGATGCATGGACACAGGGACGTCCGTCCACGGCAAGTATTGTAAATAGTCACTCACCATTACACTCAAACAATATAAGAATGTTACACTCGACTGAATTGGAAATTCGAATTTGTTTTTCCATTTCATGATGTATCCTCTTGATCGAAGAATTGTTGCGCAAAATATTTATTCAATCGTCAAGAGTCTTCGTAAGACAGCTTTAC
>Ga0209550_10004197_pt1 | contig 13652 bp, 10 predicted proteins | sample LauGreSuBDMM15SN_2_FD_187567 | JGI IMG/M metagenome (GOLD analysis project Ga0209550, IMG submission 187567) | Freshwater lake microbial communities from Lake Michigan, USA - Su13.BD.MM15.SN (SPAdes) (version 5) | ecosystem: Environmental > Aquatic > Freshwater > Lake | place: Lake Michigan... | reverse complement strand
CTATCGACGGGGAGGTTTGGCACCTCGATGTCGGCTCATCGCATCCTGGGGCGGTAGTACGTCCCAAGGGTTGGGCTGTTCGCCCATTAAAGCGGTACGCGAGCTGGGTTCAGAACGTCGCGAGACAGTTCGGTCCATATCCGGCATGTGCGTTGGAGTATTGAGAGTGACCTTTCTCTAGTACGAGAGGACCGAGAAAGACATACCTCTAGTGTACCAGTTATCGTGCCATCGGTATACGCTGGGTAGCTATGTATGGTAAGGATAACCGCTGAAGGCATCTAAGTGGGAAGCCGACCTCAAGATGAGTACTCTTAGGGGGTGGCGAGACGAGCCGCTTGATAGGTATCCGGTGTAAGTCTAGTAATAGATTCAGCCTAGATACACTAATTTCCCGTATGCTTAAGAATTTTTCAATTTGCATTTTTAATGTCGGTGTTTATAGCATAATGGAACCACACTCTACCATCCCGAACAGGGTCGTGAAACGTTATAGCGGCGAAAATAGTTAACTAGTCATGGTTTGCCAAAATAGCACAATGCCCACATTTTGCTTGTTCATTCCTTCAGGAATTGTTCTATCTTGCTCGTTCGTAAGTTTCAACGAGATTACTTGTTTGTGCAAAGAAACAAAACGTCTTATCTATTCGTAGTTGAATATTTATCTTTAGAATTCTGAATTTTTTTATTTATTCTTAAATAGAATTTCTTACTGGTTTAAATAGAATCTTCGTCGTATTAACCTACCCAAAAAATATAAAATGAAAATTTTTAACTATGGTGCTTGTAATAAAGACATTATGATCCACAACGAAATCACTAGAAAAAAAAATACAACTCGTTTACAGGGTTGGTTATTTGGAGACAAACTCGATGAGGTGGCCGAAGCAAGCGCGTCAGTGGCGTTGACTGTGAAAAAAACTGCTCTCATTGCTATAGAGCAAGGAATAATTATTACGGGCGAAGTTTCGAATGTATCTGGTAATGGAACTGAGTTGTTAGGAAACGTAACAGGTCTAGTTAGGCAATTTCAATTCGCTGGACAAGGATTGGCTTTCTCTTGTTCACTTTATCACACTGGTATCGCTATGAGTGATTTTTCTCTCTGCCCTGACATAAGAGGCAAGTTATTTTATGGGGGTGCTGCACTTTGTTCGGGTGCTAGCGTCATCCTAACCGGATGTTCGATAGGAACCGGAACAGTTTCACCCGCATCATCTTATACCTTAGGTATGAGTGGAGTCGCCCTACGTTCCATGTCCAGATATATGAGGAAAGCAGGAAGACTTCGAAATCCACTCTCAATTGAGGCGATTTTATAAATAAAATTTTTAGAAAAGGGTATAACCCTTTTCTTTTACCCTGTACTTCTACACTTTTTCAATTCACGTTTTAAGCAATCCATAACGGCCAGGATTTGACAGTTTCTCAATTTTGATTAATCGTACATTTCCAGTAGCACTTTCAAATGCTCTTCCAGCTCATAGTAGCTATAAGCCCAGTATTTCGTATCAAGTTTTTCAAGACCTCTGAGAAAGCGTGCGTTTTCTAAAGGTGGGAGTTTTTTTGCGGTTGGGATCTCCATTAGACATTTAGTGTAGGTGTTAAGGGATTCAAGCCTTAAGTTCTTTCCTTTTATAGCATATTGACCCATTTCGAGTAATAAACTTTGGAAACTTTGAATTGCTTGACCTGAGTCCAAAATCCTTTCGGTAAAAAAATCAACCCACTGGGTTCTAGTTAGTCTATCCCTTAAGTTGTTAACTTTTAAAAATTCCATCCTTTCATCCGCTAAGCTATTTGCGAGCTGAACAAGTAAATCTTTAAGCAGCTCACTAAGACTGTCAAGCTGAATGAGTTGTTTTTCTTGATACAACTTGTACAAGATAAGCATTTTATTGCCAAACTTTACTGTCCTACGTGCCACATACAATGACGTAAGAGAAAAAAAGACCACTTTCAACGTTTTGTTGAAATGTTTTCGAAAAATGGGATTTTTTGCCATCACTTTGACTCGATTTACTTTAGGCAATACAAATGTTTGTATTTGTTCGAAATGAACCTGATGTGGATTTTTCGTATCTAAATTAGAAAGTAGTTGTAAAAAAGTTATCAAAAGATAACTGTTGAATAAAATCATAATTTTTTTTCCTCTTGTCCTTCTATTACAAATTTGTTTCAAAAATAAATTTATCCATTTCAGAATGAAAAGGTGATTCTAGCAATACGAGGAAGAAGAAAATAGCTAGCTCATTTATTTTTGTTGCCATATTAGAAAAAAATGATATCAAGAGTATTCTAAAAAAAAAATTATAAATTCTATTTTTATTCTTACTAAAGAATATTCCGAAGCGAAGTGATGATTATCAACCACTTTTTGATTTGATAACGAATTTTATAGATTTTGCATTCTTTACTTAAGCCTAAGCGTCAGAATGAAAGGAGTCTCCAAACGGACTGATGCCTACCGCTTTTTAGGCTTGGAACAATCAGTGTTTCTATACTAAAGATTGCGTAGACTCAAAACAGATGCTAAAAAATATTTTTCTTTCTCCTTCGACAACGTTTCTACAAAACAAGCTCTCATTTTAAAGATTCACGCTCCCCTCAATCGCAACATCTCTTAAGAGGTTGAGTAATACAGGTTTTACTAGCCTTTTGAATCGCAAAAATCAAGCAAAAAAATAAGTCCCTATTTGAAATAATTTCCAAAGTTCCAGTGATTGATTTTCTTGTCTATGAAAATAACTCAACGTTTCTAGCCTGCCAGCACTTACTAAACAAAAAAGATAATTTTTTTTTTACTGAATATCATTTTTAAAATCGAAGCGAAAAAAATGTGAATCGTTTTTTAGTCAAAGACATTAGAAAATTTTTTCATTTGAATCGTATCCCCTTGTCATAAAGAAAGTATTTTTTCAATACATTCTGCAATTGTTTTCTATTGAACATATTTATTCTTTCTAGTTTCAGATTCGTCGCGCATAGGATTGAGATAAAAAATGCTACGCTCATCTTTTTAAAATCAGTTTTTGATTGTTACTAGAGGATACTTTAAAAATTGTTGAAAGTGCTTCTTTTTTCAGTTTAAGAATTTCCTCCCGAGACTTGCAAGTTCCTACAGAATGATTCGGCACAATGTTTTTTCATCGTCCCGAATCTTTTTTTTTCAAAATCTAAATACATGGGTGAGAAGTGGAAAAGATTATTGATGCCTGCCTAAAGTCGCATGAATAATACTTTTTAAGGCTCTCTAGGCGATTTCCTTTCTCAATAAGGGTTTGTTTACCTTTGAGATATTTTTTGTTAAAAAACCGCCCAGATTTGAAAAAGCTTTCTTTCGTGATTTTGGTGAGGGGAATAATTTTTGACTCTATTTATTTGAAAAAATTCACGGAAGCTTTCCCGTCCTAAAAGCCGTCGGTTACATTTTGGTTCTTTTGACAAGATCGAAACTTTATGTAGTTGAGTTTCTTCCTCTCCTTTTGATCATTTCATTGAATCTTTCGAAAGAATCAAAAACATGCTCTTGAAACGTACAAGAAGGGCAGTCGCCGCAGTAACATGTTGCGGAACCCTAGGCTGGCTTTCAAGGCCCTTGAATGGATTAGGAGAAACAAAATCTCTTTCGTAACTAAGCATTGCAACAATATTCTAAACTCTCTCTGTTTTTGATCCAATTCATTAGAGACGTTGAATATAAATTTGATCCGAGTTTACACATTCAAAAAGAGGAGGAGTTTCCTCCTCTTTTCTACCATGTGCTTGCACGTCTCCTTAACTCCCGTTTTAAGCACTCAATGGCTTTTCGAACTTCTTTACTTTTATATTCAGATTGCTTATACAACTCTAATAAGTTTTTCAAATGTTGCTGTAAATCATAGAAGCTCCAGCTCCAAAACTTCTGGTTGATCTTTTTTAGACTTCTTAAGAATTTATCATTCTCCATTCTGGGGAAAGGAGGTGTTTTTTCGGGAAGCGATTCAACTAAACATTCTCCATACGTCCTAATTGCTTCGATACGCATAGAATCTGCCTTAATGGCATAACCGACCATTCCACTTAAGAGCTCTTGAAATGTTTTCAGGGCTGTGCCGGGATCTAAAAGAACTTGTTTAAAAAGATCGACCCATTGCTCCCGATTCAATCTGTCACGAAGATTGTGATATTTTAGAAAAAGCACCATTTCTTCTGCCAGTTTTTCTGACTGAGCGATGATCAACTCGTGAAATTTTTCCCCTAGCCTTTCTAGTTGTTCTTGCTGCTGAATGTAAGCGAGTAACATTCTGTAAAGCAAGTTTTTCACGAGACGCGTAAAATAAAAAGATAATAAACAGAGGAAGAGAAGTTTTAATACCCCTGCAAAATGTTTCCGGAAATAAATTGTTTTAGCCGTTTCTTGAAGTGCTAAAAGTTTAGGTCGAACAAACGTATGTATTTGACCGTTTACAGTTTTGTTCGGATCGAGTTTTGCAACGAATTCCAATAAAGTTGACATGATATAACTGGCTACTAATATACTTAGCATAACGTTTTCTGTTTGTTTGAATTGAAATGACTTCAGAGATATTTTCTATGTTTTGCGTTTGCATTTGCGGCTTCGATTTAGGTTTAGGTTTAGATTTCTATTCCTATTCCTATTCCTATTCCTATTATAAATTTTAAAAGATTTTTTTCCAGCGTTTTTCTCTTGCCTGTTTATAATACTGACTGGAAGAGGGGACGAAATTATGACAGCTACTTTAGAAAGATATGAAAGCTTAAATATTTGGGAACGTTTTTGTTCTTGGATTACAAGTTTAGAGAACCGTCTATACATTGGATGGTTTGGTGTTGTTATGATTCCAACATTATTAACAGCTACAACATGTTTCATCATTGCTTTTATCGCTGCACCGCCAGTTGATATCGATGGTATTCGTGAACCAGTTGCTGGATCTTTAATGTATGGAAACAACATTATTACTGGTGCTGTTATTCCGAGCTCAAACGCCATTGGTGTTCATTTCTACCCAATTTGGGAAGCGGCTTCTGTAGATGAGTGGTTATACAACGGTGGTCCATACCAATTAGTTGTTTTACACTTCTTAACAGGTGTAGCTTGCTATCTTGGACGTGAATGGGAATTAAGTTTCCGTCTTGGTATGCGTCCTTGGATTTTTGTTGCTTTCTCTGCTCCAGTAGCAGCAGCAACAGCTGTTTTCTTAATCTACCCAATTGGACAAGGTTCATTCTCTGATGGTATGCCTTTAGGTATCTCTGGAACTTTCAACTTCATGTTAGTTTTCCAAGCAGAACATAACATTTTAATGCATCCTTTCCACATGGCTGGTGTAGCAGGTGTTTTTGGTGGATCTTTATTCTCTGCAATGCATGGATCTTTAGTAACTTCTTCTTTAATCCGTGAAACAGCTGAAGGTGAATCTACAAACTATGGTTATAAATTTGGTCAAGAAGAAGAAACATACAACATCGTAGCTGCTCACGGTTACTTTGGTCGTTTAATCTTCCAATACGCAAGTTTTAACAACTCTCGTTCTTTACACTTCTTCTTAGCTGCTTGGCCAGTTGTAGGAATTTGGTTAACTGCTTTAGGAATCAGTACTATGGCATTCAACTTAAATGGTTTCAACTTCAACCAATCAATCGTTGACAGCCAAGGTCGTGTAATCAACACATGGGCAGACATCTTAAACCGTGCGAACTTAGGTATGGAAGTAATGCATGAACGTAATGCACACAACTTCCCTCTTGATTTAGCAATGACAGCTCCTGTTATCGTTGGATAAATAAGGAAAAAATAGAATAGAAAGAAATTTCTATTCTATAAAAAGAAAACAAAAGGGATAGATTTCTTAACGTAACAAGAGAATTTACGAAGATTTTTCAATTAATAATGAAATTGTAGTCTATTTACTCAGCAAAAAGATCAAGAGATAAAACGTTTCTCGAAGAAAATGCTAGTTTTAATAGAGTAGAAACCGAAAAATGTTTCCTTTTATTTCTGAATATCCTAAGTATACTCTTGGATAAAGAGCTTACTTCGAGTCTTTGAAAGATTCAAATTGTAAAATCATTTTACCTGTTTTCCTAGGATAGAAAAATGACATAAATCGGAAACTTTTCTACGAGTCAAATTGTATTTTAAGGCCTAATTTTTTATTCGTTAGAAGTGTACTTAAATCTATTTCAATCCTTCAAGGACGACTTCCTTTCGCTGAAGAGCAATGAAAACTTAAATTTAAGGTGTTAAATTCATCATTGTTGTAGTAAGTTTTAGTCGGACTTAATAAATGATTTTTTTTTAAAGTGTCTGATGAATTAGAACCATTTGAATTGTTTCAACTTAGTTTAGAATCGTCTGAAAATGAAAAGCAGCCCATTCTTATCATTAAGACGAAAAGATATGACACAACTGAATTGTTTGCAAAGGATCATTCTTTGCTATTCAATTTGAAACGGTATTTAAAAATGGAATAGGATTGTAACATGTCCTTGTTACAATTAGTTTAAAGCACTTATTTTGCACTAGAGAATAATTTTTTTCTAGCTTCTGGATGTTTTCAACGCCTAATCTCTCTTTGCAAAAGACAGAAATTTTAATCTCTATTGTATTGAAATGAATCATTCACTTGATGAGAAGCTTTTTTCTCATTCTAAGTATATTTATATACTCTTTGTAAAAACGAGAATTTATTACTAGACAAGATTTGTAGGGGATATTTACTCCGAATAGCTATCTTTTACGAGGCAGATAGAACTTTTATAGATTCACTTTCATAATCCCTCTATTCCATTGAATCCTTTCCAATATGACACCCCTCTCGGATCGCGCTTTCAACGTTCAATCTGAATTTGGGAATCTATAGCTATCGACAACCTATAAGAAATAAATTCTATTTTTGCTTGCTTATAATCTATTGCGCAGTCTATTCTCTGGAGTTTAGAAAGCAGAATCAATGAAGAAGATATTTTTTGGAAAGAATCAATCAAAAAATTATTTTACAAACTAACCTTCCGGATCGAAAATTCTTCACCTACAATCACAATGAAACACTGTTTCACCATCATTCCGAGGATTCTTTACTGATTCTCAACCATAAATAGAAACAATGAATCGAATCGTTATCTCAAGCAAAAACTCTGTTGAAAGTATTCTTTCTGCAACGCATTCAATTTTTTTCATGTTTAAAAACCATACAAAGTCGAAAGAAAAATGAATAGATGCACTAACTATTCTCTTCTCATTGCTTTCTATAGGAAAGAAAGTCCTTCACAAGGGTGTTCCATTATTACCACATATAGACTTTCGCTTTTTCCATATATGGAATTACGCTGAAAATTATGGTGAATCGAATTCGAAAAAAAAAGAGCTTCATAGCCAATACAATGATAGGCACTATGAAGCTTTCTTTCTTATAAAATTTAGTAAGCTAATCCCATGCTTCTTGTTGTTTCTCCACCTAAGTAAACACGCACACTTAAAAAGTCTGTCGGACAAGCACTTTCACAACGTTTGCAACCAACACAATCTTCTGTACGAGGAGCAGAAGCAATTTGTCCCGCACGGCAATCTTCCCAAATAACCATCTCTAACACGTCTGTTGGGCAAGCACGAACACATTGTGTGCATCCGATACAAGTATCATAAATTTTAACAGTATGGCTCATAAGAAATCTCCTTTATTTTATTTTCCCCTATTATAAGAGATTTGTTTTTGTTTCGAGAAAAAAATTTGCTTTTTATTGGCACCCATGCAAATGAAGTAAAGTTCGAGGGCTGGATTCCATTCCATGTGAATCGAACCATGCTTGCACTCTAACCAGCATAAGTCTATTCCGTCCTTCCCTTGTTTGTTCAAAAGGTAGAGGCATTCTTTTTTTTCTCTTTTTCGATAAACGCATTCCAATTTGGATTCTTTTGATTGAGTGATTTCTACAAGAAAGAATTTGGAAACAGATTAAAAATTAGCTGCTTGAAGCCAATAAGTAGTGTACCTCGATTTTTTTGAAGAGTAACGAAATATTCACGGTGTTGAGGCCTTTTTTTATATAGACCCTAGTTGATTCTAGATTGGGAATGCTTCGGGGAAGGAAAGAGAGGAATGGGTAGGCTAAAGGAGTGAAGCGGACTACGTTTACAGACAATCACTGTGTAGAACGTGGGAGAGATTCGAATTGACCTAATAAGCTATTAAAAAACAAAGAAAAGGAATGAAGCGAACGGAGGGAAGCCAAGGAACTTAGTGAGAGATAAGAACAGTTCAAAAGAATAAAACATGTTCTTTCTCTCTTTATTTTTTCAACTTACCCTGTAAAAAATGAAATACTGAATCAATACAGCTCTAAACATGTACAAGCGTCCCATTAAATTATCGTCCAAGTGCATACGCAGCAAAACCAACAGCTCGACTACCAAGTGTGGCTATTAATAGTACGGGATTATAACGTGTAACTAGACAGACTGAAAAACCTGATAGCGACACATCATAGGAAGCACAACTTAAACCCTAAAGTATTTTCGTACCAATAGTAGGAGCGGCGATTGCTTTCACAGCGTATTTTCCTACAGCAAGACCTGTGCCAACGACACTAAGACTACTTACGGTTGCACTTGTCGGTACCATTGTCTAGTAATACTGCAGCCTAATGACTAAGGAATTCAGTTGCTGTTTCAATTCTAGCCATAAATTTTTTAAATCAAATAAAATTATTTTTGTCCACCTTTTATCCGTTCACCACAACGCATTTGTTACAGAGAGTCAATTCTTCAGAAAAATAACGGAAATTCAAAAAACTGGACCCATGACGGATAGATTTCAAAACCGTTATAATTGTTTTAACAAATCCTTAGTAGCTCAGTGGTAGAGCAATCGGCTGTTAACCGATGGGTCGTTGGTTCAATCCCAACCTGAGGAGCTTATAAAACCCACCCGTAACTATGAAGTCCTTTTCCTAGAAAATTGACTCCTAAATAGCAAATCCAAATGACGAAAAATCCACAGGAACCTAGAGCCGCAGCTTTTTCTCCTTGCCATCCTTTTAGCAAACGCGAATGAAGATAGATGGCAAAAACAAGCCAAGTAATGAGAGCCCATGTTTCTTTTGGATCCCAACTCCAATAGGTACCCCACGCTTCGTTTGCCCAAACAGCACCTGAAATAATTCCAATTGTTAAAAAAGGAAAACCAAGTCCAATAATTCTATAACTCCAAATGTCAACCGTTTGAAGTAGAGAAAGTTGAGAGGAAAAAGCAAGTGGGTTGGCTCCACGCGTCCACTCCAATGGTTTTTCTTGGCCAACTGTTTCCGCAAGATTCGATCCAGAAGGAGAGAATCGCACAAAGAAGAGATATAAGATAGAAAGAAGCGATCCAACAATAAGAGTTGCATAGCTAACCATCATCATACTCACATGCATCATTAGCCAATTTGATTGCAAAGAAGGAACAAGAGGTAAAGCTTTTTGCATTTCTGTTGGTAATGTTAAGCTTGAGAAACCAGACAAGAAGAAAAGAAGTGGAGTTGCCAAGGATCCAATGAGGCGACTTTTTGTTTGAAACTCAATGAAAAAATGAATCGTTGAAATTCCCCAACTTAAAAAGATAAGAGATTCATATAAATTACTTAACGGAAAATAATTTTCTCCAAGCCATCGACTCGCGAGAGTAAGGAGGAACAAAAAATTGCTGAGAAGGCCTAACTTTTGACCCAATTGAAAAAAGAACGTATTTTTTGGAAAGGCTAAACTCGTCCAATAGGCTATCATTGCTCCGAATAAAAGAAAGCAAGCAATGACAGGCAATTGGTAATCATAAAATAAAAATATTTTCATAAGAATTTACAATGGTAACTATATCTATGACATTGTACGAACCGCGACAATAGGAAGCTTTCTATTTTGTATTCACTTCCAAATCCTTGGAAAAAAGATCCCAGAGGATTTTTTCGTTGGAAAACATTGGCTTTGTGCCTTTTTTAAGAGTCTTCATAGAAAAACTTTTGTCTTCTTCTTGACGAAAGAATACCAATAAGGTGGAGAGTGACATGGATTCTACGTCCTAGCCATGTTTCTGTTTCATTCGAGAACTTTCAAAAGATAAGCTTGCATAAGAAAAAAAAACACAAAGGGGAGAAACGACAAAAAAGACTGTCGGCAGTTTTTTCCCATTCCGCCAACGTTTCCAAACGAACGATTTTCAAATCCGAATGATTTCATCTAGGACCTTCTTACCGGGGAAATTTTCTTTATTATAATTCACCAAAAAAAGTGCTAATCAATACATTCTCGATTTCTGTTTTGAATGGATTAAAATCGTGCCCTAAACCAAATCTTTTTCTTTTCTGTTCTCCCTCTTTAAAATTCGGAATCTTTTTTGAAACGTTGAGAAGAGACAAGAAAAACAAAATTTTCCAGAGAACGAAGTAAATTCTCAAATTCTATTTCCAATTGGATTTTTCCGCGGTTTGTTGAAGCACTTAGGAAGGATTGAGTTCCTTCTTTCCAGAACCAAATTTGGGTATAAGGTAAATAACTTAGACAGGCGGTTATCATGAGAAGTCCAAAACCGAAATAAATAATTCCTATCGTTGGATCATATTTAATTAGTAATCCAGTCGACGATACAATTTCGGTGACTCGAAAGTTCTCTTTTGCCCATTCTCCGATATTTTGGATTCGCATCAATTGACCCTTTGCATCATAAACGAGGAAAACATTTTGAAATTGGTCAAAAACGAGCGTCCAATTGTTTTTTTCTTGCGGAATCCAGGTGATCCAAGATTTCGTACTTTTAGGCAAAGAAAAAAGAGGAATTTCTTGGACCACTGTTTCCGAATCGGTAAGAAGGGTTGGAACGATATTTTTTGTGATTTCTTCTCTCGTGGGGTCGATTCTATTTCTGAGCCTATCGCCTTGAAACTCGATTCGAATTCCAATCAAATTCCAATCACTTTGATAGAAATCGACCGCTTGATAACGAAGCGGGTTATTGACCGAAATTGTTTGTTCTTTCATTTCTTTTCCTACTGGATCTAATAAGGAAAGATTTGAATAAAATTGATGAATTCTGCTTTTTTCGTATTCCACCCAAAAATCATTGACCCTTCCACTGACAGTAGGTAAGGAAGTCAAGGGTCCAATTTGGATTGGATTTTGAATATGAAAAATTTCCCCTTTCGCTACGACTTCTTGGGCTTTTAAGTTCTGAAAGGCTCCTACGAGAGCTCCTCCTAAGACAAAAAGCAGACTCAAGTGAACGAGAATGGGACTGATTCGACCGATCAGTCCTTTATAACCATAGAGCCCATTTTTTCTCTGATACATATGGAAACCGAGATCCTGCAGCTTTGTTAGAAGAACTTCTTGTGTATAAAATCTGTTTTCAAGAGAGACAGAGAAAGGAGACTTCAAAAAAGAAGTTTTTTGTTTTTGGAAAAAAAATTCTTTTGAATTCCAATAAAGAGGAAATTGACGAGTGAGAGTACAACTGATTAAACAAACACTCAATAGTAAAAGTAACGAAACGAACCACCAGGTTTGGTATAAATGATCAAATCCCCAAAACGTAATCCATTTCCAATCCACGAAACCATAAAGGGGAGACACAGAAGGATACGTGTTTTGATAATATTCAATCGTTTCGTCTTGTTCAATAATCGAGCCCAAAGAACTCGTCCCGGCAATCAGAAATAAGATCAGAAGAGCAAACTTTAGATCCGTCAAATAAGAGAAAATCTTTTTGAAGGGAAAAAAATATTTTTTCATAATAACAAAGAGTCAACAATGAAAATAGGAATCCAAAAGCATAAAAAAGAGTTGCAAAAAATTGTTTCCACAGTTAGGAACTCAATCGTTCTGATCCAACGATGCGGATAAAATTCCTTAGGGAAAATGCCCCTTTTTCAAAGGGTGGGAACACCCGCAATCTCTTACCGAAAGTTGCACACCCAATGTTGAGGAAGAAAATCACTTAGGAAGCCCTAAAAGATGCAGACTCAACTTGTCTCAACGTTGAAAAGGCAGACAAACCCCTTTTTCAAAGAAAAAAAGGCTCTCGTCCCTTCCGATGAGTACGAGATTAGGAAAAAAACACTTTGATGGAATGGGAAAGAAGGAATTGCTTCTTGGGAAGACTTTTCATTTTTCAAAGGGAACCCTATTCTTTTTGAAACGTTACTCCCCTAGGGAAGCATTTAGACAAGGTAGGAAGACCTCAGGGAAAAAGACAGTACGAGGAACAGAAAACCCCTCGCTCGTTAACGAGCGAGGGGCAAAGGTTCTTAAGAAAGGGCTAGTTTCCAGCGACCACGTCGTCTACGGGCTTGGAGAATTTTGCGTCCACTTTTTGTGCTTAATCTTGCACGAAATCCAGAAGTTTGAATCGCTTTTCTTTTGCGTCCAGTTAAAGTATGTTTTGACATTTTTTCTTATTGAAGGATAGGATGATCTAGAAAATAGTATATCATACAGCTTCTCATTTCTTCTATCATTTCCTGAAAAGATTGAAAGGCTTCGAGATTATATTCTGTCAACGGATTTTGTTGACCATATGATCGCCAGTTGATCGTTTCTCGAATGGAGCTCATTCGCTCTAAATGTTCTGTCCAATAGAAATCGAAAATTGTTAAAAATTTCCAAGTTTGACTATTTGAAAAAAATCCTTTTTCGTAACTATTCCATTCATTAAAACGAAGTTCCCTTTGGAGCCAGAGTTCTTCATATAAAGTTGGAAGTTCTTTTTCATCGTAAAAATCAGGAAAAAAGTTAGCCCTTCCTTCTGCGGGTTCTATTTTTTCCCAATTCGATTCTAAATAGCATAAAAAAAGATTAGAAGAATTTATTTCACAAAGAATTCTCTTTCTTGCCTGAAAAAGCTGTTTTCGTTGACTATTGAGAATATTATCGTATTGAAACACATTTTTTCTAATGTCATAATTATAGAGTTCAAGTTTCTTTTGAGCATTCTCTAAACTTTTTGTTAACATATCAGATTCCAAGGGCAAGTCTTCATCAGACATTAAATATTCAACCCATTTTCTAATGCTTTCGCCACCAAAAACCTTCATTAAATCATCTTCAAGTGAAACACAAAATTGTGAAACACCAGGATCACCTTGTCGCCCTGCTCTACCACGTAATTGATTATCGATTCGACGAGTTTCGCTTCTTTCTGTACCTAAAACAAATAATCCACCCAATTCTTTCACTTGAATATTCTCTTGCTTCCATTGTTCAAAGAGATTATCATAGATGTACTGGTATAAAACTTGAAAACTTTTAGGTGTTTGTTCGAGAGAATAAGGCAAATTTTCAATATCTTGCCTTAAAATATTTGGTTTGCCTAATTGTGAATAATCCAGGGAAATATCTTCCTTTTTTTCTTTCCAATCTAAAGAGGGAAATTCTTTTGTTAATAGACTAAAATCAAATTCTTCTGGTTCTAAGAATAGTCCTGTGAAGATTTGTTTCATTTGAAAATTAGGATTTCCCCCTAAAATAATATCAGTCCCTCGACCTGCCATATTAGTTGCAATAGTGACAGCAAAACGTTTTCCAGCTTGTGCAACAATTTCACTTTCTCGAAATACATTTTCAGGTTTTGCATTTAAAACTTGGTGAGGGATTCGAGAAAGTTTAAAAAGTTCAGAGA
>Ga0209550_10004196_pt1 | contig 13654 bp, 17 predicted proteins | sample LauGreSuBDMM15SN_2_FD_187567 | JGI IMG/M metagenome (GOLD analysis project Ga0209550, IMG submission 187567) | Freshwater lake microbial communities from Lake Michigan, USA - Su13.BD.MM15.SN (SPAdes) (version 5) | ecosystem: Environmental > Aquatic > Freshwater > Lake | place: Lake Michigan... | reverse complement strand
GCTTTGATGGCGGCCTTCCACTGGGTTTGCATATCGGCAAACGCTTTTTCGCTCAGGTGCCCACTGTTGCGCCAGCGTTCGGAAAACTGGTGCAACTCGCGCGCTTGGGTTTTCCAGTCGGTATTGCTTTGATGGGCTTCGGTCCAAGCCGCCACTTCGGCCAACAAGGCCAAACGCCCTTCGCGGTGCGCTGCGCTCTCGGCCTTGGCTTTGCCAAGCCACGCTTGCACAAAGGGATAAGCGCGGTTGCAGGCTTGATCAAAGCGCTTCCACAAACCATGGTTGGGCAAGCCACCTTGGTCGGTTTTTTTCCATTCATCCCGCAGTTGACGCAAGGTGTCTTGTAATTTACGCCCGCCCATGGCTGGCACCCATTGGCTGTAATCGACAGCAGCAGAAGCAACTTCAGGGATCACTTCAGGCGCGGTTGATACTGCATCAGCAGAGACTTCAGTCTCTGCTTCAGGGCTTGTCTCGGCAACTGCCTGCGCAACATCGGGGGCGGCAACTTCAGTGGCTGCTGGCGCAGCAGCAGGTGCTTGCAACAGTGCTTCTGCTTTAGTGACGAGTTGAAGGCGAATTTCGTCAGCGCGCTTGCGTTGCCAACCTTCGAGTTCAGCGGCAGCGGCCAAGGCGGTTTGCACCTGCTGGGCAAGCTCAGTGTCTAGTTGTAGACCTTTGGTTTTGAGCGCGGCGCGCAACAAAGAGGCTGCGCTTGACATGGCTTTGCTGTGCCCCAAAGCCACTTCTTTTTCAAGTTGCAACAACATGCTGGGAACTTGCAAAGCGACTTGGCTGGCTTGAGGGGGGGCTTCTGCTTTGGCATTACTGGCAGGGGTTGCGGGTGTTACGGCCACGCTTTCACCTCTGGACTGACGCAATTGGTCAGCCCAAGCGGGTACCGCCGGCAAAGGCAAATTAGCGTCTTGGGCAGCGGCTTGGGTTTGCGCCAGTGCAGCTGAAAATGCTTCCCAAACCAAGGGAATGTGCTTGATGGTTTCGGCCACCAAGGAGGGGTATTTGGGGTCAACGCTGGACCAATGGGCATCGCTTTGCAAAGCCTCAAACTCATCATGCAAGCGTTTCAAGTCGGCTTGCAGAGCAGTTTGTTGGTCTATGGCTTCTTGCCAAGACTTGGTCGACAAGACCTCAATGCGCTGGGTCAGCAAGAGCGCTGTTTCTCTTTGCACTTGAGCGCGATGCTCGAGTTCATCGACATGCTTGATGCGCTCGGTCAGGGCTTGACGCAAACCTGCCAGGGGTTCTCGCGATAAAGGGGCACCGGCTTTGGCCGCGTCGCGCTGCCACGCCATGGCATCTGCCACTTTGAATTGGTGGGCTTGCAACAGACTTTGGGCTTTGTCGGCCCACTCTTGGGCCAAACTGTCTTGGGTCTTGGTCCGCTTGAGTTCATCGAGTTTTTCGCGCAAGAGTTTGGCCGCGCCCTTGTCTCGTGCGCTCATTTCTTTGAAAACTTGCTGCATCAATTCGGGCGAGGGGTCGCTTGCCAGCCAATCTCGTAAACGAGAAGATCGTTCGCCAGAGGTGGGTGCGGTCAAAGCGCCTGAGGTCAAGGCATCCAAAGTGGGTAAGTCGGGGTTGCTGTCAGAAGACGTGGTCACAGTAAGTCAAATCGGTTGGTTAAGCCCACAAAAAGGCCAAAACAGCTATTGTGACAGGGCGCAAGGGGTGAAAGCTAAAATAAGCCCATGTCATTTTTTGAATCGTTTCGCCAAGCTGTCAAAGTTTTTGCCTCCGATGTTGGCGATGGATTTTTCCTCATCACCCACAGCGGCTTGGCCTTACTTGGTTTGGGCGTTTTTTGCGCCATGGTGCTCTTTAGCACCCAAGCCGATTTGCGCACTGCCGCAGAAGTTGAATTGATCGACTGGCTGCAAAACAGACACGATTTCGATTTGGGTTTTGAAAACAATGCCGATGCTGTTGACCGCGCCACTGCCGCTGATCCTCGAGATTTGCCGAAAGACCAAGCCAATATCGCCATGTGGTTGAGTCGAAAATACCGCGTTGCGCCTGAACCCATCAGCGCCTTGGTAGCCGAAGCTTTCAATATCGCACCGCGTAACCGCCTAGACCCCACTCTCATTTTGGCTGTGATGGCCATCGAATCCAGCTTCAACCCTTTTGCCCAAAGTCCGGTAGGCGCACAGGGGTTGATGCAAGTACGTACCAAGATTCATACCGAAAAATACGATGACTATGGCGGCGACATGGCGGCCTTCGACCCGATCGCGAACTTGCACGTGGGTGTTGCGGTCTTGAAAGAATCCATCGCAAGAAACGGTTCACTGGAAGCAGGTCTGCGCCAGTACGTGGGTGCGGCCAACAGCGGAGAGGACGGCGGCTATATCGCCAAAGTGTTGGCCGAGCAGCAACGCTTGCAAGAGGTTGCGCTAGGCCTTACGGTGCCTATGAGCAGCGCCAAACCTGCTGACAGCGACAAACAAGGTTTGCAAAAACTCTGGGACAAAGCCAAAGAGTTAGCCACCTTTGAGCCCGATCCTGCGAACTGATTCACCCGTTTAAGGCAGCTTGTGTTTGTCTGATTCGCTTCTTTTTTGAAAGACCTGCACCATGCACCACCGAAATCACTTATTTAAACAAGCCTCCCCCGCTGTCATGGCGGCGCAAGGCTTGCAACTGACCAACAAATACGCCGATGTGCATGCCTTGATAAGCCGCTTTCCTGTCTACGGGTAAAACAGTATGAAGTGCCCTTTTTGCAGCCACGTGGAAACCCAAGTCATGGAAACTCGCATGTCCGAAGAGGGCGACTCGATTCGCCGCCGTCGCTCTTGCAGTCACTGTGAGAAGCGCTTCACCACCTACGAACGCGCCGATGTCAGCTACCCAGCGGTGGTCAAAAAAGATGGGCGCCGCATCGAATATGACCGCAGCAAGTTGCGCGGCTCACTGAATTTGGCGCTGCGCAAGCGCCCCGTCAGCACCGAGCAAATCGATGCGGCCATCGAGCGTATAGAAGAAAAACTTCTGACCTTGGGGCAACGCGAAGTAGCTTCCACACGCATAGGCGAGTTGGTCATGCGAGAGTTAAAAAAACTGGACAAAGTGGCTTATGTGCGCTTTGCCAGCGTCTACCGCAGTTTTGAAGATGTGGATGAATTCAAAACCTTGGTCGACGAATTCCGCCGCTAGGCTTAGGTTCATTCATCACCTTTTCAAGGTGAACAACGCACACCCTTTTTTGCACATGCCGTTGCAATATGACGGCCATGCACACTGCGTCTCCATTCAAAAAAACCCTTTCAGCGTTCCTAGGCTTCACGCTAATTGAAATGCTCACGGTGTTGGGCTTGTTTGCTGCCCTTGTCAGCGTGGCTACGCCTTGGCTACAGCAGTGGGTATGGCGACTGCAAGTCGAAACAGTGGTGCAATCTTGGAGCGCTGACCTACAAACCGCCCGCTTGCAAGCCCTGCGCTCGGGTCAGGCCTTGCGGCTGCAACGTTCAAGCCAGTGCCAAAGCGCCCCGTTGGCAAACGGGGACTGGCGATGCGGTTGGCAGTTACTCAAAGCTCAAGGCAATAGCAACACCGCACTTATCACCACCTTGCTGGCTGGCGAAGTACTGGTGCACATCAGTCCCTCACAAAACAGCTTGGACATCAACGCCTTGGGAGAACCGGTGGCGGGAGGATTGCGGGTGGTGGTGCAAGCCAAGCACAGCCATACCGCTGCCTTGGTACGCGCCATTTGCATCAATACGGCAGGGCGCTTACGTGTCATCAAAGGAAGCACTTGCGCTTGAAAGCCTCAGCCCAACAGTCCCTTGGGTTCTCCACCCTTGACGCCTTGGCTGCGTTGATGGTCCTCAATATGCTGTGTTTGGGTATTCTCGCCATGCAACTGCAAGCCTTGCAAGCGCAGCGAGATGCACTCGCCATGCAAGCTGCGGTCGGCTTGGCCCAAGACCTGTGGGAGCGTATGCAACTGTTCCCGCAAGCTTCTATGTCTTACCAATTACAACTGGGCCAATTTGCGCCCACTACAGACTGCAAAAGCCAGGCCTGTTCGCCAAGCCAATGGGCGCAATCGGATTTATCCGATTGGCAAGCAGCTGTGCAGTTACGGTTGCCGGGTGCACAAACCCAGTTGCTCACCAACGCATCTGCCAAAGTGCAATTGCTGCTGGCGTGGCCAGACAATTCAACGCCAGACTTAGGCGCCACTATGCCTAGTGCCTGCCCAAGCCGTCACCGCTGCTGGCAAACCAGTTGGTCCTTATGACGTGCCACCTTCATAACTCACAGCAGGGCCACACCTTGGTACAAAGCTTGGTGGGCATGGTGCTGTCCATGTGGGTCATCATGGCAGCGTTTGCCGCATTTGCTTGGGTGCAAAGCAACCACCAGCACATGCAAGCTCGGGCTGATATGCAAGAGCGTTTGCACACAGCGCTGTCTTTGCTGCAAGAGCGGGTTGCCCGAGCGGGTGCGCCTGCCCTGCAATTTGAAGTACAAAACAAGGTCATCCTGTTGTCACCCACGTACAGCCTGCAAGGTGGTGACAAAACTTTGTCATTGATGCACCACAGCAGCCTGAGCCCCTCAGACTGCCAAGGCCACCAAGCCTCAACTTTGCAGTGGATACAAGACGACTTCAAGCGCAGCACACGCAACGAACTCAGCTGCAAAGACAGTTTGCGCAGCAACACCACTTACCAAGCCTTGGTAGACAACATAGATCAGGTGGGGTTTGTGTATGCAGAAATGCTGCCAGAGGCTGAGCCACGGATGCAATGGCGCGGCGCGGCATCCGTTTCAAACTGGCAAGCGGTGCGGGGAGTACAAACCTGCTTGCAAACCAAACTGGCTGGCTTGGGCGCATTGCCTGCCAGCGCGTCTTGCAGCAATGGGCTGCCTTTGAGCCCCCCAGCGTTGACGTGGCGGGGGGTGGCGTTTTTGCGCCACGCCAAACCATGAAGACACAACGCGGCTTGGCCTTGCCCATGGTGATGGTGCTGTCCTGTCTTTGCAGTGTGTTGTTATTGGCACAGTGGCGTCACTTGGCCATGGCACAAGCTTTAGGGCAAAGTGCGGGTCTGCGTTGGCAATTGAAGCACAGCGCTTTGGACACCTTGCGCTTGGCCGTCGACGATATCCGCCTCAGCCAAGATGACGCAAGACACCACATGGGGACTAGCTCGGACAGCCATGCGTTTTTTCCAACCACTACGCAGCAGTGGCAGGTCTTGCAATCGCGCTTGGGGCTAAACGATTGCCAGTCGGGCATTTGCCGCCCCTTAGGCGCAGACAACCCAAGCCTTAGCCCTTGGCTTAAACGCCTTGACCAAGCGCAAAACGCGCCATCACCCTCTGGCCAAAGCGCCAGCTATTGGGTAGAGGTGATTCCCGTTCAAACTGTTAACGCGGGTGACTCGCCGTTTCTCTACCGTATTACTGCCTTGGCACAAAACGGTGAGGGTGGTGCTCAGGCTGGCTGGCAAGCCTTGTGGCAACCAAACTCAGACGAGGCCAGCAACCCCTCTTCTTCTTTGCAAGCTGTAGGCTGGTTGCGCCTGCTCCACTTGTCACCATGAGACGCGTCCTTGGTGGTTTCACCCTGATCGAGCTGCTGTTTGTCATGGCGGTCATCGCCATACTCAGCAGTTTTGCGTTGCCCAATTACCTTCATACCCAACAAAGAAGTCAGCGCACTTTGGCCAAACTCGCCTTGGCCAAAACCGCGCATTGGCTGGAGCGTGCGGCCAGCATTTCCGGCAACTACCCCTCAGCTGTACCCGACAGCGTGTGGCAAAGCAGCGAATTGCGCTACCGCTTGCAAGTGCAAAGCCAAGCCCAATCCTTTACGTTGACCGCCATTCCTTTGGGCGCACAAGCCAAAGACGCTTGCGGCAGCCTCACGCTTGGCCACACAGGAGAGCGCGGGGTGCAAAACGCCGCATTGAGCGCAGCCCAATGCTGGGAACGGTAAGACTGGTAAGAAGGCTCCGATAATCGCCCAAATGACTCCGTCTGACACCGACACCATTCGAATGAACCATGCCTTGGCCTTGGCCAAGCAAGCCCTGTTCATCACCACGCCTAACCCCCGTGTTGGGTGTGTGATTACATCGTCACGTGGCGATGTGTTGGGCGAGGGCCATACCCAAGCCGCAGGCCTTGCCCATGCTGAAATCATGGCGTTACGCGACGCGCAAGCAAGGGGACATGCCGTCCAAGGTGCGACGGTTTATGTCACGCTGGAGCCGTGTGCCCACCATGGCCGCACCGGCCCATGTTGTGATTCGCTGATTGATGCCGGTATCGCCAAAGTCGTGGCCAGCGTGCAAGACCCCCACCCACAAGTAGCAGGTTTGGGTTTTGCGCGGTTGCGCGCGGCAGGTATCCAAGTCGACGTTGGTCTGGGTGCCCAAGAGGCCAAAGAGCTGAACATCGGTTTTTTCAAACGCATGGAGCACAACACACCTTGGCTGCGTATGAAGTCTGCGCAATCGTTGGACGGTCAAACCGCTCTGTTCAATGGGCAAAGCCAATGGATCACCACAGAGGCGGCTCGCTTGGATGGCCACCACTGGCGCGCTCGTGCCTGTGCGGTGCTCACAGGTATTGGCACGGTGTTACAAGACAACCCACTGTTGAATGTGCGAGGCGTCACTACCCCTCGTCAGCCGCATCTGCTGATCGTCGATTCACGTTTGCAAACCCCGCTCGATGCACGCTTGTGGGATACGAGCAGGCATGTGGTTATTTACCATGCTGAACATGACACCTCAAAAGAAGATGCGCTGAAGGCTCAAGGTGCAGAACTGGTGTATTTGCCAGGCGCAGGCAGCAAAGTGGACTTGAGCGCCATGCTGGATGACATGGGGCAACGCGCTTACAACGAGGTGCACATCGAAGCGGGGCACAAGCTCAATGGATCGCTTTTAAGTGCCGGTTTGGTCGATGAGCTGCTGATCTACATTGCCCCTGTTTTGCTTGGGGCTGGACAGCCCATGGCGGCTTTGCCGCTGCTTGAAAAAATCGATCTTGCCAAGTCTTGGATATTCACCGACCACACGCTTGTGGGTGCTGATTTGCGCGTCTTAGCCAGACCCCTTCGCTGATCTGCCAAAATAGTCCTATGTTCACCGGCATCATCACCGGCGTGGGGCGCATCGCCGCCGTGCACGACCTGGGTCGTTCTTTGGATCATGGCAAACGCCTTGAGATCAGCACACCTGCGCATTACTTAGATGATGTGGGCCTTGGAGACAGCATCGCCCTCAATGGCGCATGCATGACCGTCACCAGTTTCAACGCCACACAAAACATTTTCACCATCGATATTTCAGCCGAGTCGTTGGCCAAAACAGCGGGCCTTAACCACATCGGCACCGTCCTCAATTTGGAAAAAGCGCTGCGCGCCAACGACCGGTTGGGTGGGCACATTGTTTCAGGGCATGTCGACGGCATGGGCATGGTAATTCGATTTGAACAAATCGGCGAAAGCTGGTTGCTGCAAGTGATGGCCCCCCTGTCCCTTGCCAAGTACCTTGCCTACAAAGGCTCCATCACCGTCAATGGCGTGAGTTTGACCGTCAACCGCTTTGAAGACAGCTCTGAGGGTTGCTTGGTGTCCATCAACCTGATTCCCCACACCATAGAAAACACCGCGCTGGGTCACTTAAAGGACGGTAGCCAGGTGAATTTAGAAATCGACACAGTGGCTCGCTATGTGGAACGCATGATCAGCCTAGACACTTCATTGAAAGCAAACCCATGACCAGCCATTTAAAGTCTGTTGCCATTTCTCCTTTGGCAGACATCGTGGCTGACATGAAAGCGGGTCGCATGGTGATTTTGGTCGATGAAGAAGACCGCGAAAACGAAGGCGACTTGGTATTGGCGGCGGACCATGTCACGCCTGAAGCCATCAATTTCATGGCACGCTTTGGTCGTGGCCTGATTTGCCTCACGCTCACACGCGAGCGCTGTGAGCACCTGAAACTACCACCCATGGTCGAGCGCAATGGCACGGTTTACAGCACGGCATTCACCGTTTCCATTGAAGCCGCGCAAGGCGTGACCACCGGTATTTCGGCCGCCGACCGCGCTCGCACTGTGCAAGTGGCCGTTGCCCAAACCGCCACCGCCAGCGACTTGGTGCAACCTGGCCATATCTTCCCTTTGCAAGCGGTAGATGGCGGTGTGCTGATGCGCGCGGGTCACACCGAAGCGGGTTGCGATTTGGCTGCCATGGCGGGGTGCTCAGCTGCTGCCGTGATTTGCGAAATCATGAAAGACGACGGCACCATGGCGCGCCTGCCCGACTTGATGGCGTTTGCAGCAGAACACGGCTTGAAGATTGGCACCATTGCTGACTTGATTGAGTACCGCAGCCGCACAGAATCTTTGGTGACAAAAATCAGCAGCCGGCCCATGACCACTGCACACGGAGAATTTATCGCCCATGCCTACAAAGATTTGCCCAGCGACAGCGTGCACATTGCCTTGGTGCGTGGAAGTTGGGCTGCAGATCATTCGGTGTTGGCACGGGTGCACGAACCTTTGTCTGTACTGGATGCGCTTGAACCGCAGCGGGTGATGCACTCGTGGACCTTAGATGCCGCTTTAGCGCGAGTAGCGCACGAAGGCACAGGCGTGGTGGTCCTTCTTAACTGCGGTGAAACTGGCGAGAGACTGCTAGCGCAATTTGAAGGCGTGGCGCGATCGGCTCAAGCGCCTGAGCGCGGTCGCATGGATTTACGCACCTATGGCATTGGTGCACAAATTTTGCGCGACTGCGGCGTTCAAAAAATGCGCCTCATGGGTAACCCTCGACGTATGCCCAGCATGACCGGTTACGGGCTGGAAACCACCGGCTACCTCTCCAAGGAATGAAATGCACCACCCCGACTTAAGCGCTACTCGTACCGACATGGATGGCAGCAATCTGCACATTGGCATCGTGCAAGCTCGCTTTAACCTAGACGTCACCACCGCTTTGGTGCGGGCCTGCTTGGCTGAACTGAAAGCGCTTAAGGTACCTGAAAGCAATATCCATCATGTGACCGTGCCTGGCGCATTGGAAGTGCCCGTGGCTTTGCAGGCCTTGGCGCAAACCCAGCGCTTCGATGCGCTCATCGCCTTGGGTTGCATCATTCGGGGCGAAACCTACCACTTTGAACTGGTGGCCAATGAATCTGGATCGGCCATCACGCAGTTGGCGCTAGACCATGGCTTACCGATTGCTAATGCGATTCTCACCACCGAAGACCTGCCCCAAGCCGTGGCGCGTCAAACCGACAAGGGCCGCGATGCGGCTCGGGTTGCGGTTGAAATGGCACTGTTGATGCAAAGCCTGTCATGACCGATCACAGCCTGCGCCGTGCCAGTGCCCGTGCCGCCCGCACCCGTGCGCGCGGTTTTGCATTGCAAGCGCTGTACCAAGTGATGGTGGGCGGCAACCCTACCGATGAGGTCGACCTCTTCACCCGCGACCTCAGTGGATTTAACAAAGCAGATGCGGTGCATTTCGATGCCCTGCTGCATGGCTGTGCTGAACACGCTACCGCGCTAGATGCGCTCATTCTGCCCATGTTGGACCGCAAATTAACCGAACTCTCACCCATCGAACACGCGGTGCTGTGGATTGGCGCTTACGAGTTGCAACACTGTATCGACATACCTTGGCGTGTGGTGTTGAATGAATGCATCGATTTGGCCAAAGAGTTTGGCGGTACCGATGGTCACAAATACGTGAACGCGGTACTCAACCAATTGGCACCTCATTTACGCGCCACTGAGGTGGAGGCTGACCGCAAAACTCCTACAGCCGACTTACCCACAGCAGCCACCGAATAAACATGCGCATCACGCAACGCGCCCAACGTATCGAGCCTTTCTATGTGATGGAAATGGCCAAAGCAGCACAGCGTATTGCTGCAGAGGTTAAGCACACCGATCAACCCATGGTGTTCCTCAATATTGGTGAGCCCGATTTCACCGCTCCTCCCTTGGTGCAAGCTGCTGCTGAGCGCGCAGTGCGCGATGGCAGAACCCAGTACACGAATGCATTGGGTCTTGAAGCGCTGCGCGAACGCATCAGCGCTTGGTATGGATCGCGCTTTGGCTTACAAGTGCCTGCGCGTCGTATCGTGGTCACGGCTGGTGCCTCGGGGGCGTTGCTGCTGGCCTGCATGGCTCTCATTGAAGACGGCGACGAGGTGCTGATGCCTGACCCCAGTTACCCCTGCAACCGCCATTTCGTCAGTGCTTCCCAAGGGCGTGCTGTGCTGTTAGCCACCGATGCAGCGCAACGCTTTCAGTTGAGTGCATCACAGGTCAAGGCCCACTGGGGAGCCAAAACACGCGGTGTGTTGTTAGCGTCTCCCTCCAACCCAACCGGCACATCAGTGGCCGCCACAGAGCTCAAAGCGATTCACAGCGTGGTGCAGCAACATGACGGTATCACCATGGTGGACGAGATTTACTTGGGACTGAGTTATGACGACGCTTTCGCGCAAACCGCCTTGGCCATCGACGACCAAATCATCAGCATCAACAGTTTTTCCAAGTACTTCAATATGACCGGTTGGCGCTTAGGGTGGTTGGTGGTGCCCGATGCCTTGGTACCTGTCATTGAGCGCTTGGCACAAAACCTGTTTATTTGCCCGAGCACCGTGTCACAGCACGCTGCCTTGGCGTGCTTTGAACCCGAGAGCTTGGGTGTTTATGAAGATCGACGTGCTACATTCAAAGCCAGGCGTGACAGTTTCATTCCCCAGCTCAATGCCATGGGCTTGTCGGTGCCGGTCATGCCTGATGGCGCGTTTTACGCTTGGGCCGATTGCCGTGAGGCTTGCCGCCGCCTTGGCTTAAAGGACAGTTGGGCCTTTGCTGAACACCTGATGCAACACGCCCATGTGGCGGTCACCCCTGGACGCGACTTTGGTACACATTCGCCAAGCGACTATGTGCGCTTCTCTACCGCGTCTTCCTTGCAGGACTTGCATACTGCAGCACAACGCATTCAACGACTGTTGGCGGCCGCATGAGTTTTGAATTTCCTGTGCGTGTTTACTGGGAAGACACCGATGCGGGTGGCATCGTGTTTTATGCCAACTACTTAAAGTTTTTCGAACGCGCTCGCACCGAATGGCTGCGCCATTTGGGCATTGAGCAGCAAGCACTGCGCGAAGCCACGGGCGGCATGTTTGTGGTCGTTGAAACTCAGCTGAAGTACCACAAACCCGCTCAACTTGATGACTTATTGACCGTCAATGCCAGCTTGTTGAGCAAAGGCCGCTCTAGTTTGGTCATCGCCCAACAAGCTTGGCGACGCGCCGACACGCCTGTGTTGCTGTGCGAAGGTACGATTCGCATTGGCTGGGTGCAAGCTGCCAGCCTTAAGCCCGACCGCATTCCCCCTTCCATTTTGGAGCGTTTGATATGAACCAAGAGTTTTCCATTGTTCACTTGCTGTTGAATGCAAGCTGGGTTGTTCAGGCGGTTGTGCTGCTATTGCTGTTTGTGTCCTTGCTAAGTTGGACGGCGATTTTTCGCAAGCTTTTGTCGCTGGGCGATGTGGCTCGCTTGAACGACGAATTTGAGCGTGAGTTTTGGTCAGGCAAAAGTCTGCAAGAGTTGTTTGCAGCGGCGCAGCAAAACGCCAAGCTCTCTGGCCCCATGGAACGTATTTTTGCCAGCGGTATGCGCGAATACCAAAAACTGCGTGAACGGCGTATCACCGATAGCGGCTTGTTGATGGACGGTGCCCGTCGCGCCATGCGCGCCAGCCTGCAACGCGAAATGGACGCGATTGAATCCAACTTGTCGATGTTGGCTTCCGTGGGTTCGGTCTCCCCTTATGTGGGTTTGTTTGGCACTGTCTGGGGCATCATGCATGCGTTCACAGGCTTGGCGCAAATGCAGCAAGTCACCTTGGCCAAGGTCGCTCCTGGTATTGCTGAGGCATTGGTGGCCACCGCCATCGGTTTGTTTGCTGCCATTCCTGCGGTTTTGGCTTTCAACCGTTTTTCTCGCGACATTGACCGCGTGGCCAATCGCCTTGAAACATTCATCGAAGAGTTCTCCAACATCTTGCAACGCAATGTGGGTGCGCAAGCCACCACGCTGACACGCTAAAGCGAGGCTGGCCAAATGTCTTCCTCTACACCTCGCAGCATGCGAAGGCGCACCATGAGCGATATCAATATGGTGCCCTTTATCGATGTGATGTTGGTGCTGCTCATCATCTTCATGGTGACTGCGCCCTTGATGGCGCCTAGCGTGATTGATATTCCTACAGTGGGCAAGGCCAGCGTTGCACCCGAGCAAGTCATCACTGTCGAGATTGACAAAAAACTCAACATCATGGTCAAGTCACGCAGCGCTTCAAACGCGCCTGGCACCGACGTCAAACAAACTGCAACGATGGACAACGTCGCCGCCCTGGCCTTGCAACTGCAAGCTGGCAATGCCGCTACGCCCGTGGTTATCAGTGCAGACAAACAAATCGCTTATGAAAATGTCGTCAAGCTGATGGACAGCTTGCAACGCGCTGGAGTGCAGCGTGTGGGTTTGTCGGTTCAACTGAACAATTGACACAGACCGTATGAGTTCAAGCGACGCTCACTTGGAATTTGCACCAGCGCCTGATGGCGGCAATGGTCGTGCGCTGGTGTTGGCTGTGGGTGTGCATGCCCTGCTGCTGTTGGCCTTGAACTGGGGGACCTTGTGGTCGCAACAACCGCAAGACATGAGTGTGGAAGCCGAGTTGTGGTCTGCCGTACCCCAACCGGCCGCACCTAAAACGGAACTACCTCCTGAGCCAGATGTCCCACCCACCCCCGAGCCTGAGCCGCAGCCCGAGCCTCCTCCCCCCGTCAAGCCCGCAGAAGCACCAAAGCCTGTGGTCGATCCGCAAATTGCCATTGACAAGTTGAAAAAGAAACAAGCTGAGAAGGAAGAAGAAACCAAACGCAAAGCGCAAGAAAAACAAGAAGCCAAAGAGGCACAGACACGTCACCAAGAGGCCGTTAAACGCTTGCAGTCGATGGCGGGGTCTGCGGGCACTACTGTGGATACCGGCGTGGCCCCCAAAGCCAGCGGCCCATCTGCCAGCTACATTGGCCGATTAAGAGCCAAAGTCAAACCCAACATCACCTTTCCCGATAATTTTTTGCAAAACGTGGTGGGCAATCCCACTGCCGAGGTGGAGGTGACTTGCAGCCCTAGTGGCAAAATTGAAGACGTCAATTTGGTCAAATCCAGTGGCAACAGCGCTTGGGATGAAGCTGTGCTCAACGGTCTGCGTAAAACCGCGATGTTGCCTCGCGATGTGGATGGCAGCGTGCCAACACGGCTGGTGTTCAGCTTTCGTCCACGAGATTAATACTAGGACTGGCCTAGAGGCCTTCGAGCATCACCAAGGGTTTGATTGGTAATCAAGGTATCGACAATGATGTAGGCGGATGACATGGGGAGGTCCTTGAGTAAAGTAGGGCGAAGCGATATTCACCGCAAGCCCGCTCCAATGGCTGTGCCCTTGCCTGCTTGGCGTCTAAACATCGCTGACCTGTTGCTGTATCCACTGCAAGTAGCGATGTGTCGCTTCGGTACGGTTGTCGACACCCAGTTTGCGCAGCACTTCACGCGTATGACTGCG
>Ga0209550_10004195_pt1 | contig 13655 bp, 8 predicted proteins | sample LauGreSuBDMM15SN_2_FD_187567 | JGI IMG/M metagenome (GOLD analysis project Ga0209550, IMG submission 187567) | Freshwater lake microbial communities from Lake Michigan, USA - Su13.BD.MM15.SN (SPAdes) (version 5) | ecosystem: Environmental > Aquatic > Freshwater > Lake | place: Lake Michigan, USA... | reverse complement strand
GCCCAAATATCCCCGCCGGAGGCAGCAACGCCACCACCTGCCGCCACGCAAAAGGGGCAAGACCCTGCGGTCCTGCCCCCAAAACTTGCGCGCGGTTAAGAGATATTAGCTACACCCGCTCGTCCCGCCACACGTGTTGCACTTCATGCAGGTGCCGTTGCGCACCAGCGTGTAGTTGCCGCACTCGCCACACGGATCGCCTTCATAGCCCTGCATCTTGGCCTTAGAGCGTTGGTCCATGCTGACCGTGCCGGACGAAAGGGCCGTCGAGGCAATGCCGCCACCAACCGCAATCTTAGCGGTTTCGGGCATCAAAAGGGTCGTGGACATATCGCCCGCAGCCCCCATGCCGGAAAAGCCCGTCATGCCCATGCCACCTTGCAGCACCACCAAATCCTGCGGCACACGCTTGCGCAGATAGCCGGTTGAGGAGATTTGCTTGATCACCTCTAGCCCGCGCGTCGCAGCGGTTTCGGACAGATCCGAGATGTTGCGCTTGCCCTCTTCATCGCCCCGTCCCAAATCGTCGAACGAATGGCCCGTGGGCTTCACATGCGCCAGATCGGTGCGGTCTAGGTAGGAAATCGCCAGTTCGCGGAAGATGTAATCCAAGATCGAGGTGGCGTTTTTGACCGAATCGTTGCCCTGCACCATGCCCGCCGGTTCAAAGCGGGTGAAGGTGAAGGCCTCGACATATTCGTCCAAGGGCACGCCGTATTGCAGGCCGACCGAGATCGCGATGGCGAAGTTGTTCATCATAGCGCGGAAGCCCGCACCTTCCTTGTGCATATCGATGAAAATCTCGCCCAAGCGGCCATCGCCGTATTCGCCAGTTCGCAGGTAAACCTTATGCCCGCCCACGATGGCCTTTTGCGTATAGCCCTTGCGCCGTTCGGGCAACTTTTCGCGGTTGGTGCGGATGATTTCCTTGATGATGATTCTTTCGACGATCTTCTCGGCAATCACTGCCGCCTTTTCCTGCGCCGAACCGGATGCAAGGATTTCTTCGGCCTCTTCATCGTCCTCGATCAGTGCCGAGGCCAGCGGTTGGCTTAGCTTTGATCCATCGCGGTACAGCGCGTTGGCCTTGATGCCCAAGGAATGCGACAACTCATAAGCCGCCAGCGTTTCAGAGATGCTGGCCGAGTTGGGCATATTGATCGTCTTGGAAATAGCGCCCGAGATGAACGACTGTGCCGCCGCCATCATATAGATATGGCTTTCCACCGACAAATACCGCTTGCCCTTTTTGCCGCAAGCATTGGCACAATCGAAGACGTTGTAGTGGTGCTGCTTCAGGAAGGGCGCACCCTCCAGCGTCATCGTGCCGCAAACATGGTCGTTGCAGGCGTCGATCTGGGCCTTGGTAAAGCCCAAGTGGCGCAGCAGGTCAAAGCTGGGGTCAGCCATCTTGTCAGCCGGGATGCCCAAGGTGCCTTTGCAGAAATCCTCGCCCAGCGTCCACTGGTTAAACACAAAGCGAATGTCAAAGGCCGTTGGCAGGGCGGCTTCGATCTTTTCAATCTCGCGCGGGCCAAAGCCGTGGCCGATCAGCGAGGTGTGGTTGATCGCAGGGGCCTGCGCGATAGAGCCGTGGCCCACGGCATAGGCTACCATCTCGGCGATTTGATGGCTGGGATAGCCCAAGGTTTCCAAAGCGCCCGGAACCGATTGGTTGATGATCTTAAAGTAACCGCCGCCCGCCAGTTTCTTGAACTTAACCAAGGCAAAGTCAGGCTCAATACCAGTGGTGTCGCAATCCATCACCAGACCGATTGTGCCCGTGGGGGCGATAACGGTGGTTTGCGCGTTGCGGTAGCCATGCGCCTCGCCCAAGGCCAGTGCCTCATCCCAAGCCGATTTGGCCAAGGCCACCAGCGTCTGATCGGGGCAATTGCGATGGTCCAGCGTGACCGGATCAACATTCAGCCCCTGATAAGCGCCCGTGCCATGCGCCGCAGCGCGGTGGTTGCGGATCACGCGCAGCATGTGCTTGGCGTTGCGATCATAGCTGGGGAAAGCGCCCAATTCCTTGGCCATCTCGGCCGAGGTGGCATAGGACACGCCCGTCATAAGGGCTGTCAGCGCCCCGCACAAAGCGCGGCCTTCTTTGCTGTCATAGCCTAGGCCCATCGTCATCAGCAAACCGCCGATGTTGGCATAGCCTAGGCCCAAGGTGCGGAAATCATAGGACAGCTGGGCAATTTCCTTGGACGGAAACTGCGCCATCATCACCGAAATTTCCAGTGTGATCGTCCAAAGCCGTGTCGCGTGCATATAGGCTTCGGCGTCAAATTTGGCGTTCTTTTGGAACGTCAGCAGATTCATCGAGGCCAGATTGCAGGCCGTATCATCCAAGAACATATATTCCGAACACGGGTTCGACCCACGGATTGGCCCATCTTCGGGGCAGGTGTGCCACGCATTGACCGTGTCGTGAAACTGGATGCCCGGGTCAGCACAAGCCCAAGCGGCGTGGCCGATCTGGTCCCACAACTCACGCGCCGAGATGGTCTTGGCCACTTTGCCATCGGTGCGGCGGATCAATTCCCACGGCAGGTCGTCTTTGACAGCCTTCAAGAAGGAATCCGTCACCCGAACCGAGTTGTTCGAGTTTTGGCCCGAAACTGTCATATAGGCTTCGGAATCCCAATCGGTGTCATAGGTGGGAAACTCGATCGAGGTGAAGCCCTGCTTGGCATATTGCAGGATGCGGAAGGTGTAGGTGTCGGGGATCATGGCCTTTTTAGCCGATTTGATCGCTGCTTTCAGCGCAGGGTTCTTGACCGGATCAACCGAATCTTCCGACGACCCATCCCATGTGCGAATGGCGGTGAAAATCTCGTTCAGGCGGGCTTCATGCGCCTTGGAACCGGCGACCAGCGAGGCCACCTTTTGCTCTTCGATCACTTTCCAGTTGATGAATGCTTCCACATCGGGGTGATCCATATCGCAGATCACCATCTTGGCCGCACGGCGCGTGGTGCCGCCCGATTTGATCGCGCCCGCTGCACGGTCGCCGATTTTCAAAAAGCCCATCAGGCCCGACGACTTGCCGCCGCCCGACAAATGCTCTCCCTCGCCGCGCAACGACGAGAAGTTGGTGCCGGTGCCAGAGCCGTATTTGAAAAGGCGTGCTTCGCGCACCCACAGATCCATAATCCCGCCATCGCCCACCAGATCATCGCGCACCGACTGAATAAAGCACGCGTGCGGCTGGGGATGTTCATAGGCCGAGTTCGACTTGGTCAGCACCTTGGTCTGGTGATCGACATAGTAGTGGCCCTGTGACGGGCCATCGATGCCATAAGCCCAATGCAGACCGGTGTTGAACCATTGCGGAGAGTTGGGGGCCGCCATCTGACGCGCCAGCATAAAGCGCATCTCGTCAAAATAGGCTTTGGCATCGGCTTCGGTGGTGAAGTAGCCGCCCTTCCAGCCCCAATAGGTCCACGCACCCGCCAACCGGTCAAACACCTGCTTGGCGCTGGTCTCGCCGACATAGCGCTTGTCGGCGGGCAACTGCTCTAATGCTTCCAGATCGGGCACTTGCCGCCACAAAAAGCGCGGCACGCCTTTTTCAGACACGCGCTTGGTCACGGCAGGAATGCCCGCCTTGCGGAAATACTTCTGCGCCAGAACGTCGGCTGCCACTTGGCTCCAGCCGTCGGGCACCTCGACCGCTTCGTTGCGAAACACGACCTTGCCATCAGGATTGCGAATTTCCGAGGTGGTCACCTGAAAACTCAGCGCCCCGTAGGCTCCGGTATCATTGGATGTAAACTTGCGCTCGATCTTCATTGCCCCGTCACTCCTTTTTGTGGCGAGGCTCGTTTGGCCCCGTCCTTCGTTGATCCCCGGGCAATGTCGACACGCCACAAATCGCCCCCGATGTCAGGCGCGCTCCTCGAAATTGAGGCTGTGATCGATCTAATTTGTCCCCGTCACGGCCCGCCTGTTATTCGGCTTTGCCCCGACCCGACCAAACTGACGCAAGATTTAGCGATCGACAACAAAATTATTGTCAAAAGAGCTATATTTTGTGCTTGACGTGCAGTCTGTGTCTAGGTGTGGCGTTTTCGCCACCGTTTCGCGCCTGTGGACAAAGCCGGGGATGAAGGGTTTGGCGCTGTGGATCAGTGCCAAAATAGCCATGCAAAAAGACCACTTGGCCTATGCCAAATGCCGCGCTTGATCATCCACACCCTAGGCTTGGAATCAGGCAATGCCCTTAACGGGCCTTTTGGTTGATCAGGATAATCCCCACCGACACCAAGGCCGCCGCACCCAAAAGGGTAAGGCTCAACACCTCGCCAAACAACAAATGGCCCAGCAGAATCGACAGAATCGGGGTCAAGAAAGAAAACGAGGCGACGGTGGAGGTCGGATAAACCGACAAAAGCCACATCCACGTCACAAAGGCCCCCGCCACAACCACGCCCGATTGTATCACCAGCCACACCCAATGCATCGGCGTGACATCGCGGATCAAGGGCCCAAACAGCGGCGAGACGGCCAGAAGAATCGGGGCCGAGACGATCACCATCCAGAACAACTGCGCCTCTGGCCCCGCATCTTTCAGCCGCGAGGTGCGCGCAATAAACGCCGTGCCCGCCCAGCCCAAGGCCCCCACCAACGCGCAGGCATCGCCCAGCCAACTGACCTGCCCCGCATTCGCCCCCCCACGCGAGGTGATGGCCCAAGCCGTGCCCAAGAACGCCAAAGCCAACCCTGCGGCTTTCATCGGCGTGGCGCGTTCACCGGGGATGAAAAAATGCGCCAGAATGCCCATCCAGACCGGCATGGAATACATGATCAAGGACGCGTGGCCGACGGTGGTGAGGTCAAGGGCAATGAATAGGCCGATGAACTCAATCGCAAAGACCGTGCCGATCAACACCCCCGGCCCCAAATCAGCCCAGCGCATCCGGCCCAAAAGCCCGCGATAGGCCATCCACGCCGCCACAAACAAAATGGCAATGGCCGACCGCGCGCCGGCAAAGAAAACTGGTTGCAGGCCCTTGTCGACGATCTTGATGATAATCTGGTTGGCCGCCAGTATCCCCGCCACGGCGAGCAACGTTGCAAATCCAAAGCCGTCCAACCTGTCTTTGCGCATGATAGCCCCCCGAATTTCGCGGCCACCTTTCGCGCCTTGACGGCCAGCGTCAAGCGGCCATTCGGGCGCATGGCATCAATCCTCTGGCCGTTGGGGCGTATTTGGCCTAAAGCGCCCTAAGCAAAAGGACGCGCCATGACCGACATCATCACCCGCAGCATGGCCAAGGGCCTGCGCATGACCGACCAGCGCCGCGTGATCGCTCGCGTTCTGGGCGAGGCCTTTGATCACCCCGATGTCGAAGAACTTTACGCCCGCGCCGCTTTTATTGACGCGCGCATTTCGTTGGCAACGGTCTACCGCACAGTGAAACTGTTTGAAGAGGCGGGCCTGCTGGAGCGCCACGAATTCGGCGATGGCCGCGCGCGCTATGAAGATGCCGAACGCGACCACCATGACCATTTGATTGATGTCACCACCGGCCAAGTGATCGAATTCGTCGATCCCGAGATTGAAGCCCTGCAAGAAAAAATCGCCGCCCGCCTAGGCTATCAATTGATCGGCCACCGTTTGGAACTTTTGGGCGTTCCCACCCGTAAAGACGCAGGGCAAGTATGACCCCCGCCGACAATCTGCGCGGCATTGGCTTGATGACGGCCTCGATGGCCTTGTTTGGGCTGGAAGACATGTTCCTGAAATTCGCCGCCCGCGATATTCCAACGGGCGAGATTTTGCTTGTGACCTGCCTGTTCAGCTGGGCCTTTTTCGCAGCCCTCGCCCGCTATGAAGGCAAGCGCACCTTCACCCGTGATGCGCTGCACCCATGGGTTCTGGCGCGCAACGCGGGCGAGATGGTGGGCACGATCGCCTATATCACGGCGCTGGCCTCTGTGCCTTTGGCCACCGTGTCAGCGGTGTTGCAAGCCATGCCCTTGGCCGTGACGATGGGGGCCGCACTGTTTATGGGCGAAAAGGTCGGCTGGCGGCGGTGGAGTGCGATTGCCTTGGGCTTTTGCGGCGTTTTGCTGGTGATCCGCCCGGGGATGGACGGCTTTAGCCCTGCAGCTTTATGGGTTTTGGTCACTGTCGCGGGTCTTGGCCTGCGCGATCTGGCGTCCCGCATGGTGCCGCCCGAATTTTCCACCACGCAAGTTTCCGCTTGGGGCATAGCCTCGGTAGCCCTCTTGGGCGCGGGGATGCTGGCGTTTCAGACGCCTGTGATGCCCGACTGGGAACAATCGGGCATGATGCTGGGCGCTTTGATAGTCGGCACGGCGGGCTATTGGGCCATCACCTCGGCTGCACGCACGGGCGAGGTGTCGGTGGTCTCGCCCTTCCGCTACTCTCGTCTGATCTTTGCGATCTTGCTAGGAATCGTAGCCTTTGCCGAATTCCCCGACCGCCTAACCCTGCTGGGTGCCGCCATCATCATCGGATCGGGCCTGTATTCCTTCGCCCGCGAACGTGCCCGCGCACGGTCAAAGCGCGGCTAACCCCCGCCCCCTCTTCCCCTTGTTACAATCCAGCGCTAAAGGAAGCGCGAGAGCACCCCCCTTTTGCCAATGGAGCCTTCCATGAGCACGATCATCGACATTCACGCGCGCGAAATTCTTGACAGCCGCGGCAACCCCACCGTCGAGGTGGATGTGATTTTGGAAAGCGGGGCCATGGGCCGCGCTGCCGTGCCCTCGGGCGCATCGACCGGCGCGCATGAGGCGGTGGAACGCCGCGATGGCGACAAGTCGCGCTACATGGGCAAGGGCGTGCTGGAAGCCGTCTCGGCCGTGAACGGTGAGTTGGCCGAGGCGATCATTGGCTTTGATGCCACCGAACAGGTTGGCATCGACATGACGATGATCGAACTGGACGGCACGCCCAACAAGGGCCGTCTTGGGGCCAATGCGATCTTGGGCATCTCGCTGGCTGTGGCCAAGGCTGCCGCCGAATTCACCGGCCAACCGCTGTATCGCTACATCGGCGGCACCTCGGCCCGTGTGCTGCCTGTGCCGATGATGAACATCATCAACGGCGGCGAACACGCCGATAATCCCATCGACATTCAAGAATTCATGATCATGCCCGTGGGCGCTGACAATGTGCGCGACGCGATCCGCATGGGATCAGAAGTGTTCCATACGCTGAAGAAAGAACTCAGCGCCGCGGGCCACAACACCAATGTCGGTGACGAGGGCGGCTTTGCCCCCAACCTGTCATCCGCCCGCGATGCTTTGGATTTCATTCTGAAAAGCATCGAAAAGGCCGGCTACCGCCCCGGTGAAGACATCTATCTGGGCTTGGATTGCGCTGCGACCGAATACTTCAAAGGTGGCCGTTATGAGATGAAGGGCGAAGGCAAATCGCTGTCCATCGAAGAAAACGTGGCCTTCTTGGCAGGTCTTGCCGCCGATTATCCGATCATCTCGATTGAAGATGGTTGTTCGGAAGACGACTGGACCGGTTGGAAGCTGTTGACCGACACCTTGGGGTCGAAAATCCAACTGGTGGGCGACGATTTGTTTGTCACCAACCCCAAGCGGTTGGAGATGGGCATCAAGCAGGGCTGCGCCAATTCGATGCTGGTCAAGGTCAACCAAATCGGCTCGCTGACCGAAACGCTGGCGGCTGTCGATATGGCGCACCGTGCGCGCTATACCAACGTGATGTCGCACCGCTCGGGCGAGACGGAAGACAGCACGATTGCCGACTTGGCCGTGGCCACCAACTGCGGCCAGATCAAAACCGGCTCGCTGTCGCGGTCGGACCGCTTGGCGAAATACAACCAACTGATCCGCATTGACGAGATGCTGGGCGATATCGGCACCTATGCGGGCCGCTCGATCCTGAAAGCCTGATGCCCGCAAACGCTTTTGAAACGGCGCGCCCCAGTGGCGCGCCGTTTTCGGTTTCGGGGGGGCTATCCAGCGGCCAAGGCTTGGTCCAAGCCGTGCAAGAACCGGTCGCAATCAGCAGCGCTAAAGGCGGCGGGCGGCTTGATTTTCAGCACATTGTGCAAGGGCCCTTCGCTGGACAGCAAAATCTGGTGATCTTGCTTCATGCGGGTGATCACACGGGCAAGAAGGTCGGGCGCGGGGGCAAGGGTGGCGCGGTCTTGCACCAGTTCGATCCCGTTGAACAGGCCCAAGCCCCGCACATCGCCAATCGCCTCGTGCCGCTTGGCCAATTCCCTTGCACCATCCATCAGGCGCTCACCCATGGCCTGACAATGCGCCATTAGCCTTTCGTCGCGGATCACATCCAGCACGGCAAGCCCGATGGCTGCCGAGACGGGATTGCCGCCGAAGGTGTTGAAATACTCCATCCCATTGGCGAAAGCATTGGCGATGGCGGGTGTGGTGATCACAGCCGCCATCGGGTGGCCGTTGCCGATGGGCTTGCCCAAAGTCACGATGTCGGGCACCACACCTTGCGCCTCAAAGGCCCACATATGGGACCCTATGCGCCCAAAGCCCACCTGCACCTCATCGGCCAAACACAGGCCCCCCGCTTTACGCACATGAGCATAGGCCGCAGCCAAGTAGCCCTGCGGCGGCACGATCTGGCCGCCGGTGCCAAGGATGCCTTCCGACAAAAACAGCGCCGGTCCCCGCCCCTGTTTCTGCAAAGCCGTCACCTGATCGGCCACGCTTTGGGCATATCCCTGCCCTGCCCCGGCATCACCGTAACGCCAGCGCCCACGATAGGGATCAGGCATGGCCGCCACCCGCACATGGGGCGGGCAACCCGCGCCGCCCTTACCGTTGAACTTATAGGGGCTGACATCAATCAAGCTGGTGACATGCCCATGATAGGCGTGATCGACGCAGATCAAATCATGCCGCCCCGTGGCCGCACGGGCCAAGCGGATGGCCAAGTCATTGGCCTCGCTGCCAGAATTAACAAAGAAGCAGACCGACAAAGGCGCGGGGAACAGCGCTGTCAAGCGTTCGGCATAGTCCATCAGCCCATCATGCAAATAGCGCGCGTTGGTGTTCAGCCGCGCCATCTGCGCTTGGCCTGCCGCCACCACGCGCGGATGGGCATGGCCGCAATGGGCCACGTTGTTGACCATATCCAGCCAGCGGCGACCCTGATCGTCGATCAAATAACACCCCGCGCCACCCACGATCTTAAGCGGGTCCGGCGCATAGGCGGTGGACAGCGACCGCCCCAAACGGCGCTGGCGTTCGGCCACCAATTGGGCTGATGGGCGCGGCACGGTCACGGCGGCGGGAAGGGGCAGGCCAAGCACGCCCGAAGGATCGGGCGAGATGGCGCGCCAAACGGCCCAATCCCCTTCGGTCGCGATTTGGGGCATTTCGGCCCCCAGCCCCAAATGATCCGTCACGATTTGCAAATGCAGATGTGCCGAGCTTGAAAGGGTTGCAAAACCCTCTCCCCCGTTGATCTGCTGCCCCAAGCGCAGCGCTTTCACACTGTCGGGCGACAAAGCGCCGTAAAGTGTCCAAAAGGTCTGGTCCACTGCGTCATGTTCCAGAAGGATGGACGATGTCGCCAAAAACGCCACCCGCCCCGCAAAAGCGGCCCGCACCGTTGAGCCTGAGGGCGCCTGAATGTCGATGCCAAGATGGGGCCCTTGTGCGCCATCTTCTGCGCGCAGCGCGCCGTAGGGCGCAACCCGCGCGGCTTTGCCCAAAAACGAAGGGTCCAGCACAGGCGCAAAAGCATGGGCATGGGCATAAAGCCACCGCTCCACCTTGCCCGCCCCCGCCACAGGGTCAAACCCGCACGCCGCCCGCAAGCGCAGGGTGGCAAGCCTTGCGGTCATGGCGCAAAGCCGCTGCAATTCGCGCCAGACATCCTCTTGGCTGATCAGCAGATAGGCGTTTTCGGGGTTGGCGCGAATTTGCACAGCCGCCATGGTGATCGACACCGCATAGCGCAGCTTGATCAGGGGGAAAAGCGCCTCGACCTCTTCCTCTCGCAAAGGGTTTTCGGCATGATAGGCCGACACCAAGGGCAAGATCGCGTCCATAGGGTCTTGCGCCCCGATCAACGCATAAGCGCAGGCCACGGCAAGTTCGACCACGCGCCAGCTTTCGACCATATCGCCAAAGTCCAAAAGGCCGCAAACAGCACCAACTTCGTCTAGCAAGACATTGTAATCATTTGCATCATTATGGATCACCTGTCGCGGGCAATCCGACAGAATCGGTCTAATCCGATCCTTGAAATCGGCCAAAAGCCCCGCCACAACCACACGCTTTTCGGCCGGCTCAATCGCCCACAAAGATGCACTATGCTGGTCCGCTTGGCCGATATCCCAGCCATAGGTCCGCGCGGCTGCCGGATGGGCAAAGCTTTCCAAAGCGCGGTCCAGCCGCCCTAACAGCCGCCCAAGGCTTGCGGCACTTTGCGCATTCCGCGCCGCCTTGGCCCAGACCTGCCCCGGCAACCAACTCAGCACCCGCGCCTGATACCCTGCGCAGGGGATCAGCGCCTGACCCGCCAGCCGCCATTGGCGCGACACGGGCAGGTCAGGGGCCACGCGCTGCAGATGGTCTAGCACGGCGATTTGTAGGTCTAGCAAGGCGGGGTCGTTGTCGGGTGCGTGCAGCTTCAGCAGCGCCCCACTTTGGCCTTGCAGGCGAAAGTTCAGGTCATGCTCGCCCGGCAAAGGCGACAGATCGCCCGTCAAGCCAAAGCGCGCCAAAAGCGTGGCGCATTCCGCAGCTATCTCTGCCTTACCAACCAATTTCCACCCCATCCCAAGCCCAAAACGACCCGCTTTTCGCCAGTTGCATCTGGCGCACCAAGCCTGCGGCACTCTCCGCAGGGGGCACATCGGCCTCTGGCCCGCCCATGTCAGATTGCACCCAACCCGGATGCAGCGCCACCACGGATAGGCCGGTTTCATCGGCAAGCTTCAGCCCCGCCATATTCAGCGCGGCTTTCGAGCATTTATAGGCGTAATCACCCTCGTCACTGCGCCCTTCGGCCAAAGACCCCGCACGGCTGGAAATCATCACCACACGTCCCGCCCCTGCCCGCAGATTGGCCAGCAGTGCGCGCGTCAAAAGCAAAGGGCCCAGCACATTCACACGCATCACAGCCTCGAACTCGGCCACGTCCAAGGTGGCAAGCCCGCCCGTATCGCCGCGTATGGCGGCATTATGCACCAGCAGGTCAACGGGGCATCCGCCCAAGCTTTCGGCAAAGGCTGCAAAGGTTTCAGGCCGCGCCAGATCAAGGCCAGCGGCGCGGGTGGCTTCGATCACCGCAAAGCCTTCGGCCTGCAACGCCGCACTCAGGGCCACCCCAAGCCCGCGCCCCGCACCCGTGACCACAGCCGTTTGCGCCACGCCCGCCATTATCGCCGCGCCCGAATGATCTCACGGTAGGTTTCGCCCGAGAATTTGATCTTGCGCGCTTGGGTGGCGTAATCGACCTGCACAATGCCAAAGGGCACAGTGTAACCATAGGCCCATTCGAAATTGTCCATCAGCGTCCAAGCAAAATAGCCCTTAACGGGAACGCCTTTCAGCCGCGCGCGCTCCATCTCGGCGATGTGGTCAACGTAATAAGCGGCGCGTTGCAGATCGACGATCTCACCCGCCGCATCGGGGCTTTCGATCGGTGTTGCCATGCCGTTTTCGGCGATGAAAATCGCCTTAGGGGCATAGGTTTCATGCACATAAAGCAGCACATCATGGATGCAGCGCGGGAAAATCTCGTATCCCACGGCCGTGTAATCCCCCGGCGGGCTGACACGGGCGAAGTTCAGCGGGGGCCATTCGTCACCCGCTTGCATGACCGAGCGGCGGTAGATATTCACCCCCAGATAGTCCAAGGGCTGGGCGATGGTGGCCAGATCGCCCGCGCGGATATCGGGCAGGATATCAGCGCAGAGGTCTAACAGCTCGGCCGGGTAATGGCCCTTGAACACCGCATCCAGATAAAAGCGGTTCTGCGCCAGTTCAAAATGGCGGGCGGCGGTGTGATCTTCGGGCGAAGGCGTGGCAGGTTCTGGCACATTCAGGTCCAGCACAATGCCCACCTGCGCTTTGGGGGCTGCGGCCCTGATGCGGGGCACGGCCAGACCATGACCCAAAAGCGCGTGGTGACTGGCGCAAAGCCCACCCTTGGCCCCATCCCGCAACCCCGGCGCATCCTCGCCCGAGGCATGGCCTGACCAGCAAAAGGTCCACGGCTCGTTCAGGGTCGTCCAATGACCAATCCGGTCGCCAAAGGCTTTTGCCATATGTTCGGCGAAATCGGCCAAGCGATAGGCCGTGTCGCGGTTATACCACCCACCCTTGTCTTGCAGCGCCTGAGGGAGGTCCCAGTGATAAAGTGTCACATGGGGCGCAAGTCCTGCGGCCAAAAGCCCGTCGATCAGGCGGTCGTAAAAACCCATCCCCTTGGCATTCAACGCGCCAAAGCCATCCGGCTGCACCCTGCTCCACGCAATCGAAAAGCGGTAAGCGTCTAAGTTCAGCGCCTGCATCAAGGCGATATCTTGCGCCCAAAGGTGAAAGTGATCGCAAGCCACATCGCCCGAACTGCCGTCAATCACCGCGCCCTTGGTGCGGCAAAAGCGGTCCCAGATGCTTTCGCCCTTGCCATCCGCATCCCACCCGCCTTCGATCTGATAGGCCGCCGTGGCCCCGCCAAAGACAAAGTCTTTGGGCAGATGCAGCCCCTGCGCGCGGGCCGTTAGCGCCGCGCGGTTAGCGTTTGACATGGAACTTCCTTTCGATGGCAGCAATCAGGCTGGCCGCCACCAGCGTCAGCAACAGATAAAAGATGGCGGCAGAATTATAGGGGGCAAAGGGCAGGAAACTGGCCGACTGAAACTCTCGCATTCGTTGCGTGACATCGCGGATCGACAAGATCGACAGCAGCGAGGTGTCTTTGAGAATGGCGATAAACTCGTTGCCCAAGGGCGGGATGACGATCTTGAACGCCTGCGGGATCACAACGTGCCGTGCCGTTTGCCAGCGCGTGAGGCCAAGAGAGCGGGCGGCTTCTATCTGGCCCTCGGGCACGGCGGCGATGCCCGCGCGAAAAATCTCGGCCAAGTAAGCCGAATAGGCCAAGGCCATAGCAAAAATGCCCCGCAGCATATTGGGCGGATCGATAAAGCCGCCCGTGCCAGCCTTCACCGCCCCCGCCAAGGGCAGACCGATATAAAGCACAATCACCAGCATCGGAATGCCGCGCAGCGTATCAACCAGAAACTCTGCCGCAACCGACATCGGATGGCGGCGGTGGATGGCACCCCCAAGGGTCAAAAGCGCCAGCACAAGGCCCAAGACGCCAAAGGCCACAGCGGCGGTTTTGTGACCATCCGACAGGGTTTGCACCTGCCAGATCACGGGGCCCGTGCCTTGCCCATCGGGCAGCAGAGCCGCAGAGATGGCGGGGCTAAGGGCTGCAAGGGCGGTGGGGGCGTCTTTGAAGGTCTTTGCCTCGCGCTCTATCCCGCCGCCCGCTGGAAAAGCCCCATCGCGCGCCGCATCGATCAAGGCCTGCGGCGTGCCCGGAATGACGGCGATTTTGCCCGATAACGTCCCATAAAGCGCATAAGATTGCTGCGGGGCGGACAGCTGCTGCGCGCAAAGGCCAAAGCAAAGGG
>Ga0209550_10004194_pt1 | contig 13655 bp, 8 predicted proteins | sample LauGreSuBDMM15SN_2_FD_187567 | JGI IMG/M metagenome (GOLD analysis project Ga0209550, IMG submission 187567) | Freshwater lake microbial communities from Lake Michigan, USA - Su13.BD.MM15.SN (SPAdes) (version 5) | ecosystem: Environmental > Aquatic > Freshwater > Lake | place: Lake Michigan, USA... | reverse complement strand
GAAGGCCCTGAAACTCGTCGAGATCGAAGAGTTTCCTTTTGTTGATCCGCCCGCGGGCCGTGCGATTGCTGATGGTTACCATCTGCTGCAAGAACTTGGCGCCATCGACCCCGACTCAAGTACCGACACCGGCCTGACGTCCACCGGCCAAGCTCTGGCAAAGTTGCCGGTCGATCCGCGCATTGGTCGCATGATTTTGGCGGCTCGCGAACAAAACTGCCTGACCGAGATGCTGATCATTGCGGCCGCGCTTTCGGTACAAGATCCGCGTGACCGGCCCATGCAAGCGCGCGAAGCAGCCGAGCTGGCACACGCCAAGTTTGCCGACGACAAGTCTGAATTTCTTTCTTACGTGAAGTTGTGGCGTTGGTATCACGAACAAGTCGATCACAAAGCTTCACAGCGCAAGTTGGTGGCCCAATTGCGCCAGCAATTTTTGTCGCCGGTGCGGCTGCGTGAGTGGCACGATATTCATCGGCAGTTGTTAGCGCTTGCGGGCGAGCAGGGCTGGCGCCTGAATCAAAGCGACGCCACCTATGATCAGTTGCATTTGGCCTTGATGTCAGGTCTTCTTGGTAACCTCGGTTTGCAATCTGAAGAAGCTGGGCACTTTATGGGCGCGCGAGACTTGCGCTTTTGGATTCACCCTGGGTCGCGACTAGTCAAAAAAGCAGGTAAATGGATCATGGCGGCTGAACTGGTCGATACCAGCAAGGTCTATGCGCGTTGTATCGCAAAAATTGATCCAACCTGGGTTGAAAAGGTTGCCAAGCATTTAATTAAACGCTCCTGGAGCGAGCCACGCTGGGAGAAAAAACTCGGACAAGTCGTTGCCAACGAAAAAGGTACGCTTTACGGGTTAAACGTGTATTCAGGGCGGCGCGTGCACTATGGGCCGATCGCGCCTGCTGAAGCCCGAGCGATTTTTATTTTGCAAGGCTTGGTGCCGAGCGAGCTCGACAGCCCCTTGGCGTTTATCGCGCACAATCGCAAACTGATCGCCCAAATTGAGCACCTTGAGCATCAAACCCGTCGCCCTGATATTTTGGTTGACGACAGTTTGATCCAAGCTTTTTACGACCGGCTATTACCGGCCAATATTCATCAGTTAAGCACGCTTGAACACTGGGTCAAGGGGTTGCCAAAAGAACAGGCGCAGGCGTTATTTTTAACTCGCGAAGCCCTGATGCGACACGAAGCCGCGGGCGTCACGACCGACGTATTTCCAAAGTTCTTTGAATGGCAAGGCACGCGCCTGGCACTTGATTATCATTTTGAGCCGGGCTCGCCGCGCGACGGCGTGACGCTGGCCGTACCGTTGTTTTTCTTGAATCAACTCGAGGCAGAGCGTTGTGAATGGTTGGTGCCCGGCATGCTCAAAGAAAAAGTGCATATGCTGCTCAAATCATTACCGCAAAAAATACGCCGACATTGTGTGCCTCTGCCCGAGTACGCCGCCGGGTTTTACGAGCGGTGGTTTAACAAACTTGCCGCACCTGGGTGTTCGCTCACCGAGGCGATTAGTCAAGATATGTGGCTACAACTGAAGCTGCGTCCAGTCGCCACTGATTTCAAACCTGAGACTTTGCCGGCGCACTTGTTCATGTCTTTTAAAGTCATCGATGAACACGGCCGCATGCTGGGGGCCGGGCGTAATCTCGCGCAATTGAAGGCCGAGTTCGGTAAACAGGCGCAAGCCAATTTTCAGCAACTTGCCACGCGGGATCAAGAGGTTGCCAGTGCCTTGTCGCAAGATGAGATTGTTGACTGGAGCTTTGGCACCTTGCCCGAACTCTTAGAAATTCGCCGAAAAAACAGCACAGTGGTAGGCTACCCAGCGTTGGTCGACCGTGGCGCGACGTGCGCACTTGACGTGTTTGATGACCCACACGCGGCAAAACAAGCGCATCAACGCGGCTTGCGACGTTTGTTTAAAATCGCGTTACGCGATCAGGTCAAGTTTTTAGAAAAGAATCTGCACGATTTGACCAAGCTTGGGATGCTGTACTTATCCCTCGGCACGCAAGAACAATTGCGCGATCAACTGCTCGATTGTGCCATTGAACGCGCCTGCTTAAACGAGCCCTGGCCGCTTGATGCGCAAACCTTCGAGGTGCGCCGACTTGAGGGTAAGGCCAAGATTGGCTTACTGGCTCAAGATGTCGCACGCAGCGCCGGTGTCATACTTGAGGCTTGGGCTGGTGCTGTGCGTAAATTGCCACAAGCAAAAGTTACCGCCTCGGCACATCAGGATATTCAGACGCAGTTATCTCAACTGGTATCGGCTGACTTTATTGCGCGCACCCCTGCAACCCAACTTGCTCATATGCCACGCTACCTGAAAGCGGTGGTTGCGCGCATCGATAAATTGCGCAGTGACCCAGCGCGTGATGCGCGTTTGATGGCCGAGATGGCTCCTTTGCTTGCCCAGTATTCACGTGCCCGTAGCGCGCTAAAAGGTGCTCCAGATCAAGGGCTTGATGAGTTTCGCTGGCTACTCGAAGAACTACGAGTGGCATTGTTTGCGCAAGAATTACGCACCCCGATGCCCGTTTCAGCCAAACGCCTGCAAAAGGCGTTTGATGCGATGCAACGTTAAAAGCACATATTCACACTTTTTGAGGGCTTTTCGCTGACAATGCCATTGACTACCCGTAAAGGGATGGTTGAAGCCTTGGTGTTATTGGCGCTGTTGCCCTTCAAGACCGACTGTAAAAACGGTTTGCCACGCAGCAGAATAGGTACAATCCCGATATGGATAAAGTTGTTCAAACGCCATCTTTTGTGCATTTGCGTGTTCACTCCGAATTTTCGGTCGTGGATGGCATTTTGCGAATTTCGGATCTGATCGAACGCTCGGTCGCTCAAGGTCAGCCAGCGGTGGCGCTCACTGACCTGTCTAATGTGTTTGGTCTGATCAAGTTTTACAAGGCAGCGCGTGGCGCCGGTGTCAAACCGATTGCGGGTTGCGACGTCTGGCTCACCAACGACGAAGACCGCGAAAAACCCTACCGTGTCCTGCTGTTGGTCTCCAATAAGTCGGGGTATCTGGCCCTGTGCGAACTCTTGACCCAAGCCTGGCTCACCAACGCTCACCGAGGGCGGGCCGAGATGCGGCGCGAGTGGCTGGTTAAGCAACCAGGGTTGATCGTCTTGTCGGGGGCTCGGGCAGGCGATGTGGGCCAGGCGCTGATGGCAGGTAAGCGCGATGCGGCTCTTGCGTACGCACGTCAGTGGCAGGCCGCGTTTCCTGGCTCTTATTATGTCGAGTTACAACGTACCGAAGCCGAAGCCGACCAGTCTTATACGCGGGCGGCGCTGTCCGTCGCGACTGAATTGGGTTTGCCCGTGGTGGCAACGCATCCAGTGCAGTTTTTGGATCGCTCTGATTTTCGGGCGCATGAGGCACGAGTTTGCATCTCAGAAGGCCAAATCCTGACAAACCCGCGCCGACCGCGTTGGTTTACTGAGGATCAGTACCTGTTGCCCTCGGATGAGATAACTAAGCGGTTCGGTGATGTGCCCTCGGCCTTGGCCAATTCAGTGGCCATTGCCCAGCGTTGCAACCTGACTCTCGACCTGGGTCAGCCACAGTTGCCAGACTTTCCGACACCCGAGGGCGTCACGCTTGACGATTATCTCCTTCAGTTGTCAGAGATTGGCTTAGAAAAACGCATGGCGCAGTTGTTTCCAGATCCAGTTGAACGCGCCAAGGTGCAGCAGCAATACTCTGAACGCCTCAGCCTCGAGTGCCAAACCATTATCAAAATGGGCTTTCCAGGCTACTTTTTGATCGTGCAAGATTTCATTAACTGGGGCAAAAGCAATGGTGTACCCGTTGGCCCTGGTCGAGGTTCTGGCGCCGGTTCACTAGTAGCCTATGCGCTTGGGATTACCGATCTAGATCCAATTCGCTACGATTTGCTGTTTGAGCGCTTTCTGAACCCTGAACGCGTCTCAATGCCCGACTTTGACATCGACTTTTGTCAAGACAATCGCGAACGCGTGATTGAGTACGTCAAAACCAAATACGGCCGTGCGGCCGTCAGTCAGATTGCCACCTTCGGTACGTTGGGCGCTAAAGCGGTGGTGCGCGATGCGGGCCGAGTGCTCGATATGCCCTACATGCTGTGTGATGGGCTCTCAAAGTTGATCCCACACAATCCTGCCGATCCCTGGACGCTCGAGCGAGCCCTGAAAGACGAGCCCGCCTTTAAAGAGCGTTACGAAAAAGAAGAAGAAGTGCGGGCCTTGATTGATTTAGCCCGCCCGCTTGAAGGCCTGACCCGTAACGTGGGCATGCATGCTGGCGGGGTATTGATCGCGCCAGGCAAGCTCACTGATTTTTGTCCTCTCTATTGCCAGCCCGGTAACGAGGGCAGTGCAGTGTCGCAGTTTGATAAAGACGATGTCGAAGCTGCGGGCTTGGTGAAGTTTGACTTTTTGGGCTTGCGTAACCTGACAATTCTTGATTGGGCTGTGCGCTTTGTGCGCAAGCTCAATGCTAAGTTGCCTGACTTTGACATCATGTCGGTGCCGCTTGACGACCCAGCGACGTATCAAATTCTGTGTAACGCCAACACGACCGCGGTGTTTCAGCTCGAATCCCGTGGCATGAAAGAGTTGCTTAAAAAACTGCGTCCTAATACCTTTGAAGACATCATTGCGGTCTTGGCGCTGTTTCGTCCGGGCCCACTCGAGTCGGGGATGGTCGATGATTTTGTGAACCGCAAACACGGCCGCGCAACAGTCGATTATTTTCATCCTGATCTTGAGCCCACGCTCAAAAGCACTTACGGCGTGATTGTGTATCAAGAGCAAGTGATGCTGATCTCGCAGATCATTGGCGGCTATTCGCTCGGTGGCGCCGATTTGTTGCGCCGCGCGATGGGTAAGAAAAAGCCCGAAGAGATGGCCGCGCATCGCGAGTTGTTCGAGCAAGGGGCGCTTAAAAAAGGTTACGACTCTAAGGTTGCGGTCAAACTGTTTGACCTGATGGAGCTCTTTGCCGGCTACGGTTTCAATAAATCACATTCAGCGGCTTACGCCCTAATCGCTTATCACACCGCTTGGCTCAAAGCGCATCACCCTGCAGAGTTTTTGGCTGCGACCTTGTCGTCTGACATGGACGACACCGACAAAGTGCAAATTTTTTGGCGTGACTGCCTGGCCAATGGCATCACCGTTTTACCGCCCGATATCAATACCTCTGCCTATCGGTTTGAGCCCGTTGCTGACGCAGCGACCCAAGAAGGCTTGCCTCCCCGAACGATTCGCTATGGGATGGGGGCGGTCAAAGGTACAGGGCAGGGGGCTGTTGAAGAGATTTTGCGCGCTCGCCAAGCAGGGCCGTTTACGAGTTTGTTCGATTTTTGCCGTCGTATCGATCGGCGCGCCGTCAATAAGCGCAGTATTGAGGCTTTGATTCGTGTTGGCGCTTTTGATGCGGTCGAGCCTAGCCGAGGCGCGTTGGTGGCCTCGCTCGGTACTGCGCTTGAGGCCGCAGAGCAGCACGACCGTAGTGCAAATCAAGTCTCACTGTTTGGTGACGATAGCCATGAGGTGGTTGCCGTTGAGTTGGCCTCAATCGCTCCCTGGAGCCTGCACACGCGCTTGTCCGAAGAAAAAACCGCACTGGGATTTTTCTTCAGCGGCCATTTGTTTGATGTGTGGCGAGACGAAGTGCGTTTATTTGCAGCCAAACCTTTGGTGCGGCTTGAGCCGTTGCGCGATTCGCAATGGATTGCGGGGGTGATTTGCGACCTTCGTACGATGATGACCTCAAAAGGAAAACTACAGTTTGTGACGATTGATGATGGTTCGGCGCAAGTTGAAGTGACCGTGTACTCTGAAATTTTTGAACAGCATCGCAATCGCTTGCGCGAAGATCAACTGGTGATCATGCAGGTCAAAGTGACCAATAATGAGCACTCAAAAGGCACACGAATTGTTGCTGAAAATATTTACGATTTACAGCTTGCTCGCGAAGCACGCGCTAAAGCTCTGCGCATTCGCCTAAACGGTAACGCTGATGCCCTCTTGCTGAAAAAAATGCTGAGTCCGTTTCGGGTCAATGCAGAGACAACGGCGCGTGGTACGCCCGTTGAAGTCTTATACGAAAATGCCGGTCTCGCGTGTACGCTCAGGCTAGATGACTCTTGGCGAGTGCGTTTGTCAGACAGCTTGGTCGAGCAACTCACTACCTGGACGTCGTCTGCCGATGTTGAAGTGGCCTACTGATGTTTGATGCGCGCAGCTTGCGAATCATTCACTCAGAGGCAGCCACAAGTTTTGGCGGACAAGAACACCGAGTCTTTAAAGAAATGGTGGCGATGCGTGAGCGTGGTCATTATCTTGAAGCCGTTTGTCAGTCTGATGCCGAATTAACTCAGCGCTTGCGCGAGGCAGGGTTCGTTGTGCATATGCTTGACATGGATGGCGCGTTTAATATTGTGCGCGGCATCTTTAAGCTTAAAAAAATTTTGCTGGTAGGCCGTTTTGATGTGCTCAACACGCATAGCCGCCAAGACACCTTAATTGCCGCCCCTGCCGCCCGACTCGCTAAAGTGCCACTGATCGTGCGTACACGCCATTTAGCCAGCCCAGTGGGTTCATTATTGACCTACACCTGGTTGCCGCATCGAGTCACCACGGTCAGTCACCACGTGCGTTGTCAATTGATCGGGCGCGGTGTGCCCGCTGAACACGTGCAGGCCATCTATACGCCTGTGGTGTTAACGCCGCGCCTTGAGCACTCGACTCTACGTGACGAACTCAACTTATCCTCTGACGCGATTCTGGTGGGGTGCGTCGCAGTGCTGCGCCCCAATAAAGGCCATCTCGAACTGATCAATGCCATGCTGCCGCTGTTACGCACGCGCCCCAAGCTGCATCTTGTGCTGGCAGGTGGAGGCTCGCCTGGCTTTGAGCAACTGCAAGCGCATAGCAAGCATAGCGGTGTGAGTGACCGAATCCATATGCTCGGCACTCGGCGCGACGTACCCAATGTGCTGGCTGGGCTAGATATTTTTTGTTTGGCAACTCGACAAGAGGCGATGGGCACTGCGTTTCTTGAAGCGGCCGCGAGCGGCCTGCCCGTGATCGGCACTGATGTCGGCGGAGTGGGTGAGATGATGCGACCGGGCGAAACGGGGCTGTTGGTGCCCCTTGACGACGCACAGGCGCTGCAAAATGCCCTGATTCAATTGATTGACTCGCCTGAACTTAGAACAAAAATGGGGCAAGCTGGCTACCAACGTGTGCACACTGAAGGCATTTTTACCACTGAAACCTTGGCAAAACGAACTGAGTGCATCTATGATCAGTGGCTAAGGGATTTGCGACCCTCGTTGCATGCCGAAAGGGTGCTCTCTCAGCAAACAACGGACCGGCACTGAGCGTCAATGAAAACTGCCTATTGCGTGCCCGTATTGATGTACCACCATGTGTCGCCAGTGGTGGGGTCGATCACGACTTCGCCCGAGAACTTTGAAAGTCAGATCGCAGGTTTGGTGCGACACGGCTATCGTGGCCTCACCGCCAGCGAATTTGCTGATTTTTTGGCGGGTAAGCCAACGCCACCAAAGTCCGTCTTAATTACCTTTGATGATGGTTATTTAGATAACTGGGTGTACGCACACCCAGTGTTACAAAAATATTCAATGCATGCCGTATTATTTTTGATTACGGGCTTGATCGGTGAGGGCCCCGCACGTACGCATGCGGGTCAACAGGGGGTAGCGTTGCCTGCTGTCTCGTGTCATCTGCAAGCAAAGGCCCTGCTGGCCGCTGGCAACCCCGACCCAGTCATGTTGCGCTGGTCTGAGGTGCTTGCCATGCAAGAAGCGGGCTCCTTTGAATTTCATAGCCACACCCATACCCATAAGCGCTGGGATTTGACCGGCGAGTCGCGCGAGGTCTGCTTGCAACATCTCAAACAAGATCTGACCGATTCTCGCGCAACCTTGCAGCAACGGCTTGGTGCAGTGTCTGAGCATTTCTGCTGGCCGCAGGGTTATTTTGCGCATGATTATGTTGCGTTGGCACAAGTGTCTGGCTTTAAATACCTGTACACCACTGTGGCGCATGGCCAAAATTTGTCTGGTACGTCACCCGCGCATATTTTTCGTGTGGCAGTCCGTAATCGTGGCGATGCTTGGCTTAGAACACGTATGTGGTTCGCCACCCATTCGCTCGTCGGGCCGTTATATAACAAGTGGAAGCTATGGAAGCGAACGCTGCGCGCCAAAGCCTAGGGCTTTCTGTCATCATCATTACCAAAAACGAGGCGGCGCGCCTTGGGGATTGCCTTGCGTCCGTCAAGTTTGCCGATGAAATCATTGTGTTGGATGGCTACAGCACCGACGCCACCGCAGAGATTGCACGGGCGCAGGGTGCGAAGGTTCACCAAGTGGCCGACTGGCCTGGGTTCGGACCACAAAAAAATCGAGCCCTGGCACTAGCGACCCAACCCTGGGTATTGTCAATTGATGCCGATGAGCGCGTCACCCCTGAACTGCAAGCTGAAATCGTACGAACGCTGGCACAGCCCACCTATGATGGTTACCAAATCGCTCGTCTCTCTGAGTTTTGCGGAAAAAAAATTCGCCATAGTGGTTGGTGGCCGGATTATGTTTTGCGTCTATTCCGTCGTGAACTAGGTGCATTTGATAACGTTCCGGTGCATGAACAGGTCTTAGTGCGCGGCCGGGTTGGCAAGCTAAAGTCTTGGTTTTTACATTTTCCGTTTGAGGATCTTGGCGCCCTCGTCACCAAAATGAATCGCTACTCGAGTGACGCCGCACAAATGATGGCCCGCAAAGGGCGGCGCGTTGGGATATTTGGTTTGATCACACATAGTGTCTGGACCTTTATCCGAATTTATGTATTACGACGCGGTTTTCTAGACGGTCGCCATGGCTTGGTGCTGGCCGTGACGGCCGCCTCAGGTAGTTTTTTGCGTTATTCGAAGCTGATGTTTTTGAACGAAGCCAATCAACGTACGCAGGCGAGTGATTTGAGTGAGGCCACTGCACAGTCGCAGCCTGGGTTATTGACCGAGGCCGCTGCACAGTCGCAGCCTGGGTTATTGACCGAGGCCGCTGCACAGTCGCAGCCTGGGTTATTGACCGAGGCCACTGCACAGTCGCAGCCTGGGTTATTGACCGAGGCCACTGCGCAATCGCCGTCTAGGTTATTGAGTGAGGCTGCTGCGCATTCGCGGCCAAGTTCCTTGGCCGAGGCTGACAAACCTTCGCGGTCTGGCTTGTTGATCGAGGCGAACACTCAGCCGCCATCATCGTTGTTAAATACAAGTCACGGACGGCTTGAACAAAAATGAAAATTTTGTTTACCAATTTTCATCCACGCAATGGCGGTGGGCATGTGACTTACATTGTCAACTTGTTACGCGGATTGATCGGGGCGCATCAACTGACGGTTGCTACGCCGGGTTCAAGTCGCCTGTACCGTCTTGCACAAGCCATGCCCGGCGTCAAAGTTGTCGATATGGCGTTCACCACGCGGCCGTCTTCGTGGTTGGCTGACCGTGCGGCCTTGCGTCAACTGCTCGTGGTCAATTCCTTTGATACCGTTCATGTCAACGGCTCGGCAGACCATAAGCAAGTGATGTTGGCGTCGTTCGGGCTGCGCCATGCCCCGCGCATTATCTTTACCAAACACAATGATCACTCTTTGACGAGCTTTGGACACCAGTTACGTGCGCGCTTGGCTACCGACCATGTGATTGCAGTCAGTGATTACATTAAAGGCTTGTTATTGAAGTCGCCTTACAAACGTCAGGCCATCACCACCGTTCGGCATGGTGTCGATATCGATTATTTTTCACCAGTCAGTGTTCACGAAAAACTGCGCTTGCGCGAACAATATCTAGGCCCAGACCTTGATCAAAAAATCATTCTTGGTAGCGCCGGTGGCACCGATTATGAAAAAGGTTGGCTAGATTTAGTGACGGCCGTATCGTTATTGTCGCCCGAGCAGCGCACCAGATTTCATATTGTTGTGATCGGAGACCCGCCCAACGCACTCAAACGCGCTCAGGTGACCGATTGCGGGATGGCTGGGCAAGTCAGTTTTCCGGGCTTGATTGATGACGTCCGCCCTTGGTTGGCTGCCTGCGATATTGGTTATGTCTTGTCTTACCAAGAGGCCTTGTCTTTCGCGTGTCGCGAGTTGATGGCGCTTGGCTTGCCTGTGCTGGTGACCAATGTCGGTGGGTTGCCTGAGAACTTAACGGATCAGCGCGAAGGTTGGATTGTGCCACCGCGCAGCCCCGAGCTGATTCGAAATGTGTTACAAAAAATATTGCTTCAACCTGAACAACTGTCAAAGATGGGAGCACAGGCGCGTCAACGCGCCGAGCGCGAATTTGGCCTAGCCGAGTTCGTCAAAGCAACGCTTGCGATTTATCAGTAGTTTTAATGCTTACTATTCAGCGAATATGTCGATACCAATTTTGATGTACCACCAGGTGGGAGAGCCGGCGCCGCGTGGTACATCGTATCGAGGTTTAACGGTACATCCCAAAAGCTTTGCCAGGCAGATGCGCTGGATGCATCGCTTGGGCTATCGCGGGTTAAGTATGCGCGATTTAATGCCATACCTTAAACGTGAAAAAGCTGGCAAAGTGTTTGGCATTACCTTTGATGACGGCTTTCGCAATGTGTTTGAACACGCGCTGCCAGTATTGCAAACATATCAATTCACCTCTACCAATTATTTTGTTGCCAATCAATTTGATGGCAGCAATGTTTGGGATAGGCAAAATGGTGTTGTGCCGTCAGATTTGATGTCTAAGCGCGAGATGCTCGCTTGGGCACAAGCGGGTCAAGAGGTCGGCTCGCATACGCTAGACCACGTCCATCTGCCCGAGTTGTCGCTCGAGGCGGCGCGCGAGCAATTGATTCGTTCTCGTCTCGTGCTCTCTGAGATGCTTGGTGCAGAGGTCACTGCTTTCTGCTACCCCTATGGCGATTTTGAACCTGCACACCAGCGTTTAGCGCAAGAGGTTGGTTATACCAACGCCACAACTACCGCGCGTGGGTTGGTAGAGATTTCAGATGATTTCTATGCGCTTCCACGGGTCGGGATCTGGCGGACAACGCCGCTATTCCGGTTTTTATTTCAATGCTTAAGCCAACACGAGAACCGTCGACGTGCCTGAACGCTTGCGGATCGCACTCTTGATTGATCGCTTTGGCCGACGCTTTGGTGGTGCCGAGGCTTATGGCGTCAATTTGTTCGAGGTGCTGTGCCAACGACATGATGTGACTGTGATCGCACATGACTTTGAGCACGATTTACCAGTGAAGCAAGTTAGGGTGACGGTCAGTCGAAAATGGCCAAGCTGGCTACGCGTATGGCATTTTGCGCGTCAAGCAAAGCGTCTCACGCGCGATAATTTTGATGTTGTCCATTCGCACATGAACGGTGGTGCGGGTCATATTCATGTGATTCATGTTGCCCCGATCCGTTATCGTCGTTTAAGTGGTATTGGTGCCTTGCGACGGTTTTTGGTTTATTTGCAACCGAGCAATATCGCATATCTATCGCTCGAGGCTGCAGCGATGCGTGTCAAAACGGGGTCGCGCGTTGTGGCTGTGTCGCGCTGGCTCAAAGAACGTATCCACGATGCGTATGGCGAGCAATGCATCGTGGATATCATCGCTCCTGGGGCGACCAGCGTAACGGTTGATCCCGAAGTGCGTTCGCGAACTCGTGCGACCCTGGGTTGGGCGCAAGACGATATCGGGTGCCTACTCGTGGCGCGTAACCCGTTGCGAAAGGGGCTCGCCACCGTTCTTGAGGCCTTAAGTCAGTTGCCCGAAAATTTTCGGCTTGCCGTGGTGGGGACACAACCCGAAGTGACAGAGTATGTGCGGGTGAACTACCCCAAGCTTGTTACCCGAGTCAATTTGATCGAACCGACACCCGACGTGTCGCCTTACTACCAGGCTGCCGACGTCTACGTGCATCCGACCTTGCTGGATAGCTTTGGTATGGCACCTCTGGAAGCCATGGCGCACGGTCTACCAGTGATTGTGAGTGGGCCCGAGTTTTGCGGGTTTGGCCATTATGTGACCCATCGCCATGATGCTTGGGTATTAAACAATCCAGAAGACCCGAACGAAATCGCTGAGGGCTTGCGCGCATTGACTTCAGATCAAACCTTGCGCGAGCATCTTTTGTATCATGCCGCCAAACTGGTGGGATCGTTATCCTGGGCAGCTGCTGCGCAAAAATACGAAGCACTGTATGCAGAAAGTATTGAGGCTCGCCGCGTAGCGGCGGCCCCAACCCACGCAAGCACCTGACGCGCAATTTGAACGTTGGTGACTAAAGCTCGCCGCGCGCCGAGTTCACACCCAGCCACGCATCCAATAGCCGAGTAACCCTAAATACTCTTTGATGATGGTGCGGCTTGCTTCGAGGCTTCGAATCTGTGGCACCCAAGGGTTAAGTGGTTCGTCATCGGGCAGTGTGATTTGCGGCGCGCTTGAGGCGGGTGTGGCATCAATTTCACGCTTGATAAAGGTTGCCAGCGCACGAGGCATATGCAAAGCCGAAGTCACTAGTAGTGCACGTTTAAGCTGAGCGTGTTGCATCATACGATCTGAGAACTGCGCATTTTCGTAGGTGTAGCGGCTATCATTTTCTAGAATCAGTGCTGATTCTGGTACACCCCGTTGGCGCAAAACTTTGGCCATGATGCGTGCCTCACTGACTTTGCCCTCTAGAGCCCCACCCGATAACAAAATCTTTGGTGCACGTCCTGCAAAATATAGGGCTGCAGCGCGGTCAATCCGATCAAAGGCTGTTGCGCGGTTATAAGGCTCAAACCAGTTCGCGCGATTGGCTTGCGTGTTACCACCCAACACCACAATCACATCAGCGCGCGGCGCACGCGCAGCCTCGACATAGGCATAACGCGTTTCAAGTTTGCCGCCAAAATAAAGTGAAGTGATGGGCAATGACCACATCAATATCCAACCCAGACCTAGGGTCGAAATGAGTACCGCGGTGAGTCTGTGCGACCACAACGCAAAAAGCAATCCAATCACCAAGAGTAGCAGCCCCAAGCTAGGTGGATACAAAAACAGATTCGAGAAAGGGATTTGTGAAAGCAAGGTAGCTTAATGAGAAAAGATTTTAGAAAGCAATGTCGACATCGCGTTAGTGCGAAACAAAAAACGGCTGCGTGCGTTGTACGACTTCGCCAACCGTTGGCCATCGCCCCAGTTCTCCAAGGTTGATGCTCTCAGGGTTCCAGGGGCCGGTGCGGGCGGGGTCGGTGACACCAAACAGCGTGATTTGCTTCGCACCGACGGCAGCACACAAGTGCGAGACACCCGAATCATTGCAAATGACAAGCTTGGCTAGGCGAGCAAGCGCACAAAAGCCACCTAAAGGCAAAGGATTGATCAGGTCGGCAGTGGGCACGGCTCGCAGTGCTGCGGCCTGTTCAGTCATGGGTGGGCACATTGCCACGCGTACACCATTGTTTTGTAGGATACGCGTGAAGGCGTCAAACTGCGGCCAAACCTTTGCCTGGCCTTGATGGGTACCAGTGGCGGTTGGTGCGATTAGCACAAACTCACCCGTTTTGAGACCCGCAGCGCTTAAATGGTCGTGGGCAC
>Ga0209550_10004193_pt1 | contig 13656 bp, 14 predicted proteins | sample LauGreSuBDMM15SN_2_FD_187567 | JGI IMG/M metagenome (GOLD analysis project Ga0209550, IMG submission 187567) | Freshwater lake microbial communities from Lake Michigan, USA - Su13.BD.MM15.SN (SPAdes) (version 5) | ecosystem: Environmental > Aquatic > Freshwater > Lake | place: Lake Michigan... | reverse complement strand
CAGTTGGTTAGCGCGCCGCCCTGTCACGGCGGAGGTCGCGGGTTCAAGTCCCGTCCGGGTCGCAAAGGTTTTGGTGTCGTATGCCTTTTTAGGTCAATAACATTGAAACCTTGTTTGGCTTGGTAGCTCAGTTGGTACGAGCGAACGACTGAAAATCGTTAGGTCGCCGGTTCGATCCCGGCCCAAGCCACATTATCTATCTTCGAACGATGTAATGTTTTTCAAAGCTTCCTCCAATGGATCGTGTCCATCATGCACATTCTTGTACCAATTAATTGTCCACTTAACGCTTTCTTCGAAGCTAAGTTTGTCAGACCAACTTAATTCTGTCCTAGCCTTGTTGCTGTTGAGCATCAACAGTGAGGCTTCATATGGGTGGTTTCCTAAATCACTTTCCCAGCTCTTTTGTACACCCCAAACTCCACCGGCAATGTTTGCAACATCGGCAACCGTCTTAGATTGATTTTCAACTGGCCCAAAGTTCCACGCACCATCAGCGTTATCATTAATCAACGCGTCAACCAGCGTTAGATATCCACTCAAACAATCAAGCACATGTTGCCATGGGCGAACAGCATGTGGAGCCCTTAATCTGGGAGTCAATCCAGAAGAATAAGAACTTACCAAATCGGGTATCAAGCGATCAGCGCAAACATCACCACCGCCAATCACGTTTCCGGCGCGAGCAATTGCTGTTGGAGCATTCTCAAAACTAGATAACCACGATTGAGTCGCAATATCTGCCATTGCCTTAGATGCACTGTAAGGGTCTTGACCACCCAGTGCTTCTGTTTCTACATAACCTGTCGTCTTACCTATATTTTTGTAAACTTTATCGGTTGTGATGATTAGTTGTGCCTTTAAGTCCCTAACTTGTTGTGATGCTTTTAGAATATTAAGTGTTCCCATAACATTTGTCTCGTAAGTATCAAGGGGATTTTTATAGGATTCCCGAACAAGAGCTTTAGCGGCAAGGTGAATGACGACATCAGGGTTAATGTCTTCAAAGTGTGAAGTAATCTTCGATGAATCACGAATGTCGCAACGGACATCGTTTTCCAAGAATTTCCTTACATTTGCCCTTACAAATAGGGAATCTCTTTCGGGGTCTAGAGCAATCCCACTCACAGTATGCCCACGCATCTGCAATAACAGAGATAGCCAAGCACCCTTAAAGCCCGTATGCCCTGTTATTAGAAAATGCATAGTATCCTTCAGTTCAGTTCTGATTATTGTACTAAGTAACACCGGAATAGGGGAGAACTAAATGCAAGTTGTTATTCTTGCCGGTGGTTTTGGTACGCGACTTTCTGAAGAAACTGACCTCATCCCAAAGCCAATGGTTCGGATCGGCAATATTCCAATTCTTCAGCACATCATAAATTACTACTTAGGTTTTGGGCACAGCGAATTTGTCATAGCTTTGGGATACAAATCTGAAATAATTGTTGAGTATTTTAAAGGAGCTTCAAATTCAGCAGCAGATATCAAATTGATTGATACTGGTTTAGAAACTTCTACCGGTGGACGAATCAAAAAACTTGAATACCTGCTAGATGAAGAATTCATGCTTACGTACGGGGATGGACTTTCAAACGTCAACATCGATCGATTGATTGATCACCATCATAGGTTTGGAAAAATTGCAACAGTCACCGCTGTCCGACCTCCCGCTAGATTTGGAACCATAGAAATTTCTAATGGTGTTGTTTCTAGATTTGCAGAGAAGGACCCGCAAGAAGCAGGTTGGATTAATGGGGGATTTTTCTGTCTTAGCAAGCAAGTATGTAGTTATATTTCTAATTCCAATATTTCATTTGAAAGTGAGCCAATGAATCGTCTGGTCGAAATGCAAGAGTTATCTGCATTTGAACACCAAGGTTGGTGGCAACCTATGGACACTCTGAGAGATAAGAGAACCCTTGAATCCCTTTGGGAACAAGGTGATGCTCCTTGGTTAGTCAGATGATTTCCTCACAACCCTTCCTTGAAGGACGGGGAGAATCTTTCTGTCGTGGTTGCCTGGGAGAAACTCTCTTTTCGGCGTTGGATCTAGGAAATTTGCCGATAGCCAATGAGCTTAAGGTTTCCCCAGAAGGAGAAATAGAAAAATTCCCCTTACATTTAAAAGTCTGCACCAATTGTGGATTAGGTCAAGTTGCTGATGTAGTCACACCAGAAAGAATATTTCGTGATTACCGTTACCTCTCTTCCATGAGCACTACTTTTTTGAAGCACGCCTCAGATTTTGTAGACCAGCAATTTGAATTAATGACATTCTTGCCCACTGATTGGGTTCTTGAAATTGCAAGCAACGACGGTTATCTATTGCGAAATTTCATTCCTTACAAGATAAAAACTGTAGGAGTTGAACCTGCAGAAAATGTTGCTGAGCTATCTCGTCAGCTGGGTATCGAAACTATTTCTGAATTTTTCAGCAGCAAACTTGCCAGCCAATTGGTTAAGCAGTTTGGTTTTCCAAAGTTGATAGTTGCAAATAATGTAATGGCGCATGTTCCTGATTTGGCCGACTTTATCAGAGGATTATCAATACTTTGCGGACCAGATACAAAAATTAGTATTGAGAATCCACCACTCTCAAACATATTGCTTAATATGCAGTTCGATACCATTTATCACGAACACTATTCATATCTGTCAGCTTCATCAGTTGCAAGATTGAGTGAAAACTTTGGTTTGACTCTTTCAAAAGTTGAAGAACTTGCAATTCATGGTGGTTCAAATCGCTACTGGTTACAAAGGGCTGAATTCACGCACGTGGCTGATGAATCGGTTTCCAGAGTAATAGAAAATGAGTTCAGGATTGGAATGTTTGATCAACAAAACTGGCATGTATTCTCCGAAAAAGTACAAGAGATCTTAGATGAATTCCAATTATGGATTCGGAAGACGAAAGATTCTGGTGGGCGAGTATATGGATATGGTGCTGCAGCAAAGGCTAGTACTTTACTGAACTCAATTGACATTAATCATGGCCTAGTCGTTGCAATTGCGGATGTGAGTTTGGAGAAGCAGGGCCGCTTTATGCCTCCTTGCGGAATAGAAATTATCTCGCCAGATGATTTGTTCTCAAAATCCCCAACGGATGTAGTTATCTTTCCTTGGAACATCAAGAGCGAAATTGCTGCTTTTTTACGGAGCAACTTGAATCGTGATGCTCGACTTTGGTGCGCCATTCCTGAGATGCATGAGATTGCAGACTTATGAGAGAAGTCCACGTTTCAAGAATTGATGGGATACGAGTCAATTCTGTCGAGTCTGTGGATGATTTTCGCGGAACTTTCTCAAAAATACATCCGCCTTTGGAGTTTCAGCATAACTTAGACTCAGTGGCTATTTCGATCAACCCAAAAATAGGCACGATAAGAGGAATCCATTTTCAAGTAGAGCCTTTTGCTGAGGAAAAAATCATCACATGTTTACAAGGGGCAATTTTTGACGTATTGGTTGACCTGCGACCTCATTCAAATACTTTTGGAAAGTGGGCAAGTCTTGAATTAAGCCAATTAAACAGACTTCAGGTTTTCTTACCAAAGGGTATAGCTCATGGTTTCCAAACTCTCAATCCAAATACGATTGTCCAGTACTTTCTTAGTGCTAGTTTTTCAGCAGAATCCTCATTCTCTATTGATCCATTTGGTGATCTAGGTATTGAATGGCCTATAGCATCACATGTTGTTTCAGATAAAGATGCAAGTGGGGGAACGTTTTCATTTGCGGCACAAAAATATTCTGCATCAATTAAGGACTAGAAACCGATGAGAATTCTTGTAATTGGCAGTGGTTTCATAGGAAAATCCATTATTCATAAACTTCACGCCGAGGGACACGATGTTCTTGCTTTTTCGCAAAAAGAAAAAGAAGAGATTAAATGTGAACAGATTCAAGGCGACATATTCAACTTTAAAGAATTCTTGAAAGTTTTAGAGTGGCAGCCACAAGTTGTAATCCATACCGCATGGATTACAACACCTGGGCTTTACAGAGATGACTCGTCTAACTATCGATACGCGGAGTTCACTATCAAGCTAGGGGAGATTATCGCCAAATCCGATATTGAGCACTTTATAGTCTTGGGAACTTGTGCGGAATATGGGCAGCAGACTCAACCATGTATCGCTGGGTTTACGCCACTAAGCCCATTGACTCTATATGCAAAGCAGAAAGTATTTGCATTCAATGCGATCAAAAAGTTGTTTCTGTTCTCCAACGTCAGATTGACTTGGGCTCGTGTTTTTTACCCGTATGGTCCAGGACAACACCACAAGCGATTAATACAACAAATTATTGATTCATTAGAAAAAAGAAAGTCTGTTCACTTGGCGGATATATCCTCGACATATGACTGGGTTTCCACAACTGATATCGCTTCGGCGATATCGTGGATAATTAGTAAAAACACTCCTATTGAAGTCGACATAGGGACTTCGTTTGGCTACACAAACCTCGAGGTACTTTATACGATTGAGGGACTTATGAATTTAGACTTTCAATCTTCAAGAACGCAAGAGCATGGCTTTGGAAATAATGAGTTTTTTACTGTTGCTAAGAATTCTCCACTTCTTCGCTCAGGATGGTTACCAAACGACACTCTGGTTTTAGGGTTAGAACGGATTTTTTCCTAGTGAGAAATCTCAGGATTGGTTACTGGCCTTTGTCAAATAGTTTGACCTTTGCTGGGGATAGGAGACGTTTAATTTTCTGGGCTAAGGCTAGAGGGCACACGATAATTACAGACTTGAGTGAGAATGTAGACGTGATTGTTGCGACTGAAAGATCAGACTTTAATTCTTCACACTTCGCCAAGAAAAGTACTCCAGTCATTTTTGATCTAGTAGACGCTTATCTCTCACCCTTGAATTCACACAATGATCTAGCTCGCGGATTAGCTATGAAGTTATCAGGGCAGATTAGCGGCTCCATTAAACCTTTTAGTCACCATGTAAGAGATTTCTGTAAGAACTCAAATGCGGTCATTTGCTCCTCTGTTGAGCAGGAGAGAGTAATCAAGAAGTTTAATGAAAATACTCATGTTATTTTAGATTCGCATGAAGAGATGCCATTTCTAGATCCTGCAGTCGGAGTGAAGGAAGCTAGCACTCAGCAGCGCATACTTTGGGAAGGGCAACCTGCAACAATACGAGGCGTAAAATACATCTCGACAGTTCTTTCAGACCTCTCCACAAATCACAATCTTTACTTTGATTTCGTTACTGATATGACCTATTTCAAAATATTGAATAGGTATATTAAACGAGAAACTTTTGAAGTATTGACAAAGGATTTGAACCAGATTTCAGAACGGTTAAATCTTGTGCCATGGACTAGGGAGAATTTAGTGCGGTGTGCCCAAAATAGTTCTCTTGCGATGATCCCAATAGATTTGTCGGTTCCGATGCAATATTTGAAGCCGGAAAATCGACTACTGATCATGTGGCGCTTAGGTATTCCTTGTCTAACTTCACCTAGTCCAGCTTATATTCGCGTTTCAAATCAAGCAGGTGTATCCGCTGTCTGCTCGAGTCTTGACGAATGGTCAAATAATTTCAATAAACTTTTATCCGATCCAAAATTTGCCCGAAAAGAAATTAAAAAAGGACAGGACTACCTACGCGAGTATCACCAGCCGAGTTTATTGCTAAACAAATGGGATACAGTTTTCGAATCGGTGATGGACTTATAATGAATAAATCTGAGAGTTATGATCTCACCTATGTAACAATAGACTCACTTGCGGAGGGCGTGGGAAGTAGCCAAATCACTCCTTTGATTACCCGTTTGAGCCAGGCAGGTTTGAAGATCTGCTTAATTAGTTACGAAAAATCTAAGCCTGCACTACATCTCCAAGATTATTTCAATGCTCACGGAGTTAATTGGGTCTCAAAAACCTTCGGGTCAAGCGGTTTTACTGGTGGGCTACAAAGATTGAATGACTTGAGGGGAGAGATCCCAAAAACCAAATTGATTCATGCACGGAGTGACATTCCCGCAGTTTCATCAATATTCTCCAATGAAGCACCTGTCCTTTGGGACGTCAGGAGTCTATGGGCGGATCAAAAGATATTGATTCAAAAAAGCAATCTGAATAATTCTCTATACAAACTCTATAGAGGTTTGGAAAGCATAGCAGCGACTAAGAGTGCGGGTATGTCTACATTGACCAGTGCGGTTGTCCCGATTCTAGAACAAAGACATAGAAGACTCCCGATTTTGCGCACGGTTATACCAACAACTGTCGATTTAAATAGATTCAAGCTAGTTTCCAAAATGCCTTCAATGTTCAAGGCACTATTTTCAGGCACTTATAATGAATACTACGATTTAGAGCTCAGCAAACTCTTCATGGATGAATTTCGTAAACGATGCGCAATTGTAACTGATTGGGCACGACCACCTGAGTCCGAAAAGAATCATATTGGAGTTGGGGAGGCGAGAATTTTCCCCTCCCCACAGACAGGAATGGCAGAGGTGATTCCTCAATATAGTTTTGGTGTTTCTATTTGTAAATTAGACGCAGGGCCATCTTTAGCAGCAGCAATGCCTACTAAAATCGCTGAGTTTTTAGCCTGTGGACGCCCGATCGTTGTAAATAGAGGTCTAGGTGACATGGATATGCTCATAGAAGAATTCAATATCGGGGTGATTCTTGATGGAAATCCAACAAATCTAAGTGCGGGAATAGAGAAGATGTTAGAACTTATCTCAGATCCAGAAACACCATTCCGGTGTAGGGCAGTTGCAGAACAACATTTCAACATGGACTTAGCTTCGAAAAAATATCGTGAGTTGTACACTCAAATGTTAAGGGTTTAAGAGAATTTTCTCCCATTTGTTAATTTCTGAGTCATATTCCATTTGGTTAAGTTTCATATTTACATTGTTCAATCCAAATTACAAGATTACTCAAGTTCAAATTAGACAAGTGGTTTACGATTGTCTTTAAACACAAATGCTCTTATTTACTACTTTGAGTTATTCCAGACTAGGATTACATTCGATTCGGAAGTCTTTGGCTTTTCAGGAAGAATTTGTGAATTTGGGATGATACGCACTAAGTCAGCAAGGGAATAGCCGTCGAGGTTATCAACGGACTGACTATTCCATGTTATGTATCCGCGAGGAGCGCTCAAAATGACATTTTCCAAATAGAGATTCTGCACCTCTCTACTGAGTTCAGAAAATGCATAATTACTGATGACGATATCGGGCGAAGAGTGTGATGGGAGTCGCCCATCTAAGTAGTTAAAATCTCCCTCCAGATTCAATTCTGAGATGAATACCCGTACAAGATCTAAGACTGGGGGAATGTCATAAAAAGAATAAGTTCCAGGTTTATCCAGCATATGAATCAAGCTGCTTTGCCCACCAAACCCAACACCAATTTCCGCAATATTCTTACCATTAAGATTTCCAAAATGTTTTCCTAAATCTAAATAGACTTTTAGGTATCGAATTAAGGTTGGGGAAAAATCCCCATAAGGTGCAAATCGATACTTTCGTGGCCGACCGATTTCATCAATTCTTTTGATGGCTATGGAGTAATCCTCTAGCCAATTTCCCATATTCAGAATTTCTTTAATGTAAAGTTTGCCTTGATCAATGGTCACATGATCTAAAGCTTCTACCAATGCAACAGAGGATCGGAATTTCTCGAATACCTCCCTATCGCGTGCAGCGAGCCCACACAAAGATGGGTATTGTGGAATATGGTTACTATCCGTTACTGAGCTATTGCCTACCGCAAATTCATCAGATACCAAATTTTCAAACATTTTTCGATTTACTACGCGTTGATAAAGATTAATCAAGCCGTGGCGATATGTCCAAATGATCAAGTCTCGCATTTTTCTCATAATGTAACTGTAGCGAATTGATAACTAAATGAAAGGGGTTTCAATTCAATTTCTCACCGGAGGTGACCCAAACGATTAGCTTGTCCCCATCGAATCTGTCAGACAACTAGCGGGAGGTTTATCAAGGGATGCTTCCAAGCTAAAATTCTTTGAGGATAGCAATTAGACTTAACCACCTTGCTGGATTTTTTAAACCCCCTGACTAGGCAAGAACGCAGTCGAAAAAGATAGAATAATCAGGCTGCATATAGGTAGGATTTAACCATGAAGCGAGCGTTAGTGTTGGGAGCCGGTGGTTTCATCGGTAGCCACATGGTGAAAAGGTTAAAGTCTGAAGGTTATTGGGTACGTGGTGTTGATCTTAAGGCCCCAGAATTCTCACCCACCGAGGCTGATGAATTTCTCTTCAAAGACTTACGGGATCCTCTAGAGGTTATCAAATTACTTGTATTGGAAAGTAAAGATTCAACATTTGACGAAGTGTATCAATTCGCGGCAGACATGGGTGGGGCTGGATTTGTGTTCACGGGTGACCATGACGCAGACATTATGCATAACTCTGCAACAATTAATTTGAATGTTCTTGATTCTCAACGTGCAATAAACGAGAAGTATCTAGTAAATAAAACAAAAATATTTTATTCTGGAAGTGCTTGTATGTACCCAGAGCACAATCAAAAGGATCCAGATAATCCTAACTGCGAAGAATCGAGTGCCTATCCTGCGAACCCAGATAGCGAATACGGTTGGGAAAAATTGTTTTCTGAACGTCTATATCTTTCCTACCACCGAAATTACAAGTTACCTATCGCCATTGCTCGGTATCACAACATATATGGTCCGGAGGGTACCTGGGATGGTGGTCGAGAAAAAGCGCCTGCCGCTATTTGCAGAAAAGTCGCAAAACTCCCGGAAATAGGCGGTCTGGTTGAAGTTTGGGGTGACGGTTTACAAACTCGCTCCTTTCTTTTCATAGATGACTGTATTGAAGCTACTAGACGTCTCATGCAATCCGACTTTGCAGAGCCAATAAATATCGGATCTGAGGAAATGGTAACGATTAACTACTTAATTGAAATAGTTTCTGGAATTGCCAACAAAACTACAACTCGAAGTTACAAATTAGACGCCCCTACCGGTGTGCGAGGCAGAAATTCTTCAAATGTATTAATTCGGAAAATATTAGATTGGGATTATCAGACTAGCTTGCACGAGGGGCTAACGAAAACCTACGCGTGGATAAATGCGCAAATTGAGGCAGGGTATAAGACGTCTATTTAAGTGTTTCACGTAAGTAGGACTTTCACATCTATGGGTATTTGAAAGCAACCCAAAAATCACTGGCGTGTTGACTACTCAACTGGGACTCTTTTCTTTATGTAAGGCTATTCAAGAATCGGTTATGTTGATTAGGCGAGAAATGTTGAAGGTAATTTGCTAAACCCCGGGTATTCGTAAGTTTCTGGAGATTGATGTGGGATTACATTTCTGTAGAAGGGATCAGGAATGTAAACTTTCCCGCCCAAGTGTTGAGCAAACACTCCTCCCCACCATGACATTGTGCTATTTCCCGTAAAAAGAATTGAAGAACGTGCCATCACACCTAATGTCTTTTTAACATCGAGTTCTTCGGGTCCAAAAAATTCATCAATTTCTAACTTTTGTAAAACATCTTGTGCCATCACCAAATCATCTGTCACCACCACCCTGCGGTTGGCACCCCTAGAAGGTAGATTTTCAAAGTAACTTAAATCTAAAACTCCAGTGGCTTGTCTGTTCTTCTCAGTTAGTAAATCACCTAAACGAAAGTGAATAACTTCTGCACCAATCAATTGTTTCTCGACCGCACCAAGTGGCGATACTGAGATCGCTTTGATTAACTCCGGTATCAACGTATTTCTTAGATTGTGGACCATATTCGCATTTTGGTAGTAACCCAAATACAAATGATGACTGTTTAATACTTTAGGAATAGTAAAAGGCTCATTCAAATTATTCGATAGATTTTGACGAAAAAATGAAAGGGGATTTCTTGGATGAGTTGGATCCTTAATAATCCTGAGTATCCTTGATTTTGGTAACTCAACTAACTTAAAATCTCCATGCTCACAAAATGGAAAATGTGTCTTGAGAATTTCTCTGGCGTGCTTTAATTCATATTCCTTCTTGTAAAAAACAAAATTTGTTGGAAATCCAGACTGTATCAAATAGTGACCAAATGAGTATTGGAAGAGTTGATTACCAATGCCACCATGAAGTACAACACTTTTCATTATTTTCCACCCAAGAAATTTTGACTCTATCCCTTAAACGTTTTCCACGATTCTAACCGAAATATGAACTCATATCAAACAACTTGAAAGATAGAAAGCGGAGCAATTGAAGCCCTGGCGGTTTATTGCGTCTCATGGCGATTTGTAGCTATAAAAATGTCATGTTCGATTGTCCAGAATAAATCATTGGTAATTGCAAACTTAACAAGAAATTCCAATTCTGGGTATTGAGAAAAATCTGAAATACTGGGATTGAAGCAGCGAACATCGTCAACGAGCACAGTCACGGACGAGATATCTCGTAAATGTTGTGCGATTGTCGCCAGTTCATGCAAGATCGGCGTATCAACAGGACCATGAAAAGTATCCTCGCCAGAATAATGGCCATCTAGCCAAAATGAAATATCATTCTTTTCTGAAATATTTAAAGAATTCAATAGGCGCGGTAATGTCTCCTCAGATAAACCCTTGATAATCTCAATGTTAAGTTGAGTGGAAAACTTGTTAGATGCTTTGGTCGCAAAATAATCGCTCGCCTCAATCGAGTACACCTTTCTAGAATTCTTAGCCAGAAATGCAGTTGTCTCCCCCAGATAAGTTCCGGTTTCGATCCAAGTTTGGTTTCCTCCCCATTTTTTTAGCACAAAATACTTTATGAACTGTGGCGACGGGGATTGAAATCCCCTTCTTGACCAAGTTAGGAGTGACATAACTGCGTTTGCATTTATTTTCACTAATGCTCTAATAAGAACCAGCCCCATGAATGCTATCTTGATAGACTTTAAAGGCATCCAGACAAGTGTTTTCATAAGTTTGTTCATTGAAAAATCCTATCTGATAAGTTGCTACACTACTGTGAAGATCGTGATTAGAGAGGCGAGTGCATGAGAGTTCTCTTGACTGGCGCTGGCGGTTTTGTTGGGCACCACACTTTGGCGCACATGCTTAAAACCACTGATTGGGAATTTGTAGCAACTGACTCTTTCCGACATTTTGGAACTTCGGCTCGAATACGTGCAGTATTTGAAGAGTTGCCTTTAGAGCGGTCACGGGTGAAAGTAATCACTCATGACCTCTCAACTCCAATAGACCCAGTGACTTCGGCAGAAATTGGTGAAATTGATGTAATTATCAACATGGCAAGCGAATCTCATGTTGATCGGTCTATTTCAGATCCTCGCCCATTTATTGAAAACAATGTTGCCCTAGTTTTGACCATGCTTGAGTATGCTCGAACGCTTAGCGATTTAAAGATTTTCATCCAAATTGGAACAGATGAGGTGTACGGACCAGCTCCATTAGGTATTAGTCATCCCGAATGGAGTCCACAGATTCCTTCAAACCCTTATTCTGCAAGTAAGAGCGCGCAGGAAGCTTTGGCTATTTCTTACTGGCGTACTTTTGATCTTCCTTTGATACTTACTAATACAATGAACATAATTGGGGAACGACAAGATGTCGAAAAGTTCGTTCCTTTGATATTGAGCAACCTAGGTAACTCTAAACCTGTTCCCGTCCATGCCATTAATTTTAAAGATGGGTGGCAAGCGGGAAGTCGGTTTTATCTGCATGCGCGAAACCAAGCAGATGCGCTTCGCTTTCTAATAACAAAGTACATCTCGGTACCACACAAATATACCGATGGACTTGAGAGACCGGAAAGATTTAATGTCCGAGGTGAGCAGGAGATTTCAAACGATGAGATGGTTTTACTTATTGCAAAGTTTCTTGGAATCAAAAAACCTAAAGATCAGTTAATTAAATACCTGAGCGTCGAAGGAATTCGCCCGGGCCACGACCTTCGTTATGCTCTTGATGGAACCAAACTAACAAATCTCGGTTGGACTCCCCCTGTAGCTTTTGAAGAATCTCTCGAACGCACCGTGAAATGGACTACTAAAAACCCAAGGTGGATTTCTTAAAATTTTTTAAGTGGTACTTACTTAAAAGTATAAACACCTTTAGGCATACTTTGATTCTCACCCAACCAGAATACTTCTGTCGATCATCGGTGACCATTTTGATTATCATTTTAACTGTGTCACTTACGAATGATTTTGAATAGGTACTCATATTCTGGGGATGTTGACGGTAAAAAACTAATCGCTCGTTATTTGTGGATACTTTAGCAAAGTCACAATAACGCCGAAAAAAATCCCAGTCTGCACTTATTGAAAGTGTAGGATCTAGAATCCCAGATTGCGCAATTAATGACTTTCTGAAAAGTGCATTGCTAGTTCCTAAGGTGATGACGGCCCTGGTCGGATATTTCCTAAAATATGGGGAGCAATCCCCATCGTAATGTGGATCGATAGCACCAGTAATCACTATGCCTTCAGGATTAACTAAGTTGACTCCTGAATAAACTAGATCTGCACGGGTGTTTAATGCCACTCTCACTTGTCTACTAATTTTAGAAATGTCCCAAAAGTCATCAGCATCAAGGAAAGCAATAAAGTCCCCTTTTGCTTCGAGAAGGCCACGATTTCGTGCGACGGACACACCGCAATTTTCCTGCAGAATTAACTTTGAAATTCCGCTGAAACTTCTTAGGAATTCTACGGTTCCATCAGTAGAACCATCATCTACGACAATAAGTTCTATCCTTGAATAGTCTTGACTAAGAACACTATCTAGACACTTACCGATATAATCTATGTAGTTATAACTAGGAATGATTACACTCACTAATGGAAGAGAGTCATTCATTTCGTCATTCTTACCATCTTAGTGATAACTCTTTTCCCAGACCGTAAGAGAGGCCGAGGGAGTTTTGACGTTAATCTAAGCCAAACTGGACTCTTACGGTACTTCATAGCCTGTATCCATGCTTCTGGATGCACTAAAGAAGTAGGAATTATTGGACTAGATACGGTTCTTTTGCTAAATACTAATAGGTTCTGCCTGTAACACGGATGAATCTTAGAGTTATCCCAAATGGACACCCGTGGGTCCCACTCAAGAAAAAAGCCTTTTTCTGCAAAAAGTTGAGCCCAATAGTCAGGCCATTGTTCGTTCACATGGTGATTGCCACCCTGTTTTGGAATTGCAGCTGAGAAAACTACTCTTGAACTTAAGGCCGTCAAAGACGAAATTAGTATTTCAGCTGCAAAAGATTCAATGTGTTCAGCAACTTCTAGACATAAGCATAAATCAAAATTTCGTGTCACAACAATCTCTTTGATCAAATCGCTATAAACATACTTATTTTTTTGCAAAAGTGTAACTTTATCACGCATCCAAGTGCCTTCATATCCAATTACATCATCAATCCCCATTTTACAGAACTCATAAGCAAATGCACCAGTGCCACACCCAACATCAACTACAGAGGTTGGGTTATATCGATTGACTAATATTGGAATGATTTCTATTGCGGAGGAGACTGATGTGACTTCCATATCAACATAAAACTCTGAGTTATAGTTTTCCATTCATTTTACCTTTCCCAAACCCAGTAGCAGCCAACTCGCACGACTTCAATATTACATGAACTTTAAGAATAAGCT
>Ga0209550_10004190_pt1 | contig 13660 bp, 13 predicted proteins | sample LauGreSuBDMM15SN_2_FD_187567 | JGI IMG/M metagenome (GOLD analysis project Ga0209550, IMG submission 187567) | Freshwater lake microbial communities from Lake Michigan, USA - Su13.BD.MM15.SN (SPAdes) (version 5) | ecosystem: Environmental > Aquatic > Freshwater > Lake | place: Lake Michigan... | reverse complement strand
AGATGCTTCATATCTTTTTAAATAAGGGTATCAAGGACGATATCTATTATTGGTCTGAGTTGAATAAGATTATCAACTTGTATTGTCAATTAAAGAAAATTTGTCCTGAATTAGATTCTATTAATATTGGCGGCGGTTTCCCTATTAAACACTCACTGGGCTTTGATTATGACTATGCCTTCATGATTAACGAAATTGTGGGTACCATCAAAAAAACTTGCAAAAAAGCCAAAGTGCCAATGCCTCATATTTATACTGAATTCGGCAGCTTCACTGTTGGAGAAAGCATGGCCCATATTTATTCGGTTATTGCAGAAAAAGTTCAAAACGACAGAGAAATTTGGTACATGATTGATTCTTCTTTCATCACAACATTACCGGATACTTGGGGTATTGGTGAGAAATTCTTGATGTTGCCCATTAACAAATGGCAAAACGAATACCAACGGGTGGTTTTGGGTGGTATTACCTGTGATAGTCATGATTATTACGACTCCGAAGAGCACATCAATGAGGTGTTCCTGCCAAAACTGACGGGTGTGAAAGATGCAGAGCCTCTGTATTTAGGTTTCTTCCATACAGGAGCGTATCAAGACCAAATCAGTGGGTATGGCGGCATCAAACATTGCATGATTCCTTCACCAAAACACATTATCATTGGAAAAGATAAGCATGGTAAACTGCATGATTGGGTTTATGCCAAGGAACAATCAGCTGCAAGTATGCTTAAGATTCTTGGATATCTTTAATAGGTTATGAAAAAAAATATCATACTATTCTTTTTGTTGATGTCAGCAATACCTTCATTTTCTCAATCAGATAATGATGAGATTATGAAGGTTGTAGAAGGATTGTTCTCAGCAATGAGAGCATCAAATCAACAAGGTATTTTAGGCTGCTTTGCTGAAGGGGCTTCCATGCAGAGCATGTCTAAAGGGAAAGATGGTAAAACGCTTTTGTCGTCCTTTTTAGTGACTGATTTTGCCGCTGGTATGTCAAAACGTGCTGTTGGTGCCGCCGATGAAAGGGTTATAAATAAAGGCCTCGCCATCCATATAAATCATGATTTAGCCTCAGCTTGGGTTCCCTATGAATTTTATTTAGATAAAAAATTCAGCCATTGTGGAATTGATATTTTCACATTGATCAAAAAAGACGGTCAATGGAAAATCAGCAACCTTACTTTCAACATGGTCAAGGAAGGGTGCAACTGATTAGTTAACTTTTAGTTTATATTTCTTGTTAACTTTCGGGTTGTTGAAATACTTTTCTGCATCCTGTTGAGAATATCTTTGGTCAAATTCTACCATAGGGAGGTCTACCAATTGAAGTTGAGATTGTTTCAATTCATCTCTCATCTTTTTTGCTTTTGCAAGAATATCAAGGTCGCGATCCCCAATTAATGCATTTTCTGTTAGCATGAAATCCAATCGTTTGATGGTAGCCCTTATCTGTGACGCAGTGTTCTGCTCTTGCACCCTGTTTGGCGCTACAGCCTCTTTTACGGGCACCAATGTTAGTCCAATGCTTGGCAGCACCTTTCCTGTATTTTTAGCAGCTACAGAAGCGCCTGTGGTAGATAGAATTGTGCCAAACATAGCCGTTGTTGAACTCGAAATATCAAAACCAGTTCGGGTGGTTTTGGTCGTTTTTATGGTTTTACTGAGCACGTAAAAAGTGAGTTTTAAATTTGTGATGTACTTTTTCAAATCATCTGATACTTGTTTGTGCTCCAACATTTTTAAGGGAAAATTGATGCCTGGCTTGATAATTAACTTAACACTTGCAGTGTCTTTGTTTTGAAATTTATCAACGCCTATGAATTGTAGGAGCAAGGTCTTTTGGCGGGCAGTATCATTATCTCGAATGAAATCATATGGAATCATCCAGGCAAACTCATCATTGCACTTGCTAACCGGCTTGAACTTGCTAATTGGTTCATTGGTTACTATGTTTATTTGTTCAATGGGAAAAGAACCCTCTTCACACTGAACCCGGAACCTGATGGAGTCGCCTTCTTCTAGAAAAAGCACACTTCCAATAGTAGGCTTCAATTTAGAAACAATTACTTCAGTATTGTAAAAAAGAATGGTGAAAGTTGATTCAAACCTTTCTTTAGCATCCCTTAAATTCTGAACACCTAAATCAACTTTGTAGGGGATATCATATTTTAACTTTCCACTTTTAAAAAAGGTCCTGTCTGCCCTAAAATATAACAGTCCAGAATTTTTATCAACCTTAACGCCAATGGGGGCATTCTTTAAATACCAAAAATAATTCTCTGATGGTTTGTTAATTTGTAAGTCATACAGCAATACTGAATCCACCTGCAACGTGAAATAAGGAATTAAATTTACTATCCTTAGCACAGAATCTTCATTGACAGGAATAACCTCTGCAAGTTTTAAACTATCAGTGAGTGGAGGAGGTATGGTATCTTTCTTTACTTCCTGAGAAAATCCAACTTTAAAGGCAATAACGAGTAGGGCAATTAATAAACTTCTCAATTAATTTTTCTTTTGTGCTAAATTAAGATAATCGCATTGAAAAATGATGTGAAAAATCATAAACTGTTCATAATTCACTACGGAACTTGTTATTTTTATTTCTATTTTTAAGATGTTAATAATCGGTTTTTGTTGCTTAATTTTGCATAAACTCTATATATATGTATCCAGAAGAAATTGTAATACCAATGAAAGAGGAGCTTACTGAGCATGGCTTCGAAGAATTGTTAACTCCTTCAGCAGTCGATGATATGGTAGCTCAATCAGGTACAACCCTCGTAATGATTAATTCCGTTTGTGGTTGTTCTGCAGGTAGCGCCCGTCCAGGTGTTTTGATGTCTGTTCACAACACAACAAACAGGCCTGATAGATTAGCTACTGTCTTTGCCGGATTTGATATTGACGCACTTCGCAAACTCCGTGAGCACTTGTTGCCTTATCCTCCATCATCACCTGCCATAGCTTTATTTAAGGATGGTAACCTGGTTCACATGATTGAACGTCATCAAATTGAGGGTAGACCTGCTCAAATGATCGCACAAAATCTAATCGCATCTTTTGAAGAGTATTGTAAGTAATTTTTAAGATTTTTCATTTGTCCCGTTTCGGCGGGACATTTTTTTAACCATAACTGCATGTATCCAAATCTTTACTTTTTTCTCAAAGAGGCTTTAGGTATTGAACCCTGGACTTTCACCAAATACATCAATTCTTTTGGCTTACTCGTAGCGGTTGCTTTTTTAGTAGGTGCATACGTGCTTAAAATTGAATTGAAAAGGAAAGAAAAACTGGGTTTGCTTGTCTTTACTGAAGAAAAAATCATGGTAGGTAAACCTGCCACTGCCATTGAGTTGATTTTGCACTTTGTTTTTGGTTTCTTTGTTGGATACAAAATCATTGGTGTTTTCTTCAACAGTGATCAAATTATTCCACAAGATTATATTTTTTCAACCCAGGGAAGTATTTTGGGTGGATTGATTTTGGGCGGATTTTTTACAGCTACACGATATTATGAAAAAAAGAAATCATCCCTTGCTAATCCTGAAGTAAAATCTTTTAAAGTTTGGCCCCATGAAAGGGTAGGAGATATTATTGTTATTGCTGCTGTATCCGGATTTATCGGTGCTAAGATATTTGATAATTTGGAGAATTGGGATCGTTTTATTCAAGACCCGATTGGGAACCTCCTGGCTCCGAGTGGACTAACTTTTTATGGTGGATTGATTTTGGCAACTATATGTCTCCTTTATTTTGCACGGAAAAAGAAAATCGGCATTCGACATTTGGTAGATGCTGCAGCCCCTGTATTGATGATTGGGTACGCAATTGGAAGAATGGGTTGTCATATATCAGGTGATGGTGATTGGGGTATTTTTAACAGCGCCTACAAAGTAGATGAAAAGAATATGATTGTTTCCTCTCACGATTCCCTTTTTAGGAGTAATCTGGTGAACAATCCTGATTATACAGATTATCTTATCAGAGAGTTTGGAAGCATTGATAAAATTCCTCATGTTGCATTTAAGGGTTCTTCCATCTTACCCAATTGGTTTTGGGCATATAACTACCCCCATAATGTAAATGAAATCGGCGTTCAAATTGCTGGTTGTACAGGCAACTATTGTCAACAATTAAGTCCACCCGTCTTCCCAACTACACTTTACGAGATAATCGCATGCAGTTTGTTGTTCTTGGTTCTATGGTCCCTCAGAAAAAAGATCACAGCTCCGGGTAGGATTTTTGGACTATATCTATTCTTAAACGGACTGGAACGCTTTTTGGTTGAAAAAATCAGGGTAAATACTACTTACACTATTTTTGGTTTTCACCCAACACAAGCCGAAATTATTTCTAGCTTATTAATGATAATTGGAATTGCAGTTTGGATTCAAGCTGCTCCTAAAAAGTTAAAGCTTAACCCTTAAAATAAAGTGCTATGCCATCATTTGATATTGTAAGTAAAGTGGATGTTCAGTTTCTTGAAAATGCCATCAATGTCACCAAAAAAGAAATTGCCAACAGGTTTGATTTTAAAGACAGTATTGTCAATATTGATTTCATTAAAAAAGACAATAAAATCAATTTAGAGGTTTCCGACGACATGAAAATGCGCCAACTCGTTGAAATCCTCATCAACAGAGCAAATAAGCAAGGTATCTCACCACAAGCTTTTGATCAAACAAAAGATTCATATCAAAGTGGAAAAACCGTTAAACAAGAAATTTTGGTGAAAAATGGCCTGAAGCAAGATGATGCCAAAAAAGTAACAAAAATGATCAAAGAATCAGGTTTGAAGGTAACCACCCAGATCATGGATGATATTTTGCGGGTAACAGGAAAAAAAATTGATGACCTGCAAGAAGTCATTCAGTTGATAAAAACCACTGAACTTGAATTTCCTTTGCAGTATGAGAATATGAGAGGGTAATGGTTTAAGGTTTTTGGTTTAAAGTTGAGGTTAGTTGAAGAGGTTGAAGTTAGTTGAAGGAGTTGAAGTTAGTTTTAGGTTTTTAGTTTAAAGTTGATTTAGCTCAAGATGACAAGCTAGTTATTCTGTCATCCCGAATGGTTTATAGTGCGACCCTAAAAAAAAGGTTATGACGTATTGTGAGTAGAAAAAATGTGCTGGTGAAGCAACAATCACATGACTCCCCTCCTGGACAGGAGGGGTGGACTCTGGCGAGGCGCCGAAGGTGACGAGACAGAGGACGGGGTGGTGGATTTCCTTAATTTTATTCCACCACCCCACCTCGACCGATTCGCTTCGCTCATCGGGCTCGGCACCCCTCCTGTCCAGGAGGGGAGTCTTTAACATGCTGATTTTCAATGAATTACAAAGACGTCATTATAAGCGAAGCGAGGGATCTCCTTCAACTAACTTCAACCACTTCAACCCCTTCAACTATTTCAGTCCTTTAATTACCTTAACAAACTCCTCTGCAACCAGCGAAGCTCCACCAACCAAGCCACCATCTACATCTGGCATTGAGAAAATTTCAGCTGCATTTGACCCCTTTACGCTTCCTCCGTATAAAATAGAAATGTTATTGGCAATATCTTGTCCGTATTTTTCAGCCAAGACAGATCTTAAATGTGCATGCATTTCTTGAGCTTGCTCTGCGCTTGCTGTTCTGCCCGTTCCTATTGCCCAAATCGGCTCATAAGCAATAATTACGTTGCTGATCTGTGCTTCAGTTAAATGAAATATCGACTCATTCAATTGATTTCCAACGTATTCGTTCTGGTTACTTGAATCTCTAATTGACAATGATTCACCACAACAAAAAACAGGTTTTATGTTTTCAGCTAGACAAAGATTTACTTTTTCTGCCAACATTTGGTTTGATTCAGCAAAATATTCCCTTCTTTCAGAATGGCCAACCAAGCAATATTTTATTCCAATTGAATTTAGCATGGAAACCGAAACTTCTCCAGTGAATGCTCCAGATGTTTTATTGTGACAATTCTGTGCAGCAATGTACATATTTTCTTTGCCTTCAATCAGAGAAGCGGTATTGATTAAATAAGGAAAGGGTATGGCAAAAAGAACCTCTTGGTTTTCGTTTAGATTAAAATCAGCTGCAAGAATCTCATTCAATAAAGAAGTTCCTTCCCCTAAAGTCTTATTCATTTTCCAGTTTGCTGCTGCAATTTGCTTTCTCATCTTAGTTTTTGTTTGATTTTAAGTATAAAGTAATGATTTTTTCTTTTGATGTCTTATCCAATATTTCCCCCTTCATTTCCATCCACTTATTGATTTCTTCTAGCAGCTTTTCCAACTCATACCTATTTTCTGTTTGTCCACCCCAAGCAAAACTTGGAATGAATTTTTCGGTAAGGTGCGCAAACTCAAAAATATTGGCACAAATCCCAATCACTGTCCCACTATTAAAAGAAGTATTAATGGATGTTTTTACATAGTCTCCCATGAAAATACCCGCTTTTTTTGCAGCTAAAACGAAAGAATTGGTTTCTATGTCCCATATTTTGATTCTGCCTACTGTATTTTTTAGGTTTGAACATGATGTGCCCGCTCCTAAATTACACCAGGCTCCAATATAGCTATCGCCAATATATCCATGATGCCCTTTGTTCGAAAAACCATGGAAGATTGAATTTTTTACTTCACCACCAATGGTGCAAGCTGGACCAATGCTCGTTCCTCCATAGATGGTAGCCCCCATTTTAAGGACACTATTTTGACCAATAAAAAGTGGACCTCTTAACATAGCGCCGTCCATAACATGCACATTATTAGCAATATAGACAGGTCCATCTGTTGTATTAATATAGCAATTTTCTAGTGCTACATTCTCCCCAAGATGCAGCGTATGATTTCCACTTAATTTTACTTGAGAGGGTATAGATTTACTATTTATAGAAAGATTTAACAGCTTAAAATCTTGGATGATGGCCCAAGCATTAATCGAAGTTATGTTCCAAAGCCTATCTATTTTTACAAAACCCAGCTCTTCTGGCTCTTTTGTAGAATTGAAAAAGGTATGGAGGTCTAGATTTGCTGGCGGAATGAAATTGGCAGGGAATGATTTATCTGCAAAAATATCATCATTTGATTCACTAAGCAGTGTTAAAGGAAAATTTTGAGTTAGAGATAGATTTTCCCATTTTTCTCTGATGGTTAAAATACCAAACCTCAGGTCGGAAAAACGACGCGTGAGTGTTAGCGGGAAAAAATTAGTTGAAATATCTTTTTCAAGAAGAAGTAAACTAGGCATATTCTTTGAATGTTAAATCAAAGCTACACTGAAATGACTATAAATAAAAAACCCTCCTTGTGGAGGGTTTCGAAGAATTTATTTCTTTGCGTATTTCTTTTTGAATTTATCAATCCTACCTGCAGTATCAACCAACATGTTTTGGCCGGTGAAGAAAGGATGTGAAGTATTCGAAATTTCAAGCTTTAGAAGAGGGTATTCTTTGCCATCTTCCCAAGTGATCATTTCTTTAGAAGCAGCAGCTGAACGTGTAAGAAAAGTAGTACCATTACTCATGTCTTTGAAAACCACGAATCTGTAATTGTCTGGATGAATGCCTTGTTTCATAATTTGTTTTTTTACGATAACATGGAATTTGCCATGCTATGAATGAGGTGCAAAATTAATGTTATTTTTTGATAAAAGAAAATTAAGCTAATTTTTTATCAATTAAGTGAAACAATTTCTTCAAATCACTTGGTTTGAAGTGTCTTTTCAAGAAAACAATTGTAAAAAATTAGTTCTTTAGTTTTTCAACCAAGTCAATGTATTCTTGCATGGCTTGATCCATGGTTATACCTGTTTGGGATAACCAAGCTTCATGTTTTGCCTTGGCTACAAAATCAAATGGATTTTCTGGAGCGTTATTGGTATTATCTCCTATGGTTGACTGCTTAAATAGACCATAAAGCTGCAATAAAGTGTCATTGCTAGGTCTTTCCCTCAGTAGTTCAACTTCCTTAACAGCATTCTCGAATTTCACTTTCATCATAATCATAATTACTTAACGAAATTACGCGTTTAAAAGTATAGACCCAATCTTTTTTTCAAAAATAAGATACCCAATTGCCCTCAATCTTTACAATCAAATTGACTAATTTCGCAATCTATATTATTTTTCAAAAATTAGATCGTTCAATTTTACGCATAAATGAAAAAAATCCGAAATTTTTGTATCATCGCTCATATCGATCATGGGAAGTCAACCCTGGCTGATCGTCTTTTACAAGTTACCAATACCATTACTGAGAGGGAAATGATGGATCAAGTATTGGATGACATGGATTTGGAGCGTGAAAAGGGCATTACAATCAAAAGTCATGCCATTCAAATCAATTACAAACACCTAAACGGTGAAACGTACATACTAAATTTGATTGATACTCCTGGTCATGTTGACTTCAGTTATGAGGTGAGTCGTGCCCTTGCTGCTTGTGAAGGTGCACTTCTTTTAGTTGATGCCACCCAAGGAATTCAAGCCCAAACAATATCAAACCTTTATCTTGCTGTTGAAAACAACCTAGAAATCATTCCTGTGATCAATAAAATTGACATGGATGGTGCAATGATAGAAGAGGTTAAAGACCAAATTGTTGATTTGATTGGATGTAAGCCAGAAGATATTCTTATGGCTAGCGGCAGAACTGGTTTGGGTGTAGAGGCAATCCTAGAAGCCATTGTAGCTAGAATTCCATCTCCTAAAGGTGATCCGTTGGCTCCTCTGCAAGCATTGGTTTTTGATTGCGTGTTTAATCCATTCAGGGGTATCATCGTTTATTATCGCATCACCAATGGTAGCATCAAAAAAGGTGAAAAAATCAAATTCGTTTCTACAGACACCATTTATGGTGCTGATGAAGTAGGTGTTTTGAAATTGACCATGTTCGAACAAAAAGAGGTTCAATGTGGGGATGTTGGATATTTAATAACGGGTATTAAAGTTGCTAAAGAAGTAAAAGTAGGGGATACCATCATAAGTGCCGCTAATCCTGCTCCTGCCATTAAAGGATTTGAAGATGTAAAACCAATGGTTTTTGCTGGAATCTTCCCTGTCAATACAGATGATTTTGAAGAGTTAAGGGAGTGTATGGACAAGCTTCAGTTGAATGATGCGTCATTGACTTATGAGTTAGAAACATCTCAAGCACTCGGATTTGGTTTCAGGTGTGGTTTCTTGGGATTGCTTCACATGGAAATCATACAGGAAAGATTGGAGCGTGAATTCAATCAAACAGTTATTACGACTGTTCCTAACGTAAGTTTCATTGCCTATTCTACAAAGGGTGAAACAATTCAGGTAAACAACCCAAGTGAAATGTTGGATCCTACCCAAATGGACCGCATTGAAGAGCCATTTATCAGGGCACAGATTATCACGAAACCTGATTATATTGGCAATATCATGACTTTGTGTTTGGGAAAACGTGGTAATTTGATCAGTCAGAGTTATTTAACCCAATCTAGGGTGGAGCTCATTTTTGAAATTCCGCTGACTGAAATCGTTTTTGATTTCTATGATAAATTGAAGAGCCAAACTAGGGGTTATGCTTCTTTTGATTATTCTCCAATTGGATACAGAGAAAGCGATATCGTAAAGATGGATATTCTTTTGAATGGAGAAAAAGTGGATGCATTGTCTGCCCTCATTCACAGGGGTAAATCACAAGAGTTTGGTCGCAAACTCTGTGGAAAATTAAGCGAACTTTTGCCACGTCAACAATTCCAAATTGCCATACAAGCCGCTATTGGTGCCAAGGTTGTTGCGCGAGAAAATATATCTGCGATGCGTAAAGACGTAACTGCTAAATGTTATGGTGGTGATATCAGCAGGAAAAGAAAGCTGCTTGAGAAACAGAAAGAGGGTAAAAAGAGGATGCGTCAAATCGGCAATGTAGAAGTTCCTCAGGAAGCCTTTTTAGCTGTGTTGAAGTTGGACGATTGATTTTATTTTGATATCATTGACTTTTACAGAAAGTTTTTTATGAATATGTTGAGAACCCATTTAGCCTTCAAACTAAATGGGTTCTTTTGTATGGAGAAAAACATCAATGATGATTCAACAAAAGCATCAACCTTTTCCTTTCTTTATTTTGCTTTCTGTAACTGGTTTTTCCACTGGCGCTTCTCCATCCTTTAGTTTTGATGTAAATAACTTCTCAATGTGTTGCCATTGTCCATTTACCCACTTAAAAGCTTCGTAATCTCCATCAGGGATGTAGGTGTATTTTTTTGCAGGTTCATTTGTTTCTGAAATCAAATGATCATAAATGATGATGTCTAAATCTTCATCATACAATACCCTGCCATTGCCATCTTTTTTATATTCAATCCAAAACCTTGATTGATTTTTTTTAGGAATTGTATCCTTTGCAAATGAAAAGAAGTTTCCACCAAATACGGGCGTTCCTGACTCATTGAATTGCATCACTTCCATTCTTTTCTTTGTACTTCTAATGGTGTTTTCATCATATCCCAAAAGGGTATAAAATGCTTTTCCAAGGTGCTCCTTTTTGATGATTTTATAATAAATTGAACCTATCCACCACTCATTATTAGTAACTGTATCTTGTTGATTTTCAATGATAAAGCCTCTGTCAACTAAAGGGAATAACCTCAAATTTCCGTCAGCTGTTTTCATTTGAATAGCACCATGCCTCCTATGAGTATTTTCATCTTTGCTTACCTGCCATGTGAATACCTTAAAAGTGCTGTCCGGAGAATAAATTCTTGAAATGGTTACGAGTGAATCAAAGTTAAAGTAAAAGGAATTTTTTACTTTGAGCGACCTCACCAAAACCCTTGTAAATAGGCTATCTGCCCTGAATCGATCTCCTGCTTCTTGAGCTTCAACCAAGGTCAATCCTAATTTAGCTAGACTGTCTTGCTTTTCAATTAAAATACGTGTGTCATCTTTGCTTATTTTTTGTGCATCAACTTGCAACACAAATGCCAAACAAAAAATAATTGAAATGTAAAATGGTTTATGCATGGTATATATTGAATTCAAAATTCTGTATTTAAACTTAAAAGAAATTACAATTAGCAATGTATTGGCAAATCAGGACATAGATTATTCAACCCTTCACCCCTTAAACTTTTCAACCCTTCAACAAACAACTGGCTGTTTCATTCTTCATTTTTCATTCTTAATTATTCATTTAACTCAATTATCCCATCCGCCATAAATGCCCATGTATATTGTTTTTTATGCTCTTTTAAATGGGTAACAAACGCTTCTTTACCCGTATCAAAATATTCAATGATGCTGTCTGCTATGGATGTTGAATTAGGTTCTGTTACCAATCCTGTTTGTTTGTCAACCACCGATTCTGACAATCCTCCAACCCTTGTTACTATCATTGGCAAATTAAAGTGCAATGCCAATGGTGTTACCCCACTTTGTGTAGCATGTCTGTAAGGTTGTATCAAAACATCAGCTGCGCTGAGATAGTATTTTATGTTTTCTTCCGAGATGAATTTGTTGTGAATGATTACTTGATTTTCTAGACCTTCTTCCTTAATAATGTTCAAATATTTCTCTTCATCCTCGTAAAACTCACCAGCAATCACCAAAACATACCCATTCTCTTTGATTCTTTGATCAGCCATTGCTTTCAGCAAAATATCTACCCCCTTGTAATGTCTTATAAACCCAAAAAATAAAATTATTTTTTTATCTGTTTGAATTTTCAATTCTTTTAAACCTTCTTGCTTGCTAACTTGATTTCCAAAATGGTTGAAAATAGGATGGGGGAGAAATATCTTTTTTTGTTTGATGCCCAACATGTTCATGTCCTTCATTACCTGTTCACTCATGGCAATAAAGGCATGAATGGATTTGGTAAAATAGGATGTGAACAGGCTGTCGCCGATCCTTTTTTCGTGTGGAATGATGTTGTCTGCTATGCAAATGATCTTGGTGAATTTGTTTCTTGCAACAATCCTTAGGATAGTCCCAAAACATGGTCCCATGAATGGCAACCAAAACCGCACTAGGACTATATCCGGACGTTTTTTCTTAAGTTCAAGTCCAACCTTGATCCAATTAAATGGATTGATGGAATTAACCACTTGTTTTATGTTCAAATCCTTTGGCCTAGGTGCTTCTGAATATTGGGTTTTGCCTGGAAATAAAAAGGAGGGATACTGAAGTGAAAAGGTGTACAATGTTGACTCAAATCCTTTGAGCGTAAATTCTCTGGCAAGGCTTTCACTAAATGATGCAATACCACCTCTATAAGGATAGGAGGGACCTAGAAACACAATGCTGGGTGATGTTTTGATTGTTGGCATGGTGCACAAGGCTAAAATCCTTTTTTATCTTCAAGATTATATGCATTTCTGTCGGGTGATGTTCTTGAAACCAATTCACCTATAAATCCTGCCAGAAACAATTGTGTACCGAGCACCATTGAAGTTAGTGCAATATAAAAAGCTGGTTTGTTGGTGATTGAAAATTCAACATTGGTTATTTTGCTGATGATTAAAACCATGCTGATGATGAATCCCAAGAAAAATGCCAATGAACCCCACAAGCCAAAAAACTGCATAGGCTTCTTTCCAAACTTGCCTATAAACATGATGGTTGTTAAGTCAAGGAATCCGTTTACAAACCTTTCCCATCCAAATTTTGATACACCATATTTCCTAGCCCTGTGTTCAACTTCCTTTTCTCCAATTTTGTCAAACCCCGCCCACTTGGCCAATACAGGAATGTAGCGGTGCATTTCTCCGTATACTTCAATCGTTTTAACTACTTCTTGCTTATAAGCTTTTAATCCACAATTGAAATCATGCAGGTAGATACCTGACATCTTTCTGGTGACAGCATTGAAAAATTTTGAAGGTATATTTTTGGTTAATACATTGTCGTATCTTTTTTTCTTCCAACCGCTGACCAAGTCATAATTACCTTCTTTGATCATGTTGAATAGTCCGGGTATTTCATCTGGACTGTCTTGAAGATCGGCATCCATTGTAATGACTACATCACCTTGAGCATCCCTGAAAGCAACATTGAGTGCTGCGCTTTTACCGTAGTTGCGCTTGAATTTAATTCCTTTGATGTTGCTGTTGCGTGAATGTATTTCTTTGATTACATTCCATGATTGGTCCTTGCTGCCATCATCCACTAAGATAACCTCATAACTGAAGTTATTGGCTATCATGACACGCTCAATCCATGCACATAATTCTGGCAATGATTCAGCTTCGTCTTTAAGTGGTATAACTACAGAGATATCCATTTATACGTGATTGAAAGGTGTTGTTGGATTTTTTTTGGTAACTGCAGCTCCTAATAATGAACCAATTGCGCCCATGATCAATGTGCTTAGGATGGTTCCTCCTATAACAAAGGGCCAAAAGAATTTTTTTGTGAAAGACAAAGCCATTTCAACTTGATCATCTGGTGTTTGTGGATTTTGTTCCAAAATTTTCTCTCTGGTGATTTCCATCATTTTATCTTGCATTTCAGGGAAGGCAAGGTTATAAATTACTTGAAATGCCAACAAGAGTATTGTAGCAAAGGCACTGGCTTTGAATCCAAAAGAAAAGAGTTCGCCAAAACCTACCACATTGTCTTTTGATTTTGCATATTCTCGGATAAAAAATACCAGGGCCAAAATCATCAAAGCGAAACTAACAAATCCTAATTTT